>Ga0233428_1000725_pt1 | contig 42270 bp, 38 predicted proteins | sample SI_118_April2016_4_FD_179890 | JGI IMG/M metagenome (GOLD analysis project Ga0233428, IMG submission 179890) | Seawater microbial communities from Saanich Inlet, British Columbia, Canada - SI_118_April2016_120_MG | ecosystem: Environmental > Aquatic > Marine > Inlet | place: Canada: British... | reverse complement strand
TGACTCCCGCGTGCCCCCCAATGTCATCGTTGGCCTCGACCCCGGCGAAATTTTCGTGCATCGCAACATTGCCAATGTCGTGGCCCCGGGCGATGTCAATGTGCTGTCTGTTGTTCAATTTGCCGTGGCGACACTGCAGGTGGAGCATGTCGTCGTGTGTGGCCATTATGGCTGCGGTGGCGTGTTAGCATCCCTCGGTGCTCCCGCCTACGGCCCCCTCGGCGTGTGGGTCGACCACGTGAGCAATGTACGACGGCGTTACCACGACGAGCTGAAAGAGTTGGATGAGGCGTCCCGTTTTCGTCGCCTGTGTGAGCTGAACACGCGTGCCCAAGTGGAGTCGCTCGCCTCGAACAGTATTGTCCTAGACGCCTGGGATAGAGATCAGAAACTCTATCTGCACGGCTGGATCTACGATCTGGCTACGGGTCTGCTCAAGGACCTGAATGAGAATCGCGAAGCCTGAGTAAGCCGATCGTTTCTACGGCGCGCCGAGTGTCCAGATCTCACGGCCGCTCTTGAGTTCCTTCTTTGCTACATGAAATTCTTCAGCGCCTTCAGACTCGGCAATCTGCCGCAGTTCGGCGACGTCCTTGTCCGTACCATCACAATAGCCGATGGGCCGCGGGTTGTTCACCTGCAGTAGTTGGACCTGCAATTCACCGCGGTCCCAGCGTGTCTGCGTTTCATTGCTATAGGCGTGAATCATTGCGTCTCCTGGCTACGTGTGTCGTTGTTAAGATGGCAGGACCAACGTCATCTCGCTGACGCTACCGCGCACACCGAAGCGATTGCAGGCTCGTACGCGCAGGTGGTTGACGCCTTCGTGAAGGCTCCACGTCCATGCCGATTCTGACTGACTCAACCAGTGGTTGTCATCCACACTCACCTCGAAGGTCTCGAACCACGGTGTCACCGTCTCGACCTCGACGCGTAGCTGCCCCACTGTCGCCGTTTCGATCAGGTGCACCCGTGCTTCCTGCAGAACCGGCTCCCAATCTTGCAGCCGACCCGTCGTGTGTTCGTATTCCAGCTTCGGTGGGAAGCGCTCACTGTGCCAGGTGACGAACTCGCTGGAGCCCCAGTTACTGCTCACCCGCCACGGCACCGGTTGTGGACGGCTGGCAAAATCGTTGCGCATCGGCATCTGCAAGTGGCCGATCATCTGCAGAAGATCCAGCCCATTTTCGAACAGAATGTCATGCCCATGTCCTGGTTGTCTGCACCCCATGCCCGCTGCCTCCGGGTCGACGCGAGCTACCTGAGCCTGGATCGGCCGTTCCCACGTCACCGGCTCCGGAATCACACGTCCCACGTGCTCGCCGATCTCTGTGAGGCTCAGAGGCAGGCCGGAATCCAAGTCATAGACATAGAAATCACGTGTCGCGTCGAGGTGGACCCACTTGCCGAAATCGTTGGACCAGACCTCGGTGACCTCATGCCCATACGTGTGCTTTGTGGAGATGTTCACCCAGCGCGCGGCGTAGCCAAAAGACAACAGTGCTGCGACAAGAGTCAGATTGCAGTAGAGGCAATGTCCCTGACGGCGTGAACCCTCGTAGGGCCCCAGAAGACGGATCGCCCCGTCCGCATCGCGTTCCAACTGCGGCAGGTCGTGATAGCGCCAGGCATAATGGTCCAGGTTGCCGAGCGGAATACGATAGGACCAGTTCATCAGGCGTAGCTGTGCCTCAAACTCGGTCGTCGCACCAGCGACGACGGCATCCAACTCGAAGCGTTCACGCAGGTCGGCGAGCATCTCGGGCTTCTCCCACGCGTAGTCGAAAGAAGAAGGGACGGCGCGTCCATTGCGTGATTCGAGCAGGCGGGACCGTGGGGCCGTGTCGATCTGTGCGACCTCCACCTTCGCCTCGACGTGGACGCCCTTCAGGGTGGGTGAGACGAGGGGGTCCTGCGTCGACAACTCTACTTCGAGCTGTAGCCACCGGCCCGGGGGAGATAGGCGCGAGCCTCGGAGATCTACCAGCTGCTCCCACTCGGACCAACCGTCGCCGCTGGCTCGTGGTGTATCTGCATAACGCACGCGCACATCCACCTGCGTTCCTGCGGGCATGTCCACGTCGCATGTGATGTCACACTGGCTGACGATGAGATGTCGGTGCAGATTCGAGTCGCCGCCATCCTGGCCGCCTGTGGTTGAGTCGATTACGCCGGAGCGCAACACGCCACGGCGTCGGTGGCTCTCCAGGCTGAGACGTACGCAGTATTCTCCGGCGATGTCATTGCTGCGTCCCAGGCGCTTGGCATCCCACGTCGATCCGCCATCGTCGCTGAAGGCGCTGCGACCTACCGCTGGCAGCGGTGGGTCGCAGCCGCGGTGCCGCTCGCTGTCGGCGGCGACCATCACTTCCCAAGCGGGACTGTCTGCGGTAGAGGTCTCGTCATCGCACCACATTTCCAATGTGTTGTCGCCAGCGTGCAGCGCACCCACAGGCAGGGCCACGACGAACCAGTTGTCGAAATGTGAACCACCCCAGTCCGGTGTATAGTAGTGCCGGCACTGTGGATGCACCTGGCTTGTTGGGGGACGCACGATCTCGATGCCATTTACTGCGATGTGCAGAGCTGCTTCGTTGCCGTCTGCCTCGGTGCCACACCAGGTGAGTAACACGGCGCGTGCCCTGTTATCATCAAGGACAAGGATCTTGCGCAGGCGCGCACCAGATACGAGTGGCTCAAACCACGAGCGATTTTCGCCGCCTTCCGGACAGCCAATGGCGGTCGCGTCGTCCTCGACGAGGACTCGGTCGCGTAGTCGGATGCCATCGTCCACGAGCATGACATCGTGGAGTTGTCCATGTGCCTCGAGATCGCCGGCGCTCATGCAGAGAACCTGGCGATGGGCAGGCACTGTGTGCTGAGATGTCATCTACGCTCTCTTTCTGATGCAAACCGCATGTAGCAGCGAATTCCAAGCGATGACGCGTCGATCAGAAGGTCAGGTCGGTGTAGTCTTCGTAGAAGTGAAAGCTTCGCTTTGAGAGGGGGGCCGTAGAGGAAAGCTCCGGATCTTCCAGGCCGCCGTTGTAATTGTAGCGGCACACGGCGAACTGCCACGTTGTTCCTGATTCCGGAATCCCTGCCACGCCAAAGGCGGACCAGGGAATGGTGAGTTCGGCGACCCACGCCCCGTCGGTTACGTGGGTTTGGAACACGGTACCACTCTCAGGTGAGATGATGTCTTCCCAGCTGTGCTCACCCGACTGCATGCCTGACCGGGATGGAATACTCAAGTCCATGAGGAAGTTATTAGGCGTCACGTGGACTTCCCAATAGTCGGTCCGATCCAGTCCCGGTTTCACGAATACCTCTGCCACGTCACCCAACTGCCACATGCGTTGCTGATTTGCCGTGGCCGTGGAGAAGATGTCAGAGTCCTCATAGCGGATGTGAACGCTGAGGCCCTTCGTCGTCGCCCCGATCCGAGCGACACCCGTCTCCACCGGCAATGCGTCGGCGCCGGTCCAATGTTGTCGCAGCACGAGTGCAGGACAGGCGGCGTACTTGCTCGGCAGGTCAGCCGTCAGATCGGCCGGCTCGTTGGGCAGAACAGGGGCGTGCACGGCGGCCATGGTGACTTCCTTGTTGTCTTCAGAGATGTGATTGGGAGCGCATGAGGTCAGCGCTGCGAAGATCAAGCAGCCGGCAAGGGTAGGATTGACTGACATGGTTTTCCCTGCGGGTGTCGGGGCGGCAATGGAAAGGCGCTTTCGTAATTGCTGGAAAGAAACTAGTAATCCGCACCGGCCGCCAACAGCAGTGCCGAGACGCTATCTTTGTGCATTAGAACCCAACTTGAAGGAGTGCCGATGCGTATCGCCATGGTCGTGACCCCATTCGACGATCACAACCTGCAACTCGCGCGACAGATCGGCGTCACGGACATCGTCATCCGCTACGCCGGCCCCGAGGTCTCAGACATGCAGCCACTGTGCGAGCAGGTTCAGGCCCATGGGATGGACGTGACCGTCGTCGAGGGCTATCTGCCCATCGATCGAGTGGTCCTGGGACTGGAAGGCTGGCAGGTTCAGATCGACGAACTCAGTCGCCTGATTGTCTCCATGGGAGCCTGCGGAATCGGTGTCCTGTGTTACAACTGGATGGGACTGACAGACTGGACGAGGACGTCCGTGGACACCCCCGGGCGAGGCGGCGCCCTCTGCACGGAATTCGATCGGGAGCAGGTCGAGGCTCTGGGGCCGCTGGAGGGCCCCCACGTGGGCGCCGAAGCGCTGTGGGAGAATCTCCGGCGCTTCCTTGATCACATCCTGCCCATCGCCGAACAAGCGGGGGTTGCCCTCGCCATGCACCCCGACGATCCGCCTCTGACCCCACTTCGTGGTGCGGAACGAATCATGGTGAATCCCGAGGCTTTCGAGCGACTCGTCCAGGTCGCCCCGAGCCCGGCAAATGGAATCTGCTTCTGTCAGGGGAACTTCGCCGCCATGGGAGTCGATGTGCCGCAGACGATACGGCGTCTTGGGAAGCATATCCGCTTCGTGCATGTGCGTGACGTGCGCGGCACACCTGATCATTTCATCGAGACCTTCCACGACGAAGGGCCCACCGACATGTATGCTGCCATCCAGGCCTACAATGCGGCTGGCTTTGATGGTGTCATGCGCCCCGATCACGTGCCGGTATTGGCCGGCGAGTCCGGCGAGGCTGGTTATACGATGCTGGGACGGCTCTTCGCTGTCGGTTACATGCGCGGGTTGATCGAGGCTGCGGGGAAACCTGGTTGATGCCTACGCCGGTAGAGTGCAGGCCCCAAGTTGAGGTCAATCCTCAGCGAATAACGACTCTGATGTTACCTGATACGCTACATCGAGATGCGGTGTTTCGGTCCGTGCCTGCTCTGTATTGGCAGATTGCACGCACGCTTCCACGAGCCCCGTCGTCAGCAATGTTCGCTCAATCGGGCCGGGAGATTTGCCCGTCATGAAGGTGGCCTCCGCCTTGGCCATCAACTCAGCTGAATACATGACATTTGGCACCGGCGGCAGGTAGAACAGTGTCGACAGAGGGGACGCCTGTCCCTTGATCCGTGCAGCAAAGGTGAAGTCACCGACGAGTCCGTTCATCAGCAGCATGGTCGCCTTCGTGCCGTCGACGTATTCGATACGGTAGGCTACCGGTTCCTCCACCCACTCGCGCATCTGCTCCGGAGTTGGGTATCGATGGCTGTAGGTCTCCGGTTGGGCCAGGGTTTGCGTGCGGGCAAGACAGGCTTCGAATAAGGCCGGATCCCAACCTCCCTTGCTCCAACTGCCTGCATCCATTGCCTGCCAGACGGCGTCTCCTTTCAGCCCCTGTACCGCGGCGATGCCGGTTTCACCTCCTGCACGCCTTTCGGCCATACTCTGAATGACCTCAATGGCATGGAAGTCGTAGCTGTCCATGCCTCCCATGGCGACGGACATCATCTCTTCGACCTGGGCGCCGAATGGCATGTCGACTGAAGGCATCCGCCACGTTCCGGGAAGCGACGACCCGGCAGCGAGAGCAAAATCGAGTTCGTGTGACAGGTCGTACATCTCTTTCGCCCACTCCCACTTCCACGACAAGTGTTTGTCGTTGAAGACGGGGACCGAACGGCCATCACTGCGGAAGACGTCGGTGATCTGCTTGAACAATTCGTAGCGGGGGTATTTGGTCTGACCGAATTCGCTTTTCTCGTAGTTACCGTGTTCGCCAATCAGCAGGACCGCGTCTACTGCCAACTGGTCGCCGCCGCAACGCAATGCATCGGCGACGGACTCATAGATGGGGAAGCCGAATTCCTCAGACCGCTGCCGGCTCAGATCATTGTCGGGAAACTGATCGACGTAGGCAGAAACCACTTCCAGATCAGGTGTGTGCCATTCTCCTCGTGTAGGGTAGCCGACGAGAAATCGTTCCGCCATATGCCAGGCATGGCAGTGAAAACGCCATTCCGTCGTGACAACCGCCATGCGCTTGCGCGAACCCATTTAGCACTCCCTTGTTGAGTATCTGAATTCCATCAATGGTCGTCCACCTGCAGGCTACAGGGCTGATTCCCCGGTCTCGCCGGTACGGATGCGTACCGAATCTTCCACGGGAATGACGAAGATTTTGCCATCTCCGATGTTGCCGGTTCCCGCCGCTTCGCGGATGGCGCTGATCGCCGGTTCAGCGAGACTGTCGCTGACGACGATCTCCACCTGCAATTTCGGTGTGAAATCGATCTGATACTCGGCGCCGCGATACACCTCCTTGTGACCCTTCTGGCGGCCAAATCCCTTTACCTCACCAACGGTCATGCCGACGACACCGAGACCGCTGAGGGCCTCCTTTACCTGGTCGAGAACCCCGGTACGGATGATGCATTTGAGCAATTTCATACTCTATTCTTTCGCTTGATTTCAGATCGTTTAGGCTGCGTAGCCCGTCTCACCATGGTCTGCAATGTCGAGGCCCGCCACTTCTTCATCGCCGGTGACACGTAGGCCAATGATGGCGTCCAGTGCCTTCAAGATGACGAAACTGACGATCATGCAGTAGGCGGCGACGGCGATACTGGCAAATGCCTGAATACCAAATTGTGCTGCAATGTCGAGCCCCTCTATGGCGCCACCAAAAGTGGCTGAAGCGAAGACGGCGACAAGAAGCGTTCCAACGAGCCCGCCCACGCCGTGGACACCGACGACATCCAGTACGTCATCGTAGCCAAAACGCGCCTTGAGGACGATCGAAGCCCAGTAGCAGACAAGTCCTGCTGTGAGACCGATGGCTATCGCACCGAGAGGGCCGACATTGCCCGAGGCGGGAGTGATGGCAGCAAGGCCAGCAATGGCCCCCGTCGCCAGACCGACAGCTGTGGGTTGCCCGAAGCGGATGCGTTCGATGGTGATCCATGTGATGGCTGCGACACATGGCGAGATCTGTGTCACCATGATGGCCATCGCTGCCTGACCATTGGCGGCCAGTGCACTGCCACCATTAAAGCCAAACCATCCAACCCATAACATGGCTGTACCTGCCAGTGTCATCGGGATATTGTGTGGTGGGGTCATTTTGTTTGGATGACCCTGGCGTCTGCCGACAAGACTACAGGCGACGAGTGCGGAGAAACCAGCCGTAATGTGCACGACGATCCCACCGGCAAAATCGAATACACCCATGTCAGCGAAGTAGCCACCGGCGCCGCCCCAGACCATATGAGCTGTGGGGAAGTAACAGAGCGTCACCCACAGACCGGTGAACCACAGGACGGCGGAAAACTTCATGCGCTCTGCGAAAGCACCGATCATGAGGGCCGGTGTGATGATGGCAAAGGTCAGTTGAAAGGCGACGAAGGTGAGTTCAGGAATGGTCCCAGATATTGAATCTGGTGTGACGCCAGCAAGGAACAGTTTGCCGAAGCCGCCGACGAAGGCGGACAGCCCCGTCGCCCCCTCCACCATTCCCGTGCTGTCGAAGGCAAGACTGTAGCCATAGATCGTCCACAGGACGGTCACCAGTGCCGTGATCGCAAAACACTGGGTGAACATGGACAGGACATTGCGGGATTTCACCAGGCCGGCATAAAACATGGCCAGGCCCGGGATCGTCATGAACAGCACCAGCGCCGTCGCCGTCGTGATCCAGGCGGTGTCTCCTGTATCCAGCGAGTCCTGCGCCAAACCGACTCCGGGCAGGGCGAACACGAGTGCGATCGGGGTCAGAATGCGGCCGATCATGAGGTTTTCACTCCTGAGGGTGATGAATTGGGTTGCTGCATGATAGTGCGCACCTGAGAGGGCGACAAGATTTTCAACAGGGACCTTGGGCTCGAAGCGATCTGCTCCCTTGTCGACACGCAGGACGAAGGGGAGGGCCTCGTGATCTGCCTGATCAGTCAACTGGCGGCGTGAGCCAGTCCTGGATCAGAGTCTCCGGATCGAAGGCGCCCTCGTCACTTAGCAATGCCGCGCGTTCGGGATCGGCGAGGATCTGGGCAACAGAGAAACTCTCTCCGTTCACCCTCACCTGATCCCACACGAGCCGAATTCCATGGGAATAGTCAGCGTAGTGGGCAGAATGGACGGTGCTCAGGGGCTGGATCGGAACCCCATCAAGTTGGTGCCATCCGTAGATGGCGACACGGCCCCGTCTTGCAGCCAGTCGCGGTGTCAGAACCACATCTTTCTTGTGACCTGCCGTCAGCATCGAGGTCGGTGTTGAAGTGGGTGCCGCGGAAGTCAGTTGTTCTTCAATGTGACGATGGTGCTCGATGTAATACGGATTGCTCGTCATCTGTGCCGTCGGTGGCATGGGCCGGGGTGACAGCTTACGGGGGGCCTGCTGGTAGATGGCATCCACCATGCGGCGCGTCGGTAACCAGCACTTGAGTTGACGCGCCACACGGATCGCATCGGGGCCCCCCAGTGGGCAGCGGACCGCAGTGGAGTCGTTGCCGATCGACAGGACATCAGCCGTTACCCATATCACCGCCTCGCCCAACTGTTCGTGACGCAGTGTGACCGACACGAGTCTTCGCAAGGAAGCGGGCACATTGCCTGCCAGGATCTGCGCCGCCGCCAGCGCATGACGTGTTGCGAGATCACTACCGGCCGTCTGGGTGAGGAAAGCAGTGCCACTGGGAGCCGTTGCAGAACGCGACGGGAGAGGAAGCGTCGGAGGTGGCAGGTGCGTGGCGAGCATCGGCGCGCAGGCAAGTCCGAAGAGGGGCAAAAGCAAAATCAAGTAACTTATGGGGCGCATCGGTCACAGCCAGCGGCGAGGGGAGGGCACCGTTCCCGGAGGCCAAACATGTACATCGCCGCTTCCGCTGGGGCAAGCCCTCGTAACCCTGGACGGCTTTGCTGGCTCTATTTCTTGCTACCATCATCCATCACACAGAATGAAACCATGAGTGATTTTGACCTGGCTGTTGCTGCCATCATTGCCGGCGACACAGAAGCTCTGCAGGAATTGCTACTCGGGCAGCCGGAGCTGATTCGCGCACGCGCCACCTCCGAACACCGAGCCATGCTGTTGCACTACGTCGCTGCCAATGGCATCGAAGATGAACTACAGAAGACCCCGCCCAACGCCGTTGACGTTGCACGAATCCTGTTCGACGCAGGCGCGGATGTCGACGCTCTTGCCGAGACCTACGGGGGTGGCTCCCGTCAGACGACCTTGAATTTGCTCGTGAGCAGCGTACACCCTGCGAATGCAGGGGTCCAGGCGGATCTGGTTGAAATACTGGTTGACGCAGGAGCAGCGACTGAGGGCCCTGACAACGACGGGTTTCCTCTCCAATTAGCGATCGACTTCGGCTATACGGCGGCAGCGCAGATGCTGTTGGCCAAGGGTGCTCGGATTCGCTCGCTCAGCGTGGCCGCCGGATTGGGACGTGTTGATGCCCTGGAAACACTCCTGCAGCAAACACCCGCTGCCGACCCAGAGGACCAGCTACACACAGCCCTCAGTGCGGCGTGCCGTCATGGTCAGATCGCTACAGCGGAGGTTCTGCTGGATAGAGGCGTCGATATCAACGCCCAACCGATGCAACTTGGAACCGGGTTACACCAGGCAGTTTTCGGCGAACACATCAAAATGATTCGATTTCTGATCATGCGCGGCGCGGATCTGAGCCGGAAACACGTGGTGTATGAGGCGACGCCCCTCGACTTCGCCTGCCACAATGGCAAAACGTCTGCTGTCGACTGTCTCCTCGAGTATTCAGAGGAAGATCTGGCAGACCCTCTATTGTCTGCCGTCGACCACGGGCACGGCGATGTTGTCCAGCGGCTGTTGCAACAGGGGGCGCGAGCGGCAGGGGCTCTGTCTCTAGCCCAGGAACGTGACAATCGGCACGTACTGGATTTGCTGAATCGGGCTATGGCAAGAACGGAAACAGACGTTTCTTCGCATCGGCGGTGAGTGCGGCACCATACTCGCACGCTTCGAAACACTCCGCATATCTGGTGTTGTTGCCCTTTTCTACGCCGTAGAGGCCGACGAGTCGATCGCGATGGCGTTGAGCAACCTCGACGAACTGCGGCAGACGCCAATTGGCAAGATATTCACGACGTCCCGCCTCATCTGCAGGAACCTTGTCCAGTTCATTGCGATTGTAGGGCAGCCATTCATACATCTGCGACGTGTGGCAGTGCAGCATGTCGAGTTTGCGCTCGATGACAGCATCGATGTCAACGGCGATATCTGGTTGAAAGGGGATCGGCTTCTTGAAGTTGTCGTAGAGATACATGATCACGGGCATCCGCTGCAGGTGCGGCGTGAGGGGAACCATGTTGGGGACGGTGAGGATGTAGGAGGCGTCCTGAACGAGCATGCCTGTGTAGCGGTGATCGGGATGATAGTCCCAGGGGCGATGCGTCAACACCAGATCCGGTTGGTAGTCGCGTATCTGTCGGATGACCTCCTTGCGATTAGCAACGGACGGTTCCAACTCGCCACAGTGGATGTCGAGGATCGTGTAGTCGATGCCTTCGGCGGCAGCGACGGCTTCGGACTCCTGGCGGCGGCGCAGGGCCAGTTCGATGCCCCCCACCTCATGATGTCCCGTGGCACCATTGGTCATCGACAGAAAGCGAACCTGATGGCCCAGGTCACGGTAGATGGCTGTGAGGCCCCCCGCTTTGACTTCGCAGTCATCGGGGTGGGCGCCGATCACAAGCAAACGCAGAGAACTGGCGGTCATGGTGACTCCTGGTTGTCGCGATGATTTAGTTCCGGGTGCGCTAAGCTGGCTGCAGTCCAGTATAGCTACTGGCTTATGGTGCCACCATGACTCGACAACAAGGGCCATCCCAGACGCTTGATCGCCTGCTGCAACTGTGGGTCGGTGGCTCGCAGCATAGGTAGATAGACGCCAACATGCTGCCGCTGCCAGAACGCGTCTGATCTGAGTGGCGCGAGATGGTATTGGTAGAGATCTGCACGAATTGCGGTGGGCTGTCGGCCACCGAAGGGATCAGCGTCGAGCAAACTCAGAGCCCCTGGATCCGCATGTAACAGTTTGTATACGAAGTGGACGAACCACGGTTGTGAACGGTAGTCGGCCATGGCGGCGAACCAGATCTGCCAGTCAAGGCGCAGATGGTAGGGTGAGACGATGCAGGGACGCCGCTCAGGGTCCCCCGGTTTGCACTCGAATTCGTATTCCACCCAATCGCTGGACGGTCCTGGATTGGGATCGATGGTCCCGAGGAGAATGATTTCACGTCGCACTTTGCCGATGTGTCCGAAGGCACCATAGGTATTGACCAAGTGCAGTCGATCGAAAGATGTGTTCATCGCCTGTCGCGTCGACAGCAGATTGCCCACAGGGCCGATACTCAAATAGGCTACGAGCAGACACAGGCCGCCTACGGTGAGGCGACGGGCGTATGATGCGTTGGCAGCGTCGCAACCCGTCTGCCTGCTGATCGTCAGCGACAACCAACGAGAAAGTCGCTCAGAGCGTCCAAATAGATATTGCCAGACCCGGTCATCGAAGCAGGTGAGACACAGGACCACGGTGATGTAGTTGAGCCAGCACAGATTGCCCGAAGCAATCAGCAGGGCCTGGAAGGCGAGCATCAGTCCACCGGCGAGCCAGCGGCTTCGCGGGGGGCCGATCAACAGAAAGGGCACAGCAACTTCGACCAGGTGATTGAAAAGCACGCCTGCTTTGTGGAAGACATCTGGCAGGGCGTGAAAAAACGGACTGAGTGGATTGGGTATGGGTTGGGTCTCGTAGTGATAGAGCAGGCACGTCAAATCCCACCAACAGGCATCGCCACGCAGCTTGATGAGACCAGCGCCGAACATGATGCGGAACAGAACCCAGCGTAGTAGCCACAAAACCGCCTTTGATCGCGGCACCAGAAAGATGCTGAGGAAGCCGACTTCCAGCAGCAGGATCTCCCAGCCGTAGCCGTAGAACAGTTGGCCGACGTTGACGAAGGAGGAATACAATATCCACAGAACGAGCATCTGCACTACGTGGGTATAGCCCGCAGCCAGTGCCAGGCTCAGCGCCACGCCAATCCAGGCGAGGCTGAGCATGAATCCGTCACTGTGACCAAGCCACATGAGGGATGGGACCTGCAGCCACGGTGTACTACTTCCCGCAGCGACGCGCTCCAGGAACAGGGATACAGGCAGTAGACCGTTGTCGCCGAGCAATGGCTGCAATTGCAGGGCAAGGCCGAGAAAGGCGACGGCATAGACGGCGCCGAGGGCACGCAGGAAGAGCCAGTAGGTGCCGACGTAGGACAACTCAGGCGGGTCAAGATGATGGCGCAGCCAGGAGCCGGCGGCGTATAGGACCGGTAACAGGGTGGCCCGTCCGGGAACCGGTCGTTGGCCAGGTGTCTGGGGCGAATTAGGTTCCATCGCCGACAACAGTAGAGTGAGGAGCTTCCTCTGGCCACGAGATTCCTTGCCACGACGTCCTCGATGACAACGGACATACACGACGATGGAAACCACTGCGACCAATCTTCTCTTCATCACGACAGACCAACAGCGATTCGACTCGCTGCCATGCTACGGTCTGGATTTCATGCAGACGCCGAATATCGATCGCCTCGCGGCGGAGGGGGTTGTCTTCGAACGCTGCTACACGCCAGCGCCCGTGTGTGTGCCCTGTCGAGCTGCATGGATGAGTGGGCAATGGCCGTCGTCGACGGGTGTGTTGTCGAATGGTCAATGGCTAGACGAGTCAACACCCACATGGCCGGCCCTGATGAGTGCCGCAGGCTTTCGCACCGCTGCCATTGGCAAGATGCACTTCATGCCCTGGGATATTTCCGGTGGTTTCGATGAGCGTGTCATCGCCGAGGACAAGCGTCACGTCTACCTGCCCGACGATCACTATCAGTATCTACGCGCCCACGGCATCGAACGACCGCATCCGACGTCGAATCCTGGCTACTTCGATTGGGTCGGCGCATCGGTTTTTCCTCACGATCGTAAATTCCATGTAGACGGCTACACTGGCGACCGGGCCGCCGAGTGGCTGCAGCAACACGGGGATTCACCGTTTGCCGTATGGGTGAGTTTTGCCGGCCCCCACGATCCATACGATCCCCCCGAAGATATGGCAGACATGTACTACGAGGCCGATATCCCGGAACCTGTCGGTGGACCTGACGAGTTGGTGAATAAGCCGAAAGGGCAGGGCGACAAGGGGGCGGGATCGTTGAACAATTCCATGTTCCGCATCGATCCGTCGACGGCGTCGGCTGAAGATATGCGGCGCTGGCGGGCCCACTACTATGCCAACATCAGCCTTATTGATGAGGGCATCGGCAAGATACTCGCCGCCCTCGAGGCCCATGGGACCCTGGAGAATACACTCATCATCTTCACTTCCGATCATGGCGATGCCCTCGGCGATCACGGGCTGCCCTTCAAGGGCTACTTCTACGAGAGCATGGCGCATGTACCGATGATTGTGCGTGGACCACACGCACCAGATGGTCAGCGACGGGCTACAGCGGGCGGTCGCTGTGCAAGTGTTGTGAGTGGATTGGATGTGGTGGCGACATTCTTCGATGTGTGTGGCGTGCAGGCGCCGAAGACCGTGCAGGGCAAGTCGCTGACGCCGCTACTTGAGGATCCGATGGCATCGACACATGACGTCGTGTTCTGCGAGATCACAGGTCGCGTGATGGTGACCGATGGTCAGTGGAAATACTGCCACTATGTCACAGGCGAAGCCGAACTCTACGATCTGACCGTAGAAGCACCCCAGATGGAGGTGGAGAATTTGGCGGGTCGGCCTGAAGTTGCCCAGGTGGAAAGTCGCCTACGCGCCCGTCTATTGGAGCACTGGTTACAGAACCAGCACACACAGCAGATGGCGACCAGTGTCCCTCAACATCCCTTTCGAGTGGCGCTGGAAAAAGCCTATAAACAGGAGCGTGGGCAGGCCTAGATCAGCTGATCGATCAAGGTGCAGGGGGGGCTGAGGCTTGGCGACTGTCTGTCACGCTTCAGGATGCTGTTGCCGAACGTTCGATCAACCCGAAAGGGTTGCCATCAGGATCGCGGCAATAGGCGATATAACCAATGTTCGGCACCGTCGTGCGGCTGTGCACGATGACACCGCCCTGCTCGACGACCCGCACGAGAGATGAATCCAGGGATTCCACATCAATGAGATTCACCGATCCCACTGGTGAGGTGCCGCGTCGCACGATCGTACCATTGATCCCGGGCAGTTCGTCGTCATCACCGGTGAGTACGAGCAGGTAGTCACCCTTGCCGTCCCAGGGACGAAATTCCCAACCGAAGACACCACCATAAAAAGCCGCCGCCTGCTGCGGGTCATCGACGCTGATCTCAAAGTGGGCGACGCGCCCCATGGCTCTCGTCCTTCTAGTAGTCGGCGGTCTGGTCGTTCAGGCGCCAGTCGTAGGGTTCAATGATGATCTCGTAGTTCACAGCCTGCGCCCGTTCGATGGCAGCGAGCCGATCACCGGTTGCATAGAGTCGGGCATAGTCCAGCAGTGTCGGATCTGTGTCTGCCGGGAATTCGCCTAGATACCAGCTGAGGAAGTCCTCCTCGTACCATGAGAGGATGCTGGAAAGATGAACGGTCTGGGCCACGTCGTCGACACGTAGATTCCGTTCCTCATTGAGAAAGCGTCTCGTCTCCCGCTCTAGTTGCTGTTGTAGCTGCTCAGGCTGGAATGCCTCAGACGGCAATTTTGGGCAGCCAAGAGAGGCACAGTTGATGGCAAAATGAATGCGCGGATCCGCAAAGCGTCCGCGGATCACTTTGTGCTCCAGATCGTAAAGGTTCAGCGTTTCGCCACCGAAGATCAGACGCTGAAAATAGAAGAAGCCGCTTTGCTCCGAGAGCAGTGAGAGCAATGGAGGGGGACGCACGTCGGAGACAGAAGTGATCGGATAGTGCGTGATCACGGTCTTCATGACGGCCGTGTTGTAGGCATTGATCCAGAAAGCGAGGCGACTGTCGTCATCGGGAAACAGCAGCGGATCCGTGTCCGGTGTGTGCGCGGCGATGAGATCGTAGTAGCCGTCGAGAGCCTCTGGGTCGGCCTGCAGGGCAGCGTAGTCCACGCGACCACGAGCATCAACGAAGCGCTGTTGCACCTGATCGATCAGTTCATGACTGAAACCGGATGGGCCGAGGGCGGCGGTACCGTGATTGGCAGGTGGAATCGTCGAACAAGAAGCGACGACACCAAGCAGAAGTGTTGGCAGAAATCGATGGCAGTGGTGGTGGGTCATGAATTTCTCCGAAGCACTGGGGTGTAGCGGCTCAAGATCCTACCGATCCCTTGCAAGGGGAGAGTCAGGTCCGTATGATGCGCGTCGCCCTACTGGTGGATTCGTCCGAATATCGCTCGAACCTCGTTTTGAGACACGTAATTGTGTTGCATGGGAGAATGGGAATATGGTCACAACGGCCTCACAACCGCGGCAAAGGTTGCTGTATCTGCACGCTCGCACACCGAATGTGTTCTCGGATATCGTCGCCTTGACACAGATCGAGCCCGTCGCCGGCTACCGCGTCGAGATCAGTGCAGAATCGGTCGAGTGGCCGTACAAGAGTGTTCATCAAGCGATCGTCGATGGTTGGCAGATCGTGCAGTTTCCGTATCTACAGGCACCATTCGATGATCGCGATCTCGACATGGTTGGCTACGAATTCATCCTGCAGAGAATGGAGGTCATCGACTCATGACGTCTCAAGATTTCCTCCTCAGTGACGCCGAGGTGGCCCAGTTCATCGTCAATGGCTACCACGTGGTCGAGCCCGATCTGGCGGCGGGGCTCAATGAGTCGATCGCCGCCCAACTCGATGGACTCGAGTCGAATCCGGGTGATGCCATCACAGACTCGATTCCTGAACTGTTGCAGGTCCTGGAGCACGCCGAAGTGCGTGGCGTGTTGGTCAGTCTCCTGGGGCCCGACTTCGAGGTGCAAAGCCATCGTCACTGGCACTGTAAACCGGCCGGCTCTGGTGGTATGCAGTGGCATCAGGACGGCACCAACAATCGCGATCTGCGTTTGAATCGCTTTCTCGGCCTCTACTATCCACGCGATGTCACGCCTGATATGGGACCCACCGTGATCGTGCCTGGTACGCAGTACCGGAATGCGCCAACCGATCGGATGGCGACGTATACCAACATTCGCGGGCAGATTCCTCTGACCGTGAAAGCCGGCACCATTGCCTTCACGCACTATGATCTCTGGCATGGCACGGCGGCGAATCGATCATCTATGCCACGTCACATGATCAAGTTTCTCTTCCGTCGAACACAGGACAACGATACACCGACATGGAAGCACCAGGCTGGGGCGACCGATGTGCCAACTGATCGGAATAACCGTGACAGGGCAACAGACCCCAAGAATATCCTCACCTTTGGCAATCCCATCGGTGTATCACAGTCCGATCACTACAAGGAACGAGCGATCCGACGACAGGTGTGGGACTATCTGGTAGGAGAAGGCGAATTGAAGGCGATCGATGGCTGAGTCACAGGGGATTCTGGATATTGCGGCGCGCTATTATCGGGTCTACACCGACGCCGATACGCCTTGTGATGAGGAGAATTTTCACTTCGTCGAGCGTCAACTGCCTCTGCCTGTGGCGCAGACGGCGCTGGTACTGGTCGACGTGTGGGCGACGCACTACATCGACAGTTGGCTCAAGCGTGCGGCGGCGATCACGGCTGAGAAGATCCTGCCTCTGACCACGGCACTACGGGCAGCTGGTGTCACAATCATCCATGCCCCATCACCCTTTGTTGTGGAGCGACAGCATCCAGAGTCGATGCCAACGGCGCTTCAGGCAAGGAGCAAGCCGGTCCAGCCGGCTGCAGAGCGTGCCGGCGTCGATGAGTGGCCGCCCGCCGCCTTTCACGGGTTGTATCGCACTGGCGACTATGCAGATTTTGGCCGCAACCAGGAGCAGCGACTTCAGGATGCACACGCACGCTACGAGCAGGAACTGAAGATCTCGCCCCTTATGCAGCCGCAGCCGGGGGATGTCGTGATCGCGACGGGTGAGCAGATGCACGAGGAACTACGCTCGCGTCGGATCCTACACCTGCTGTACGCCGGGTTCGCGACCAACTGGTGTGTGATTGGTCGTGACTATGGCATGATTGCCATGCAGGGACGGGGCTACAACAATGTCCTCGTGAGGGACGCAACGACGGGTGTCGAATTCCATGATTCAGTGGATGAACTCACAGCGACGCAGATCACCATTCGTGAGATCGAGACCAAATACGGCTGGTCCACGACCTGCGATGAGCTGGTCCACGACCTGCGATGAGCTGGTCCACGACCTGCGATGAGCTGGTCCACGACCTATTCGTGAAGGACAGGCTCGTCTGATGCGACGAGTCCGTCGAGGATGCGCACGACACGATGTGCCTTACGCGCGACGGCCTCTTCGTGGGTCACAATGATGACCGTGTTGCCCTCGGCGTGGAGTGCATCAAACAGGGCCATGATCTCCTCTCCTGTGCGGCTGTCGAGATTGCCCGTAGGCTCGTCTGCCAGCAACAGGGAGGGTGAATTCGCCAGGGCGCGGGCGATGGCGACGCGTTGCCGCTGACCACCTGACAGTTCATTGGGACGATGGGTCATGCGATCCGCCAGTCCGACCCGATTCAATGCATCGGCCGCTCGTTCGCGCCGAAGCCGACGACGAGCTCCACCGTAGAGCAGGGGCAATTCGACATTGGCCAGCGCCGTGGATCGCGGCAGCAAGTTGAATGTCTGAAAGACGAAGCCGATCTGTCGATTGCGCACATCAGCCAGGTCGTTGGCATTCATCCCGGATACGTCAACATCCTCAAGTCGATAGACGCCACTGGTGGGCGTGTCGAGACAACCGACGATATTCATCAGGGTGGATTTTCCAGATCCTGATGGCCCCATAATGGCGACGTATTCTCCCTTCTCGATCTGCAGGTCGACGCCGCTGAGAGCATGAACGGATTCCAGACCGCGCACATAGATCTTGCGCACTTCCTGTAAGTCGATGAGCACGGGCCTGTCAGTCGGCGGCACTTCTGGGGTCTGCGTCATTCGTGGCTCAAGGCTTCAACGGGGTTCAGGCGAGATGCGCGTGCTGCCGGATAGATGCCGAAAAACAGGCCGACACCCGTAGAGATGACCAGCGCCAGGGTGACGGAGGCACCGGAGACGATGCTCGGGAAGGGGGTTTCCGCATAGTGCTCAATGGCGGCGGAAATGCCAAATCCTACACCGACACCAAAACCAACGCCGAGGGCGCCGCCGATCAGACTCAACACAATCGCCTCAATAACGAATTGCGTCAGCAACGTGGCAGGGCGGGCCCCCAGGGCTTTGCGGATACCGATCTCACGGGTGCGTTCCGTGACCGAGACGAGCATGATGTTCATGATACCAATGCCACCTACAAGAAGCGAGATTCCGGCAATGCCGCCGGTAACAAGCTTCATCACCATGATCGTTTGCTCCACTTGGTCGAGGATGCCCTTGCCACTCTGGATCTCATAACTGACGTCTTCACCGTGGCGCGCCTTGAGGGCCTCTTCAATCTGCGGTAGCACAATAGGTGCGTCATCTTCGTCTTTGGTATAGACGAGCAACCCACCGATCGTCTTCACTCCGAGCAGTCTCATCTGCGCTGTCGTGACAGGCACCATGACACGATTCCCCCAATCCTGGTCAAAGATCTTTCGTGGTGACATGACACCCACCACAAGATGGCGCTGGCCGCGAATCTTGATCTCTTCCCCCAATGGGGGACGGCGGCCAAAGACCTCCTCCACAACCCGCTGACCGACGACGGCGACAGAGCGACGGTTCTCGAGATCATCTGCGAGCAGGAAACGTCCCTTTTCTATCTCCCAGTCATAGGCGGCAGCGTAGGCAGGTGTGGTGCCTTCCACCTGTGATTGATACGTCGCCTTGCGGTAACGCACGTCTGCCCCGGTACTGAGGATCGGCAACACGGCTTCAATACGATCGGACACTCCACTCACAAGCTCTACGTCGGACATGGTCATCGGTTCGAAGTGAGGTGCGCGAACGCGACGACCGTCCTTGCGGATAAACTCCTGCGGTACGATGTAGGCGAAGTTTGCGCCCCCCAGTTTGCCGAATTCTTCGTAGACCATCTGTCGAAGGCCCTCACTGATCGACACGATGCCAACAACGGAACCGACACCGATGAGCATCCCCAACAATGTCAGCAGCGAGCGAACCTTGTTCGCCCATAGCTGGGAGAAAGCGATGCCGATGGATTCGAGAAAGATCACTCGTGACGCAACGCTTCAACCGGGTCCAGTCGCGAGGCGCGAACGGCCGGATAGACACCGAAGAACATGCCCACGGCACTGGAGAAACCGAGAGCCATGACGACGGATTGAGTGGACACAACACTCGCAAATGGGCTGTTCTCGTCGAAATGAGAGATCAACTGTTCTATACCTACGCCAAAGCCGATGCCTATACCGACGCCGATCACGCCGCCGACGAAACTCAGAATGATCGCCTCAGCGACGAATTGCATGAGAATATGACGAGGTTTCGCTCCAAGAGCTTTGCGCACACCGATCTCACGTGTGCGCTCCGTGACGGAGACGAGCATGATATTCATGATGCCGATGCCACCAACCAACAGCGAGATACCAGCGATGCCTCCGGCGACCTGCTTCATCACACGGATCGTCTTGCCTACCTGCTCCAACAGATTCTGACTCGTTTCCACCCAGAACTCATCGCCGTGTGCGTGACGTCGAGTCAGGACACGGCGCACATCATCGGCGACTCGAGAAACGGCCTCCAGGTCATCGATGAAGAGCGTGATGCCGAGGAAACGCTCGTGGCCTAATAGACGTTTGTGTGCCGTTGAGTAGGGGATGAAGACGCGGTCTCCCTCATCGCGGCCGAAACGAATGCGTTCTTCCAGAACACCGACGACGGTATAACGTGTGCCATTGAGTTTGAGATCCAGTCCGATCGGATCCTCACCGGCGAACAGATCGCTTTTCACTTTCTGACCGATGAGGCAGACCTTGCGCGAGAACAGGATATCCTCGCTTGTCAGAGATCTGCCCTCCACAACGGGCCACGAATATCCCTCGTTAATCGACTCCGACGTGCCCACATACATACCACTCATGGTGGTCTTGCCGACACGCAACTCGGCCTGCCCCCAGACACTGGGCACAGAAGTATCAATGTGCTCGCCCGACTCCTCGAGGAAGGCCTGGTGATCCTTGGCGGTCAGGTACTCCACCCACGAGCGCTTTACCCGACGTCCCTCTTTGCGTTCGACGGAGTCGGGGGGGCGTATCAATACCGTCCCCGCTCCGCCGGCACGGGCGAATTCGTTAACGATCGTGCGCCGCAGACCCTCGCCGATGGAGATGATGCCGATGACGGAAGCGACACCGATGACGATACCGAGCAAGGTCAGCGTGCTACGCAGTTTGTTGGCGCGTAGCTGAGACAGGCCGACGAAGATCGTTTCAGGTAGTACCATCGGGGGCTCTAGTCGTCCTCGTCCTCGGTATCCTCTGATTCCTCCTCTGCCAACTCTTCGAGTTCGTCAGATATTTGCTGCGGATCTGCGGCGACGAGGCTTGAGTCGGCGAGGCCACCAAGAATCTCGATCCGTGTGTTCGTGCGCAGACCAATCTCAAGATCTATCTCCACGAAGCGTGACAATTCAACTGGATCAGGATCGGCGGGGGCCTGCACAGCATCGTCGTCCTTGTCCAGATCGTCGCCGTCACTATCGTCACCCTCTGCATCGGCCTCTGAGTCCGCTGAACTGGTTGTATCCGGTTCAACCCGAAAGGCGATGAATCGTCCCCGTCGCCCCTTGCCCGCATCCTCGTCGTCGTCATCCTCCACTTCGTCGAATACCTCCAGCACCGCTTCGACGGGCAGGTATGTGACGCTGTCACGGCGGCTGAAGATGATGTCGATGTCACAGGACATGCCTTGGCGCAAGCGTGGTTCCAGATCGATGATGTTGATTTCCGTGTCGAAGGTGACGATCGGCGAGCCCGGCTTCTGTGCACCGACCGGTGCGATCCAGCGAACACGGCCGGCGAAGGTCGTGTCGGGATAGGCATCGACAACGATATCCACCTCTTGCCCTGTTTCCAGTTTGCCGATATCGATTTCAGCAATGTCGCCGCGCACAATCATCTGACTCGGGTCACCGATTTCGAATAGCAGTGTGCCGCCCGAGAATGCATTCAGCCCCGAGGCGACCACCTCGCCGATCTCAACGCCACGACGGACGACAATGCCGCTGATCGGCGACAGGACGCGAACTTCATCGAGCTGCAACTTCTGCAGCCGCTCGTCCTGACTCAGATTTGCTTTGGTCTCAAGGATTTCCAGTTCGAGTCGTGCCAGACGCAGATCGTTGTGACCCTGAGTCAGACGCATCTCAGCATTCTCGAATTCGGAGGCGGACAGCATCTTGCGCTCAAAGAGCGCCCGCTGGCGATCGAGATCACGTTCGAGTTCGGCGACACTGAGTCTGCCCCGTTCGACAGCGGCGCGCTTCTGCTCCAATTGCAGTGATTGATTCGGGTCGGGTTCAACGACGGCCAGCAGCTGGCCCTCGACGACGGCGTCGCCCGCCTCGACAGGCAGCTTGCGAATCTCCCCGGCGATCGTCGATTTCACCTCGACGGTGCGCACCAACTCGATTGTCCCTGTATCTCCGAGCTTGTCGACGAGGTTGCCTCGCTTGAGGGCCAAGACGGGGAATGTTTCTGTCGGCTCTTCCTTCTTCAGAGCCACCCAGGATAGACCACCAATCGAACCGGCAAGCAACAGAAAGATGAGAAGCTTTGGTTTCCACCCCAGCTTACGACCGCCACCAAAGGGCGGCGGGGTTGACGTCTGGGTCACATCAACCTCCGGCGCTCATGTTGGTAATCGCACCAAAAATGACGAGGTAGACGAACCAAAGACCGAGCATCGAGCCGACAGCCTTGCCAAAACTGCCGCGGGTCAGAACCGTGAGGGCAACGGCGCCGAGTATGACCTGCCAGAGTACGAAGATGTCGACCATGGCAAGCATGCGTCCGGCGACACCGGTCAAAGCATCGTTGTCGAAGAAGAGCCCGGGGCCGAGCATGATCAGGACCGATTCTTTGGCGACTCGAATCGGTGTGAGGACGGCGGCCTGCAGCACAAGAATCAGCGAGATGTAGCCTTCGCAGGCCAGAACTTGCCCGTACGTGAGTTCACCTCCCATGATGAAGCGTCCCACGAGTAGAACCAGACCAGAGATGACAAAGAGCATGGCGAAGATCGACACGGGTGTCATGACGAGGGTCATGGCGCCGGTGACACCCTCCATCTTCTCCATGATCTCACGTTGCTGCTCCATCTGCGCCTTCGTCATATTCGCCTCATTGGCGCGCATCTGTTTCTCAACGGCAACCTGCTGTTGCTCCATCAGCAATGGCATCGTGATCTGAGCACACACGGTGGCCACCATGGCGGCCAGCAAAGTAGGTATCACCCAGTCATGCCAACTGCGACGAATGCGGACCGCCTCGAATGTTTCCGCTGGCGCAGTAAAGAGACGAATCATACGTCCAACCAGGCCAATGTCTTCGTTCATGGCGTCATGCGTTTCCATCGTGATTTCCTCCATGTGTGGCAACAAGGATTCCTTGACGGTAAAGTAGGCAAACACGACCTACCTTCGCGCAAGGGATTTCTTGCATGACTCTCAGATTGATAACTGATGGGCACGCGTGAAACAGCGACGACGTACGACGTAGGTCACGAGTGTGGCGCCAATGGTCGTAGAGGCGACGAGCATCAGCATGACGACGATCTGATAACGGACTGCTTCTCCCGGGGCGGTGCCGGACAGAATCTGCCCCGTCATCATGCCCGGAAGCGAGACGAGACCAACCGTCATAAGAGCATTGATCGACGGAATCATGCCGGCACGGATCGCGGCTCGGAGAATGGGTGCAGTCGCTTCAGCGCCCGTGGCCCCAAGGACCAGTGCCAACTCGATCTGCGCCCGCTGTTGACGAAAGTCACGCAGCATGCGCTCGAGTGACAAAGAGATGGCATTCATCGAATTGCCGGCAATCATGCCGCCAATGGGAATGAAGTATTGTGGTGACCACCACGGATCAACCTGGATGATGGCGGCCGTGACGACGATGGTGACAACAAGGTAGCTGGTCACCATCGACACGAAGGTGGGGAGAAAGACCCCGATCTGCGCATCGGCCACGCGACCGCGCACGGCATGGGCCGCCCAGAAGACCATAAACACGAAGACGGCGAGCACGAGGACGGCTCGGTCCAGTTGGAAGACCGTATCCAGCAGGATGCCGACCAGTAACAACTGCGCAAAGGCTCGAAGGGAGCCCCACAGAAGGTCGCGCTCGAGACGAAGCCCCAATGCGAGTGAGGCGAAGCCGGCGATGAGGATGAAGACCAGACACAGAGCCAGCTGCACCGGGCCGATCGCGAGGGGGCCCACTCAGACCTCCTTCAGGTGCCCATCCTGCAGTCGCAGGCGGCGCGGGGTGATTCGTGCGGGGGTGAACTGTCGATGGGTTACAAGGACAACGCCCATTCCGCCATCGACGCAGAGCGACTCGAGTCTGGCCAGGACCACACGGCGCGATTCGTCATCGAGAGCGGATGTTGGCTCGTCGGCGAGCAGAAATCGCGGCTGCACGCGTAGCAGTCGTGCCAGGGCCAGACGTTGACGCTGCCCCACGGACAGGGGTTCGGCGGCATCGTCCAAGGCGATGTGCTCCAGGCCCACCCTATCCAGATCTCGGCGCAACTGTGCCTCATCCTTGGCGGCTGATTGGGTGGCAAAGGCATCACCATGGAGAAGATTCACCCGTACCGTATCTGACATAATCACGGGCGTCTGCTGAAGCAAAGCGACTTGCCGGCGCAGGGCCGGTGTCTGTGCGGCAGCAGGAATCACTCCATCAACAAGCATCTGCCCTGCCGTTGGTTCCACAAGGCGATTGAGCAAGCGCAAAAGACTGCTCTTGCCACTGCCTGAGGGGCCCTCGATGACGACGAAATCCCCCACGTCGTCGCTACGGCTGCGAATGGACAGGCCGATCCGCTGTAGCAGAGGTTTGCCGTCAAAGGCAAGATCGACCTCTCGCAATTCCAGATGCAGGGTATTCCTCCTCAGATGCGTCCGAGCCAGCTCAGGGCGAAAAGCAGCGCCACAGGGCTCATCAGAGTGGTCAACAAGCAAGCGCCCCCGACAAAGTCCGGGCGTGTGTCAAAGCGCAGTGAGAGTAACACACTGTTGATCGTGCACGGCAAGCATCCCATCACTGCAAGAGCGACCAGGTCGTCACCCTGGGCACCCAGGCTTGTGGCAAGCACGAGGCCGACGCAGCTGCCGATGGCGAGCTTGGCGCCGGCGACCCAACCGATCTGCCGGCCCATGCCAGACCAATCGACACGACTCAATTGCAGGCCGAGGACGACCAAAGCAAGGGTTGGGCCCATCATGCCGACCCGATAGGCTGGCTCAAGCCAAGCGTTTGGAATATGCAGACCTGAGATTTGCACACCCACTGCACCCACCACGGCATAGACCAGAGGCAGGCGGAAGATGCTCTTTGCCGCTTGGGCGGGGCGTAGACGGCCGCCCGCGGCGAGATAGACACCGAGTGAACCTGCTGCTGCATTCGAGGCGACGAGCAATAACATGGCGCCTGACAGGACCTGCTCACCGACGACGGACAATACGATGGGGACCCCGTAGCTGCCGACGTTGATCCCTGTCAGCACCAGGCCAAGTGCAGCACGCAGGGGCTGGGTCCACTGTAGCCACCGGCCGGCGATGACTGCCACAGCCCACATGATGAGCACGTAGCACAGATACCAGCCCAGATATTGCCCCGCCTGGCCCCAACTGACCGGATCTTTGACCAGAGACGTAAACATGAGCAGGGGCATGAATAAATAGAGGACGACGTCGGCAACGCCTGCGGGGTCGGCGTGGCGCCAACGACCCAATAGCCAGCCGATCGCCACGAGGGCCAGCAGCGGCAGAATGACGGGTAAGATCATAGGGTTAGAGTAGGTCAAACAGGGGGCTGTGCTCAATTTGCTCTGTCGCCGTCTTGACGCACCCGGCTGCAGGCCAAAGATTGTCATCAGTCATGGCGCGTTGAAGCGCCCTGTCACGGCCCAGTGGGAAACTCTATGAGCACACAACGATTTCTCCTGGCGACAGCTGCCTCGGCGTTGGTCATGCTGACGTTGGGTTGGTTGTGGCACGATTCATTCATGGCAGCCTTCTACGCGGAGCATACGGCGTTGCCTCGGCAGGTCCCGCTCACAAGGATCATTATCCTTGGCTACGTTCTGCTTGCTTTCTTGATGACATATATCTATCCCAAGGGATATTCAGGTGGGGATCCACTGGCAGAGGGAGTGCGTTTCGGCATGTTGATGGGGGTGCTGTTTACCCTCCCCCACGGTATCATTCTTTACGGCGCAGAGGGCAATCACACGGGTACCCTCGTCATTGTCGATGCCTCATGGCACATCATTGAGCAGGGCATGGGTGGCATTGTCATCGCCCTGATGCATGGTCGCTTCAACTCGAGCGAGCCACAAAACGAACCGTAACCAGTTTGTTGGAGGAGTACTCGTATGGCCGATAAGAAGGTGCTGATTGTGTGGGGTGGCTGGGATGGCCACGAACCAAAACAGACGGCGGAGATCTTTGCAGACGTTCTGGCGGGCGAGGGATTTGAAGTCATCCTTTCAGATACGATGGATAGCTACAAAGACAGCGATCTGATGCAGAGTCTGAGCTTGATCGTTCCCTGTTGGACCATGGGAACCATAGAGCGCGAGCAGAATCAAGGTCTGATCGAGGCAGTCGAGAGTGGCGTCGGTCTGGCAGGTTGGCACGGCGGCATGTGTGACGCTTTCCGCAACGAGTGTGGATACCAAATGATGACGGGTGGGCAGTTTGTCGGTCACCCCGACGGCGTAAAGGATTACACCGTCAACATCAGCAGTGACGATCCAATCGTTGCGGGAATCGAAGACTTTGCCATGCACTCAGAGCAGTATTACATGCACACCGATCCAGGCAATGACGTGCTGGCGACGACGACCTTCGACGCCCAATCCACACCGTGGGTCAATGGGACCATTATGCCCGTCGTGTGGAAGCGCATGTGGGGACAAGGCAAGGTCTTCTTTTCTTCCCTGGGCCACGTGGCGACGGACTTTGATGTACCCGAGGCACGCGAGATTCAGCGCCGGGGGTCACTCTGGGCGGCGCGCTAGAGCCAGTAACGATGAGTCTCGACCGACTGCTCATCACCGGTGCTGCCGGCGACATAGGAACGGCTCTGCGACCGGCCCTGCGATCCAAGTATCAGCTTCGCCTCGGTGATCTGATGCCCATCGTTCCACTGCGGCAGGGAGAAGAGGCTGTCGTCGCTGACATTCGTGATCTGTCTGCCATGGAGGAAGCTGCATCCGGGATGGATGCCATCGTACATCTGGCAGGGCATCGAGAAGGCACAACGCCTTGGGAACCGTGCTTCGAAGTCAATATGGGCGGCACCTACCACGTATTGGAGGCTGCCCGGCGTCAGGGAGTACGGCGAGTCGTGTTCGCCAGCAGCAACCATGTCACAGGGTTCTATGAGCAGGAGGGCGTGTTTACGAGACCGGACATGCCCTCCCGCCCCGATAGTTTATACGGTGTGAGCAAGGCTTTTGGTGAAGATCTTGCGAGGTTTTATGCCGATGAATTTGGTCTGAGTGTCATCTGCCTGCGTATCGGCACCTTTCGCCCTGAGCGCGATGTCGTCGAGCGCGACGACGATCGGATCTTGTCTACCTGGCTCAGTCCGCGCGACGCCGTGCAACTGGTGACGCGCAGTCTAGATACTTCGGTCCTGTTCGGCATCTACTATGGGATCAGTGCAAATACCCGAGCCTACTGGGACCTGCAGAATGCGAGGGCCGATTTGGGTTATCATCCCGTGGACGATGCTGAACTCGTCGTGAAGTCTTTCGAAGAAAAAAACAGACAAAACTGACACAACTTGTACCCGCGTGCGGTGATTGGGTGGTGAATGATGGTACTGAGGCATTGCCTTGTGTGGTATGGAACTGTTTGTTCACGATCGAATTGCAGCTGACTTTCCTTCCAAGCCAAAGACCTTCAAACAGACATTTATGACGACCAACCCTGCCGCGACACACGAATACGGCCTGCTGGTTCTCCAGCAAGGCAAGCCACAGCAAGTGCTTGCCAAGTTCCTGAATCTGATGTTGAACTACCAATACGGACTGTCAATCGTCGTTGCACCCGATCTGACCAAAGCTGCGGAACTGCTGGCACAGCACGGTGAGCGAATTCGCTGCGTCTGTGTGATTCAGGATACTGAGATATCCAGCGCCGTCGCGTTGCAGGCTCTGGGAATGCAGGGCAAAATCCGCCTATTTCTGATCTTGCCGACGAAGAAGCTTGGCATGCAGCGCATGGCCGCCAGTGGTTTGGAGGCGATCTCCTACTGCGCATGGGAACAGGCCTTCACGCACGGCAATGCATCCTTGCAGAGTACAGTCGGCACAACCCTCGAAGAGGGTGGAATCGGCAACCTGATCACTGACGTCGAGAGTCTGCCGTACGATCAGATTCGTCAGCAGGTGGAGCGCCGCCTGCGCAATATCAACACCCTGCCGACCATGCCCGAGATCGTCATGCGCATCATGCGTATGGTGAACGATCCAAAGACGACGCCAGACGAACTGGAACGCGTGTTGTGCACGGATCCCGCGATCGTCATGAAATTGCTGCAGGTGATGCGGTCGCCCGTATTCACCGGCACCGCTGGACGCACATCGAAATGGACGCTGAAGGAGATCATCACACGTCTGGGCGTGAAGAAGGTGGGTGCCATTGCCCAGCAGGTGAAGATGATCAATGGGTTGGTCAAACCAGAAGACAGTGATTTTGAGTTGCAGCGCTTCTGGGAGCATTCCGTGGCGACAGCGATTATCGCTGACAAGCTGTGCGTGGAGAAGAAGCTGCGCCTCGCGGGCGGTGAACTGGAGTTCACCGACTATTGGATCGGCTCGCTACTGCATGACATTGGCAAACTCGTCCTCGGCTTCTTCTTCTGGGACTGGACGACACGGCTCCTGGGCCATAGTCGCAACAAGAGTGTCAGCTTTCGCCAGGCCGAGATTGACATGGGGGATGTAGCGGGGCATCAGCGTTTGGGACAACTCCTGCTGATCAATGCTGACATGGGAGCCGAGGCGGTCGGAGTCGTCGGTCATCATCACGATCTGCACGAAACGACAGATCTCGAATGCCTCGTGCACCTGGCCGACAATCTGGCCAAGGCGGTCGGGCTTGGTTTTCTGCCAGGCGACGAGCCTGAGTTCGATGAAAAGGCCATGGCGCAGGTCGGTGTCAGTGCCGCCGCGCTGGAACAAATCAAAGAAGATCTCGAGGAATCGACGGTAGAGGAGATTCGCACGGTCGTTGCTCAATGTATGTGACGGGATTTGCCGCGATGTCCGGTTCTGGTTGGTGGCGCTGATCCCTCGAGACGAGTCGCTTCGCGACTCTATGCTGCGCCAGTCGGTGGTACTTCAGAACCAATAGGTGCACTGATCCTTCCATACGAGTCACTCGAACCAAGAAGAGCCCCAGTCGCTGATGCGGCTGGGGCTCTTTCGTCACTTTGACTTGTTGCGGTCGGTCAGATTTGTCCGCGCTCGGCGAGAAAGGCCTTCTTGAAGCGGTAGTCTCGTGTCGTGTCGACCTCTACCAGGCCCGAGCGGATCAGGTGGCGGTTGATGGGGGTGCGATTGCGCAGATAGAGATAGACCAGGGCATCATCGTCTCTGGGTGGGCAGGCGTCATCAAAGCGCAGATATACCTTCTTGCCTCCTGTCAGTTCGCGCAGATGCTCCTCCGCCTGCCGTCGTCTCTGCGCGATGGAGCGCACGCCGAGTAGTCGGACGGCCTTCCCATCTTCCAATTGCACTCGATCTGGTGCCAAGACCTGCTTTACTCGATGCAGCGATTCGCGACGCTCGCCACCACCGTCTCCGTCAATACGTGATCCATAGCTGGAGTCACGGGGGTCTGCTCGTTTGTCCATGGGCACTGGATCCACGAAGCGATACGGCAACTGCTGCAGTCGACTTCCCAGATCAACTCCTGTGGGTAGTTCGTCAACAAAGTCCACCTCCACACCACCGAGGCGTTCGCGGATCAATGGCGCAAAGTCTTCGTTGATCTCGTAGCCCACCGAACGTCGATCGAGACGTGCCGCTGCCACACTGGTCGTCCCGGATCCGAGAAAGGGATCCAGGACGGTTTCACCGGACATGGAGAACATCTTGATCAAGCGTCGTGGCAGTTCCTCTGGAAAGGCGGCAAGATGACGGTCCTGTCGCTCTCCCGGAAAGTTCCAGTGTCCACTGAAGTAACTATTCCACTCCTCTGCAGTCAGACGTGACGCTTCCTTGTGATCGGGGTCAGGCGCCGGTGCCTTGCCCGTCTTGCGGAAGAGGAGGATGAATTCGTAGTCGAGCTTGACGATCCCATTGCGTGGAAATGGGTAGGAGCCCATCACGGCACCCCCACCGGAGCTGTTCGTCGTGGTCACCTTCTGCCAGATGATGGCGCCCATATAGTCGAAGCCGATGGTCTCGCAAAAACGGATGATCTCCGTGCGGATGGGAATCACCTTGTAGCGACCGTAGTACGCGGCGCGAGCGAATTGGTCACCGATATTGACGCAGAGCCGGCAGCCAGGCGTGAGCACACGGTGACACTCGGCCCAGACGAGATTCAGATGGTTGATATAATCTTCGTACGTATCGCTGAAGCCTACTTGTTCTTCGTGGCCGTAGTCCTTCAACTGCCAGTACGGCGGAGACGTGACAACAAGCTGCACGTCCTCATCGTCGATCTGAGCCATTGAACGAGAATCGCCCAGCACGACGCGATGGTAGGATGACATAGAATCCTTTGATGTCGGTGACCACAGCTGCGATCACTTGACGCATGATGGCGGGGAGCCGCCTGACTGCAGGGGGATGTAAGCGTGGGTGGGAGGTGACTGGGGAGCCACCGCATTCGACGCCTGGGGGGCGCCTTCTTCTACCACATGATTCTTTTATACCTCGTATTCACTCCACGTGCCCGTACAGCCAAAGCCGCGTCGAACGTGCAAAACGCGAGACGTGGCATCGGCAATGTAGCCAGCAACGGAAAAGGAACCGCGAGCCCCGTGGCGACAGATCGCTCCCGGATCTCCGTCGTGGTCGGCGAGGATCTGTTTCATGGAGTCGATGGTCACGTCACCCCAGTTGGCGGCGACCAATTCACGGATCCGATCCAGGCGCGGCACGGAATCTGGCGTGTTGCCGTCCTCATGGGCCGCAAACTGGTCACTGACATAGTGGTTGGTGTGCAGGCGCTGACAGGGCTGTGTGTCATTGAAGACGGCGATTCCCTCGGGTCGGATCTCCACGTCTGCAATCCCACCCTCCCCATCGCAGAAAACCATGTTGCCGGCGCCACACGTGCGGTGCTGGCGTAGTGTCTCAACGCATTCGCCGACATTGCGCATTTCGAAGCAGCGGCGTTTCAGAGGATAGTGTGTCAGACCTCGCTGAAATGGGGAATTGCCCAGTCCATTGGCGAAGTGTGCGACGCCGTATTCGTTCATCCCCATGTAGCCGAGTTGGCCGGCAAAGGTGAACATCGCAACTCGTGGGCGGCCATCATTCGGCGCCAGTCGCAGAACGACACCCACATCGGCGAATTCTGCCCCAAGATCCTGGTTTTGCCCAGCCAGTGTACGGCCTCCGCGCGTCGCCTCGCCTGTCAAGGCGAAGGCGGTACAGCCATCGTTGTCGATGCCCTGCACTGCGGCACCTCTCACCTGGCAGATCATGGCCTCTTCGAAGCTGATTCGGGCACCCTCAGCAAGTCCCTTTACCTCGTCCAGATACAACGGACTGAGCCTCTCGATGAGAGGGACGAAGGCCATGGCGCCACCAGCGAGGACAGACCGATCGCGGTTCGTGCTCTTCTCGATCAGACGTAGATAGCGCTCGATCAAGTCTGCCCCTTGATGACCGTGGGCAAGACCCAATTCATACGCACTGCCCGCCGCCACAATCTGAGGAAACTGATTGGCGGTAGATGGACTGGCAGGAACCTGATTCACATTTCCCAATATCTCATGGCATCCGAATCACCGCGACGGTCGTGCAGAATGCTCGTCGCAATGCCGGTGTGTCATGTAACCATGCAGGCCCCCACGTGGGGCATTCACGGTCATAGCAAGGAAAGGGGGTACCAGGAGGATGGGCAGTAAACGTTCGGGGAGAACGTCTCCCCTAGTTTAGCCCCCAGGTGGTGATTCTGGCAACCTGGAAGTGACCTTCTGCGAAGTTACTGGCTGTGGCCCTGACGAATTTTCGGCAGGAGGCCGGCGTGTTAGCGGCCTAACGCGGCCCGACGAGCAGCATAATCTGCTGCTTGGCTACTCAAACCTTGCGCGTGGGTGACACGTTGTAGATCTGCCAGGGTGGCCACCATCAGTTGCCGATCCTCAAGTCGTTCCGCTTCGAGCAAGGCTTTGCGATACATACTTTGCGCATACGCGTAGTTCTGTCGCGAAAAGGCACCATCACCGGCCTCGTCAAAGGCGTGCCAATGACGGTCGTCAAAGAGCAGATATCCGCCGATGGCGATCACCAGTAGAGCGGCGAGTGGGCCGACTACAAGCATACCTCCCGTCGACGGCGGCCGACGCCGGGGCCGCTTCTTGCGCCCAACAACACGTTTCTTGCGTGACTTCGCCATCGACGATGTTCCCTAGTGGCCCTGTTTGTAGCCGCCACAACCCACCATCGGGAGTCGCGGATAGCGAGGATATTGGTCGTCGTCTACGGAGCGCTCACAAAGGAAGAAATCAGAGCGTCCATTGCGTATGATACGGACGTGTTGACATAGCCCGCACTGTCCTGACTCTGAATCAGTCTGTGGATCGCGCTGTGGGTCACTGTCCATTCCTGCAATATAGGTGCTAGGTGTGACCACAGCCGACTGGAATTCGTAACTGCTTGTCTGCCCGTCAGTTCTGGCCGATTGGTGTGGCCCTGTCAGAGCGTTGCCCGGTGCCAGTGTGCCGCCTACATTCACCGCCTTTCTCGCAGAAACCAACATCCCCAGAATCCAACATCCGGCCAAGTGATGGACGACGAACAGACTCTCGACGCTCTGCCCGCGCATCTGGCTCGCCGCTTGTTACCTGCGATCGCAGCCATCGCCGTGTTGTCCGCTCTCGTGGGGGCCATCGCCGGGCTTGGTGCCGTTGCCATGGGAGGGGCGGCTCTGCTGGGTGCATCAGTTACTGCCGCCTTCACCGTCGTGTGGTTGCGAGACCAGGTTCAGCGGCCGCTGCTGAGTGCGATCGATTCCCTGCGACAACGCATCGATGGCGACGGCGACATTCATCTTGTCGTCGAGAGTCGCGACGAAGTGGGGCAGCTGGCGGCGACGGTGAACGAGCTGATCTCCATGGCCTTCGTCGGCGAAGGGGAAGTGCAGTCCATTCTGGCGACAGCGGCCGATGGAATTCTCACGATTGATACGCTTGGTCTGGTGGAGCGATCCAATCCTGCAGCGGAACAGATGTTCGGACGCGCATCGTCGGACATGCTCGGTCTGCACATTGGCTTGCTTGTGCCTTCCTATGAGCAACTGCCTATCAGCACGCTGAATCTCGGCCTCGATGATCTTTTTGCCGATGAACTGAGCCCACAATCGGGGTACGAATTGGAGGGCCAGCATGTGGATAGCACCCTCTTCCCCATGAGCATCACCGTCGGCCAATTGCCTTCGGCGGATGAGACGCGCTACGTGCTGGTCGTGCGCGATATCCGCCAGCAGAAGGAGGCGGAGGCCGCCCTGCGCGCGGCGGCCGACTCAGCCGAAGCGACGAGTCGGACGAAGAGCGAGTTTCTTGCGAACATGTCACACGAGATCCGTACGCCGATGAATGGCATCATCGGCATGACTGACCTGGCCCTGGAAGATGCCGACGTTCAGGACGAGACCCGTGAATACCTGGAGGCGGTGCGAACATCGGCGGATTCGTTGTTGGAGATCATCAACGACATCCTGGATTTCTCGAAAATCGAGGCGGGACGCCTCGAGCTCGAGGCGATTGACTTCGATCTGCGCACCAGTCTCGATACGGCCCTGCTCCCTGTGCGCCTACGAGCACGAGAGAAAGGGCTCGACCTTCGTTGCCACGTAACCGACGAAGTGCCGGCGAATCTGAGCGGCGATCCGACGCGCCTACGTCAGGTGGTCACCAATCTGGTCAGCAATGCGATCAAGTTCACAGATCACGGACATGTCAGTGTTAAGGTTGAGGTCGAGTCCCGTAAGGATGCAGATGTCGTGCTGCATGGTTCAATCGAGGACACAGGGATCGGCATTCCTACCGAGCAACAGCCAAGGATCTTCGAATCATTTACACAGGCTGATGGTTCCACGACGCGTCGCTTTGGCGGGACGGGTTTGGGGCTGTCGATCTGTACGCAGATCGTCGATCTCATGGATGGGCGGATCTGGGTTGAGAGCGAAGAGGGCAGGGGCAGCACTTTCCACTTTCTCGTGCACATGCAATTCAGTGATCCCCCCATAGAGGACGCAGTGGCTGTTGGGCACGATCACCATGGGCGTCACCTGCTGTTGGTCAGCGATGGGCGTTCGCAGGGCCGTGGAATCGGTGATGAGCTGACAGAGCGCGGCTGGAATGTTGAGAATGCGGCGGGTCTCGAGAAAGTGCTTGATGCAGTGGCGCTGCGTGAAGACGACTCTGATGGCGCAAAAACAGAGGAAATTGCGGCGATCGTACTGGATCTGGTGCTGGCAGATTGTCTCGCCGTTGCGAGTAGTCTGGCGCAGCGATGGGATTCGGCACCACCGACTCTGATCCTGGCCCGTGGTGGGCAGCGCGGTGATGCCAGTGACTGTCGTCGTCATGGCGTGGCGGCCTACCTCAACGAGGCGGCCACTCGTGATGAGTTGCATGAGGCTCTTGTGTTGGCCAGTGGCCCCGACGCGCCCGCAGATCTGATCACCCGCTACACACTGCGTGAACGCCGTCGACAGTTGCGTATCCTGCTGGCAGAGGACAACATCGTCAACCAGCGCTTGGGGCGGGAGTTGCTCCAACGGGTTGGCCACGACGTCGAGATCGCTGAGGACGGCGAGCGTGCCGTCGAGATGGTTCAGACTGGCAGCTTTGATTTGGTACTGATGGATGTGTCGATGCCACAGATGGATGGCTTGGAGGCGACGGCGGTGATCCGCGCCGCTGAGGAGGAACAGGGCTCGGCCAGACTACCGATCGTTGCAATGACCGCCCATGCACTGACCGGAGATCGAGAACGCTGCCTGGAAGCTGGGATGGATGACTATTTGCCCAAACCACTGAACCGGCAACAGCTATACGAAGTGGTGGCGCATTGGACCGGCACATCTGCGCCACTGACACCGGCCGCCGTCGATGTTGCGAGCCTCTCGACGCCGCAGGCGCCAAAGAAAAAGCCGGTTTTCGATCGCGTTGCGGCTCTTGATCGCATGGCTGATGACGAAGAACTGTTGCAGGAAGTGATCGAACTCTTCCTCGAAGACATGCCGAAGCAAGTCTCCTTACTGCAGCAACATCTGGACGCGGGCAACGTCGAAGAAATGGGCAGGACGGCTCATGGGGTGAAGGGAGCTGCGGCCAATATTGGGGCCGAAAGAGTGCGGGAGGCGGCGCTGTTGATCGAGGAAGCTGGAAAGGTGGGCGATCTGAGTTTGGGGGTAGATCTCGTCGCGGCCCTGAGAGTTGACCTGGAAGAACTCGCAGCCCAATTGCGCGACGGCCCGTAGAGCACCTCGACGACACCTCAGACGGCGGTCAGCTTCTTGGTCGTGAAGGTACGGTCGTGGGTTTGCCTGATGTAGCGCTGCAAGGCCTCGTTGAGGCTGTCGAGGTCTTCAATCTGCTTACGCAGGGGGATCACTCGTTTCACAGCCTGCTCAAGATTCTCGTACATCTTCTTGTTTGATTCATTGAGGCCCTGATTGCTGGATACGAGCTGTCGAATACGTGTAGACAGCAGATCGAGCTGCTCACGCTGCTTGACGATCAGTTCATGTGACTCCGCACCACCTGCTGCCTTGTCTCGCTCCTGCTCCACCTGATACGATTCCAGTTCGCCACGCAGGGATTCCAGCTGGTCCTGCATTTCTTTTTCCTGGTCCTGATAGACGCGCTTGCTCTCTTCATAAGAGCCCTTCACGGACTCGATGCCCGACAGACCTTCGTCCAGGGTCTGGCGGCGAACATCGAGATCTTCGGCGACGTCTCGTGCATAGCCGAGCAGTTCGTCGGAGTCCATCTCGTCCAGCTCTGCGGACGGTTTGAGCTCCAATTCGCCAGAAGTGAGTGCCTTGAGCTTGTCGACTTCGGCCAACAGAGACTCACGGGCCTGTCCTAATTCCTCTTCGAAGGCATGCACCTGTTTGCGCAGATCGAGGATGGTTGCGTCCCTCACACTCAGGTCGCGCTGCAGAGATCCGACCTCTTCACTGAGGCGTTCATCCCCACGGTCAACGAGGCCACTGCCAGGGGTGCCCTCTTCGTTCTCCTCACCACGACCCGCGCGTCGTTCGACCCGCTCCAGGTCGGCCTCGAGTTTTTCGATCTGCTCCTGCTGTGTCTCAATCGTGTGCTCGCGCACGCGTAGATCGTTGCGCAATTGCTGCAGGTCGCCGTCCTCCTCTGCCTCATCGCCGACGATCTGTTTCCCATCGGTTTCCAGACCCGCCTCGAGGGCGGCAATCTGCTCCTGCAGACCCGCAATGGTCTGGTCACGGGCATTGAGCAGGTGACGCAATTGCGCCGCGTCCTCTTCCCTTTCGTCGTCGGCCCGATCCGGGCGAAGTGTCGCCGACTCGTTTTGCAGGCGCTCAATCTCTTCTCGCAGAGACTGGAGGTTGTGATCGCGTGCTTGCAGCTGGCTCTGCAATTCGTCTATCTGCTCCTGCAGTTGCGTCGAATCGGTCGCTGAAGCGCTATCGATGGACGCAAGTTGCTCGAGATCTGCCTTCAATCCCTCGATTTCATGCTCGCGGGATTTCAGGCTAGAGCGCAGCTCGCGTAGTTCAGCACTCTCATCTGCCTCGGCGGTCTCTTCCTCCAGTTGTTTCTCGAGACGTTCGATTCTTGCTTGAAGACGTACAATCGTGTCGTCTCGCTCCTGGATGCCATCTTCAGCGAAGGCGAGAGACTCGCTCAGCGTTTCATCTGGACTCTGCTCGCCGAGCTGTCCTTCCAGGCCGTCAATTCGATCACGTAGTGCTGCCGAAGAGGCTTCGCGCGCTCGCAGCTCCGTGCGGAGGTTGGCAACTTCTCGTTCCAGGTCAGGATCGGGATCCGCCGGCTGCGGCGGGGAGAACAAGGGCGCAGCTTCACCTTGTAGTTCCTCGATCTGAAGTTGTAGCTGCTGAATGCGCTCCAGGGCCTGGCGACCACCGCGCCGAAAACGCTTCAGTTCCTCCAGTGACTCTTCGTGGTGGGCTTGCAGCTGACGATAAGATTCACTCGCTTCCAGATCTTCCGGGTCAAGCAGCAGGCGGCCCGAATCCAGATCGACGCGCCGCACCATCTCCTCGGCAAGATCCGGATGGCGCTGCAGCAGATCGAGGACATCCTCATTGACCGCCTCAGTCAGGTCCTCGTCACTGATGGCGGCATGGCCATTGCCGAGGTTCGTCGGCGTCTCACCCGTTTCGGCTACTTCATCAAGAAGTCGGCGCAGGGCAGGGAATCCAGTTTCCTGCAGTTTCTCCCATTTATCGGTGCCATAGCCACATGCATCGAGAAGATCGCCTACCGATTCGAGATCGAGATTGAGGAAGGCGTCCAGTTCGTCGCGCATCTGGCGCTCCCAATCTGCCGAATAACGACTCGGCAGCTCCGGCATATTGCCGAGGGAGCTTTCGCGGAATTTGAGATAGTATTGCCCGAAGACCTCGCGTACCAATCCATGCCAGCGATCTTTGCGATCGACGGCTTGATTGAGCTGACGTCGTGTAGCCAGGCCAACGAGGCCAAGGGCAGAGTTGATTACAGGCATAAAACCGGCGACACAGGGGAAAGGGGAAAAGAATTCCTTGCCTGCGGACAGGGGAGTCCGTCTTCCCTATATCGGCGAACTTGGGCGATCATGAAGTTTTTGACCGCTCCTCCGTTCAGAGGTTACCGCTCTTTGGTGCGCCAGAGCCCATCGGTGCCGCGCTCGACGATGCGTTTGGCACCTCTTCGTAGAACCGGTTCCAGTTCACCCGTGTCCGAATTGCGTTGGGCCAGACAATAGGTCTCACCGTCATCCGGATCGAGCATCAGCTTGCGGGGGACACGACGCATCTGTCCAGCAACGCGCATCTCTACCCGGCCAAAGACAGCACCTTTCTTCAGTTCGTCTTCGGACAACTCGGCGTCGTCCTCCACTCCTGCGCCTGCACCACCAGACTGAGCCGCCGCTTCGGTGGCCGCGTCATCCGCTTTGGCCTGACGCTCAGCGATCACTTTCTCTTCGATATTGTCCAGCATCTGGGCGCCGCGCTCTTCGATCTCATGCTTCTCATCATTGCTGAGATCCTTGAACATGCGCCGCAACCGTCTGGCAAGGAAGTTTTCGGCCTGCTTACGCGCCTCGCCCAGGTCGTCGGTCTCCTGGTAAAATTGCTCCAGGGAATCCTGTACCCGCATCATGCGCACTTCCTTGCGCCACGGCGTTGCCTTGATCAGATGGTTGAGTATGGCAATCAGGCACTGCATGTCAGCCGCCGGTCGCACTCGGGTCAGGGCGTCCTCCGAGTGCAACTTGTCGGACATATCGTCGGCTTCTAGTTCGCGCAGGTCATCGATGAAATCTTCTTCGATCGTCAGATTCCCAATGCGCTCATTGCCACGCTTGACGATGTAGCTGTAGGGCGGTAAGCAGACAGAGATCATGCGAATCTCATGGTCCTTGCGCTCCATGATCTCGATGATCAGGTGCAGAAGTTCGCGGTCTTCGAGCAATTCCTGTGCTGCTAGTCCGCGTTCCCGATCACTGCGCTCTGGATCGAGAATGTGTTTGTGATGAATCAGAAATCGCAACGCCTCATCTATGGAGGTTGAGACGCGCTGCATCGATTCGAAGGCCTGCAGGAAGCGCACTGCATGGTCGACGGCGCCTTTGACCTTGCGGTCAAGTTTTGTGCGCAACTCTTCTGTCATCAGAGAATTTCGCAGGCGACTGGCTTCCTCGGCATCGATCGCACCACTCTTCTGCTGCTCATCGATGTCGTGCAACTTGCGGACCGTCTCGCCCTCATCCGTGGTGAGGTAGCCCTGCTGGACATACTGGTCGACACGCTCAACGACGCGACCCATCTCGCGGTGTTCGAGTCGATCGTGGGCCTGATCCTGCTCCGCCTGACGAGCCTGCAATTCGCCATCAGAGATCGTGCCGTCCTTGAGTGCTTCCTGTGTTTCTTCGGCGATGGGCTCGGGTTCTGGTTCAGGCTCGGAAGCAACTGGCTCGAGCAAGTCAACGTCGGCCAGCGGCTCATCAAGCTCGTGTTTCTGTGTCCGAGGCTTGCGTTCGGAAACGACATCTACCGCGTTGCGAACACAATCATCGCCGTCGATGGCCGTTGTACTGACATTGACGTCGCGCAGCAGATCCTGCACGAGATTCTGTGATTTGAAGCGCGCAATGGAGCGCGACCCGACATCCTCAATCTGGCCCAGATCCCAATCCAGCTTGAAGCAGTTGGACTCGAAAACGCGGCGCACACAGTTCTGCACACCGACGGCGACATAGCGCTCAGGGTTCTCCCGATTGAAGCTGCTGATGGTCTTGCCGAAGACTTCCCGCAGCGTGTCCGTGACCGGGTTGCCCGTCACCGCCTGGTATTCTACCTCGAGCACCTTGAGGAAATCCTCAGTGGTGATGAGCGCGTCCCCACGCTGCAGGCGTCCAGCGATTCGCTGCCAGAGCTCACGGTGCAGATCTGCATCGACAGCATCAGAGATCTGCTGGGGAATGGCTGTCGAGGTTGCTTCCACGGGCGATCGTCGTCCAGGCAAGAGAGAGTCGAGTCAGGGTTTCTGTAAATATACCATGAAACGAGCAACAATCGAGGGCAGCCTGCGAGCCTGATAGAGGACTGCGGCTGGCTTTCACCATATAATGGTAAGGTATGGTCCGAGCGCAACCGTGACGCAGGCTACAGCGGCGACATCGTGCCGACGCCAGCAGGAGAAAAAATGACGGACGCAGTCACCCTGAGTGGCGTGAGTAAGGCCTTCCGCGACAAGCGCGCCGTAGATGGTCTCTCTCTGACAGTGCCCATGGCGAGTATCTACGGTTTTCTCGGTCCCAATGGTGCTGGCAAGACAACGACGATGCGCATGATCCTGGGGATTTTTGCCCCGGATGAGGGCCAATTGAGCGTTCTCGGATCGCAGGATCCAACCGAGATTCGCCAGCGACTCGGCTATCTCCCCGAGGAGCGCGGCCTGTATCCGAAGATGAAAGTCGTCGATCAGGTGGCCTATTTCGGAACCCTGAAGGGCATGTCTCGGGGGGCCGCCCGTGAGAGAGCGGCGCGCTTGCTCGACGAATATGGGCTCGGGGAGAATCTTGAGCAGACGTGTCAATCTCTATCAAAGGGGATGGCGCAGAAGGCACAGATTCTGGCAACCCTGCTGCACGAACCAGATTTGGTCATCCTGGATGAACCCTTTTCAGGTCTCGACCCGGTTAACCGGGATCTCATGCGTGATGTCATCCTGAAACTTCGAGAAGACGGCCACAGCGTCATCTTCTCGACACATATCATGGAACAAGCAGAGCAGATCTGCGACCACGTCGTGTTGATCGACGGCGGACGCAAAATTGTGGATGGACCTATTGATCAGGTGCGGGGCCACGGCGGTGGGGCGGTTCATCTCGACTATGAGGGTGATCTGGGTTCATTGCGGCAGATGGAGGGGGTCCTGCACATCAACGACACCGGTCGGCAGGCAGAGGTTGTTCTGGCCGAAGGCATCGACCCCCAGCAGGTGCTCAAACACCTGGTCGGCGCCGAGATCCGTCTGCACACATTTGATCTGCGTTCCCCGTCATTGCATGAGATTTTCGTGCGCAATGTCGGTCACAGTGTCGAGGAAGCTTCCATCGATCCGCAGGATAAGCCATGAACCGGACATTTCTTGTCGCTCGAGAGGAATTCCGTCAGACTGTCGGCACGAAAGCGTTCTGGATTGGCCTCGCCGCATTTCCGGTCATTTTCGCTTTGGCCATTGCCGTGCCCTTGTTGCTCAAACAGGCCAAGGAGGCACGCCCCTTCGCCGTCATCGATCATTCCGGTTTCCTGTTGGACGCCGTGGAGCAGCGTGTTTACAGTGAAGATCTGCAGCAGATTGCCGAACGTGGTCGGGAATTGCGCCGTGAAGACGCCGCCGGTTACAGCGACCTGCCAAGTTCGGTGCGCGCCTTCGTCGGTGCATGGATGGCTTTGGAGGAGTCGCCCCGGGAGCGCCTTGTCGAGCAGATGGCGAGGCAGGGATTTGGTGATTCTCGATCCAGTGATTTCGACTTCGTCAACCACGGTGATGCGGCCCATGTGTACGAGTGGTGGCTGTCGGCCGATCCGGGACGGGTGGATGAGCACCACGACATCAAGTTGACTCGCCGTCACTACGTTCGTCATCCCCTGCCCGCTGCAATTGACACGATTGCCGCCCTGAATGAGCTAATCCACTCAGGCGACCTGTTTGCGTATTTCGTCATCGGTGAAAATCCTGTCGTCACCGATGAGGGCTGCAGATACGTATCCAACAATCTCACCGACCGGGATTTGCGACGCTGGTTCAGCCAACGGGCGGAGAGCATCGTGCGTGAAGAGCGGATCGCACACGAAGGGATCGACGCCGAGACGGCAGCGTGGATCCAGACTACCCTGTCTTTTGAAGCACGAAAGATCGACGATCGGGGCGATGTGGAGGAGGTGGAAGATCGTGACAAGTTCCGCCAGTTTCTGCCCCTCGTATTCACCTACTTGCTCTGGATCGCCGTCTTCACCAGTTCACAGATGTTGATCACGAGTACGATCGAGGAGAAGTCGGCGCGGATCATGGAAATCCTCATCTCTTCCGTCGCGCCCGAAGAACTCATGTTTGGCAAGATCCTTGGCGTTGCCGGCGCCGGGTTGATCGTCGTCGCCTCATGGGCGTCCGTATTCACTGCTGCCATCGTCATTGTGCCCAGATTGATCGGCGTGGATGTCGATCTAGGTGGTGTCGCAACGGACCCAATGTTCCTGGCGACATTCATCATCTACTTCCTGCTCGGATTCCTCCTCTACGCAAGTATGCTCGTTGGTCTGGGTTCCCTGTGTGGAACGCTCAAAGAAGCACAGAACGTCATGTGGCCAGCCATGATCCCACTTTTTACGGCCATGTTCTCAATGCAGCATGTTGTGGAGGATCCCAATGGTTTGCTGGCCCGAGTGCTGTCTTTCGTCCCGCCGCTGACTCCATTTATCATGATGAACAGAGCCGCTGGGCCCCCTGCGTGGTGGGAGGTTGTGGCGACGGGTATCTTGCTGATCCTTTCGATCTGGCTCACCGTCAAGGGCGCGGCACGGCTGTTTCGTGTGGGCGTTCTGGCTGTTGGCGCACGACCTGGGCTGGGGGACATCGCCAGGATTCTGTTTACACCGACGGCCTACACGGTCCCGCAGAAGAAGGATCAAACCGATCGGTAGCATCGACCGCCCCTGTGGCTCAGAGGATCTTACAATCCGAGTTCCAGTTGGTCCGATTCCGTGCTTCGCACCACGGGCGTGATGCAATCCTGCGAGTCTTCGCTGACTTTGTTGACCCGATCGGAGACGGGATGAACGTCGAGGTCGCCCAATCTGTATGGGTGAAGCAGGGGGAGCAGATTTCCAGGGCTCTGAATGTGGCGATCGAGCCATTGCTCGGTCTCGACTGTTGTCAGGATCGCGGGCATGCGGTGGTGGATGCCATTGGTGACCTCATTGGCTTGGGTCGTGACAATGGAACAGGTTCGCAGCGTGGCACCTTCCGGCGTCTCCCATTGTTCGTAGAGACC
>Ga0233428_1000724_pt1 | contig 42305 bp, 39 predicted proteins | sample SI_118_April2016_4_FD_179890 | JGI IMG/M metagenome (GOLD analysis project Ga0233428, IMG submission 179890) | Seawater microbial communities from Saanich Inlet, British Columbia, Canada - SI_118_April2016_120_MG | ecosystem: Environmental > Aquatic > Marine > Inlet | place: Canada: British... | reverse complement strand
TTGGTTTGATCGTATGATCGGCTTTTTTACAAACCTATTTCAGGTAACAATTGGCACGATTTTAGATGTCTTGCCGATTATATTAATCCTGTCGTTATTTCAGATTGTCGTCATTCGGCGAAAACCAGCAAATTTGAAGCGCGTTTTGATTGGCTTTGTTTATGTATTGCTAGGTCTCAGCTTGTTTCTTGTAGGCTTGGAGCAAGCCTTATTTCCCTTGGGTCGCACCATGGCGAAAATGCTGACCGACCCCGAATTTTTAGGCATTGTTAAGGGCAGTCCCGTGCGCTGGGGTGACTACGCGTGGGTCTATGTTTTTGCCGCCGCCATTGGTTTCGCAACGACCGTCGCTGAGCCGTCTCTAATCGCGGTATCGTTGAAGGCTCAAGAAGTTTCAGGTGGCACCTTGCGTGCCGTTGGTCTTAGAATTGCCGTCGCGATCGGAGTCGCGATCGGTGTGAGTGTCGGCGCCTACCGGATTGTTTCGGGAACGCCCCTACAATATTACATTATGGCCGGCTATGCCGTGGTCATCATACAAACGTTTTTTGCGTCAAAATACATCATTCCACTCGCTTATGATTCGGGCGGTGTGACCACCTCAACAGTGACAGTGCCGGTTGTTGCAGCCCTGGGTTTAGGCTTAGCGGCTGCGATTCCCGGACGCAGTCCATTGCTTGATGGATTTGGATTAATTGCTTTCGCCAGTGTGTTTCCAATCATTTCAGTTTTGGGATATGACATGTTAATCTCATGGCTGCGAGGTCGGGACAAAAAGACTAATGAGGAGATAAAAACATGAATCTTAAAATGATCATGGCCTTTGTTGCCGATGACAAAACGGAAACTGTCCTTGAAGCCGCGCGCGAAGCAGGCTGCACCGGGGCAACCGTCATTACCAGTGTTCGTGGAGAAGGACTGGTTCCAGAGAAGACATTTCTTGGTCTTGACCTCAGCGCTCAACGTGATGTCCTGCTTTTCCTGGTCGCCGCACCAAGAGCGCGGGAAATTCTCGAAACCATCTCGATTGCCGGGCGGTTCGATGAAGAACCCGGGACGGGCATTGCCATTCAGATTGAAATCGAAGATGCGGTTGGCCTAAAAACCCAGGAAGAAACACTTATTCAAGAAATTGAGGAATCATTATGAGCGAGCGATCCCATACTATTGTGTCCGATGTCATGACCACCAGCATCATTTCTATCGATGCCACGGCCACCGTTCATGATGCGACTGTGTTAATGCGTGAGCATAAAAAGAGCTCGGTTTTGGTCAATCGACGAGATGACAGTGATGAGTTCGGCCTGGTCGTGGTTTCTGATATTGCCAGCAGAGTTCTCGCTCAAAACCTGTCACCAAAGCGGGTCAACGTCTATGAAATTATGTCAAAGCCGGTTCTGACAGTACCAGTAGAAATGAATATTGTTTACGCCATTAGAATGCTCGCGAACTTTAAATTGAGCCGAGCCCTGGTTATCGATCATGACCGCAATCCTCTCGGTATTGTGACCCTCCGCGACATGGTTCTGCGTAATATCAAGGACATTGAGGACGAGTAGTAGTTTGCGGTTTTAATCCTTCGGGTGCTTGCTTAACTTCGGCCACTCCCGTAAATCTCGCAGATGATTGATCAGTCCCAAGACTCTCCTCACAGCCTTAAAAGTGTTGTCATTCTGGCGATTTGCCAGGCGCTGTTTAACAGCGGGCTCGCGCTGACCTTTATTGCTGCCTCCTTGGTCTCGATTTCCATGCTGGGTGACGATCTGACTTTTGTTACTGCCCCGGTTACCATGATGTTGGGCGGCATTGCGGCAGGTACTCTACCGGGGGCCTATCTCATGCAGGCCTGGGGACGGAAGGCCGGGTTCTTCTATAGCGCTCTACTTGGCACTTTCGGCAGCGCGCTCTGCGCTTATGCCATCACCATCGATAGTTTTGCCTTGTTTAATGTTGGCGTGCTGTGTTTTGGGCTTTATGCCGGCGTGGGTCAGCAATACCGCTTTGCCGCCGCTGACGCCTCACCTGCACATTTTAAAGAGCGGTCAATTTCCCTCGTTATCGCGATGGGCGTGGTCGGCGCTTTTGTCGGCCCCGCCAGTGTGTTGTGGACAAAATCAATGCCGGGCATGGTCGGCTACGAAGGTGCCTTTTGGGTCTTGGCCATATTCTGCATTGCAGCAGCCATTATTGTGCTGGGTATAAACATTCCCAAGCCCGTTGAAAGTGATGATCCAGGCCGCCCGCTCAGTGAGATTGTCAGACTACCGAAATTCATCGTCGCCTTTGTCACCGCCATGCTGGGTTTTGCGGTGATGAATTTGTTGATGACGGCAACGCCGATCACCATGCGGGTTATCTCTTTTGATGATGTTGAAATTGCCGACGTTATTCAATGGCACATCGTCGGTATGTTCGCGCCGGGCTTTTTCACCGGCTTTCTGATGAAGCGCTATGGCGTGGTTAGTATCGTCTTGGTTGGCTGCGTGTTTTTTCTGCTCGCAATCCTGATCTCACTCGGCGGCACGGACTATATTCACTTTTTGGTATCGCTCACCCTGATCGGCATTGGCTGGAATTTTGCCTTTACCGGCGGCACGATCCTGGTGACCGAAGTCCATACCCCGTCCGAGCAAGCCAGAGTCCAGGGCTTCAACGATTTTATTATTTTTACCGGCCTCGCCATTACGTCATTGTCTTCCGGCATCATTTATCATTTCTTCGGCTGGATGTGGCTCAACATTATGGCCTTGCCCTTTATATTGGGGATTACGTTATCCGCGCTTTGGCTGCGCTCAGTTCGCCGCCAACAACAAAGCGCAGCCTGAACCGGTGAATTACACAAATATTATGGTGAATGCTTGCAAGAGGTTTTCACTTAACGTAAAGCACGCTTATGAATGACACGCATAATTCGACGCACAATACCAAGAACGTCGTGGTATTGGCGATCTGCCAAGGCTTATTCAACAGCGGACGGACGCTCACATTTTTCACGGCGTCGCTGGTTGCTATTTCAATGCTTGGAGACAATCTCACCCTGGTCACGGCCCCAATTACGGCGATGCTGGTGGGAACCTCGGCTGGAACGCTGCCAACGGCTTATTTATCCCGCGTTTGGGGCCGAAAATGGAGTTTTTCCTTTGGCGCTCTGGTCGGCACGATCGGCAGCCTGGTCGCGGCCTATGCCGTCGGTTTAGATGATTTTGTATTGTTTAATATCGGCATTTTTCTGTTTGGCTTTTATGGCGGTGCGGCGCAGCAATACCGCTTCGCCGTTGCCGATGTTGCCCCTACTCATATCAGAGCGAAGAATGTCTCCATTGTAATTGCGATGAGCGTTGTCGGTGCCTTTGTTGGTCCTGAAACGGCCCTGCTATCCAAAAATTGGTCCAGTTCTGTGCCGTTCCAAGGCACGTTCTGGGTACTGGCAATATTTTGCGCGCTCTCAAGCGTCATTGTTTTATATGTAAACATTCCAAATTTAACTGATGAGGAAGTGGCCGAAGGTGGCCGACCGATGTCGGAGATTATCAAAGTACCGACATTCATGGTCGCCCTGATTGCGGCCTTGTTCGGCTATGTGGTGATGAATTTCCTGATGGTGGTCACACCGGTGACCATGGAATCGATTAAAACCGTCATCTTTTCTCATGACAATATTAAATTGGTGATCCAATGGCATGTTGTCGGCATGTTCTTACCGGGGCTGTTCACCGGCCATCTGATCACAAAATTTGGCGTGGTACGGATTATCGCGACGGGTGCCGCCATCTTACTATCCGCCGTAATCGTCACCCTAAGTGGTCAGACCTTTGTCCATTTCCTAGCCGCCTTGGTGCTGCTCGGTATTGGCTGGAACTTCACCTTTACCGGCGGCACGCTCCTGGTCACCGAAGTGCATACCCCGGCTGAGCGCGCCAAAGTTCAAGGCACCAATGATTTTATTCTATTCACCGGCCTCGCCTTCTCGTCACTCGCCGCCGGGACGATTTATCACTTCTTTGGCTGGCTATGGATCAGCTATTCCATGCTGCCGGTGATCCTGACGATCCTGCTCTCGGCCCTGTGGTTACGCTCGATCCGCCGGAAAGAACAAGCCTCTGAGACTGCGGCAGCTGAGTAGTTACGGAGCTAAAAATCCTCTGACCGTCTGAACAAAGGCTTCCGGGTTATCGGCGTGAAGCCAGTGCCCGGCATTTGTCAGATCAACGACAGATGAATTTGGGAACAAACGATCGATCTCTTCGTGATGATCGGGTTCAACATAATCAGATTCCGCGCCGGCAATAAAGATTGCGGGCTTTTCGAAGCGAACCTCTTCCGGAATAACGGGAAAACCATGCAAATTGGGCAGACCGGCTTTTAGGCCGGCGAGATTGATCCGCCATTCATAATGATCCCCGTCTCGGACAAGATTTTGCAATAGAAAAGCGCGCATCATGCGGTCGCTGATATGTTCAGCCAATTGCGCTTCGGCATCATCGCGGACTTTAACGGTGGTAAGATCAACGGCATCGAGCGCTGAAATGACGGCGAGATTATCGTGGTCGTAAGGCACGGGGGCAATATCGGCAACAATCAGACTGGAGATCAATTCAGGCCGCTTAAGAGCCATCGTCATTGCTGTCTTGCCGCCCATCGAATGGCCCAATAGAGCCGCGCCTTGCAATCCCTGCTCGGTCAGAAAATTAGCCGTCGCCTGTGCGAGGCCTTCATAGGTTATGGTTTCGGTCCAGCTTGACGCCCCATGATTGGGCAGATCTACGGTTAGGACGCGATAGGTATCTGACAATGCCCGGGCAATCGACGCCCAATTGCGCCCAGAGCCGAACAGTCCATGCAAAATGACTAGAGTCTCGCCGTTACCGTCACCATTTCCAGTGTCTGTAAAGGCGAGCGTCATTAAACCATTATCCGTTGCTAGAAAGGGATCTCATCGTCGAGATCATCACCCGGGCCGCCGGAAGGTCCGGGACCGTAATCTGGTTCTTGAGCACCGCCACCACCACCTGATCCGCCGCCAGAGCCGCCGCCGTAATCTCCGCCACCGCCACCGCCGCCGGCACCATCCAACATGGTCAGCTCGCCCTTGTAGTTACCGAGGACAACTTCTGTGGTGTATTTCTCGACGCCCGAATTATCGGTCCATTTGCGGGTTTGCAACGCGCCCTCAACATAAACCTTGGAGCCTTTTTTAAGATATTTTTCAGTAATATCGGCCAGGAATTTATTGAAAATGACAACTCGGTGCCACTCGGTTTTTTCGCGTTTTTCGCCCGTCGCTTTGTCATTCCATGTCTCGGAAGTCGCGATGGAAATATTCGCTATTTTATCGCCATTTTGTGAAAAACGTACTTCCGGATCGCGGCCCAGATTACCTATTAATGTGACTTTGTTCACGCTACCTGCCATAGGAGCCCCCTAGATTTTTTGTTGTCTTCGCTATGTTGTATGTACCCGACTTTAGGCGTTTATTCACGCCTAAAATGAGCACGACCCAATATTACTATGTTAATGGTGTGTTTATGCGGCACCCAGAGGGGGTTTTTCACTCTGAAGTGAAAAATAAACGCAATTGGCTGAAAAAATCAGCCGAATCTAGATATCGAGGACGAGTTTTTCGCCCGGCATGGCGCGGGAGACACAGACCTGAATGAAGTTTTCACGGTCACCGTCATCGAGGAATTCATCGCGGTGATCAGCTTTGCCGGATATCAGCCCGACTTTACAATTGCCGCACCAGCCATCTTCGCAGGCATACATTACATCGACATTGTGTTCCCACATGAGCTCGATAATGGATTTGTCGACCGGCACGGTGAAAGTGATACCGGTTTCTTTAAGCTCAACCTCGAACGGCTGGTCGCCATCGGTGCTATCGGCTTTGTCATCATCTGCCTTAGCACTTGCAAACAGCTCGAAATGGACAGAACTATCGCGCCAATGAGATGCTGCCTCACGGGCCGCGTTGATCAGGCCGCCCGGGCCGCAGAGATACAAATGCTGGCCATCTTCTTGCGCGCCCAGAACATCATCAAGCTTGATGCCATTTGCCGGATCGCCGCCATCATGGTGAAACGTCACATTGTCGCCAAAGACGTCTTTAACTTCGTCATAGAAAGCCGTTTCTTCGGCTGATTTGGTGCAATAATGCAGATGGAAATTAGCGCCCATATCTTTTAAGCGATAGCCCATTGAAAGCAACGGCGTGATGCCAATGCCGCCGCCAATCAGGACGTGGCTGTTGGCTTTCTCATCGAGCGGAAAATGATTGGTCGGCGGCTCGGCAATGATCAGCTCGTCACCAATGGAAACCTGGTCATGCATATATTTAGAACCGCCGCCGCCATTTTCTTCGCGTAAGATCGCGGTAACATAGCGCTCCGTGTCGCCCGGTTTATTCGCCAAAGAATAGGAGCGGCGCAAATGTTCATCGATCTGAAAATCGATATGCGAGCCAGCTTCCCAAGATGGCAAATGACCACCATCGGCTGATTTCAATTCAAACATTTTAATGTTTGGTGTGAGTTCCTGGATATCCGCTACTTTGAGCTTGATCTGGGACATCGCTATTTCCTTCCGGTAAGACTGTTTGTCGGCCGAACAGTTTATATAGGAGAACCATTGGGCCTGTCCAACAAGTTATGCCGCATTTTGGATTTTATCCAGAGCAGAGATTGAGGCACGAATTGGATTGACCAAACGGCGGGAAGCTATATTGATCTTGCATGGCTCAGTTCCGTTTTAATAAAAATATTTTTATGATTATTTCCCTGACATTTACGTCCTTGTTGGGGTTCCCCATCATTTCGCCAGCCCTTCCGGCAGCCCGCGAAGCATTGGATATTTCAATTCAAAATATTGGCTGGGTCATGGCAGCTTACTCGCTGCCGGGCCTGCTTTTTATGCCCTTGGCCGGATTGATCTCTGATCGCTATGGCAAGCGCCGGGTTCTCTTTCCTTCCTTATTACTATTTGCGCTCGCCGGTGGCGCCTGTTCGCTCGCCACCAATCAAGAAACTTTGTTTGCCTTACGCTTTGTGCAAGGCATCGGTGCCAGCGCGCTCTCGACCATCAATGTTGCCATGGTCGGCGATCTGTTCAGAGGGACTGACCGGGTTAAAGTCATGGGGCATATCGGCGCGACACAGAATATCGGCAGCGGAATTTTACCGATGCTAGGCGGTGCCCTAGCTGGCTTTGCCTGGTTTTACCCCTTCATGGTGTCGTTAATGGCAATACCGGTCGGCATCTACATGATCTTTGCGATGGAAGTTGTGAAGCATGAAACCACGGCAGAAAATCCGGGTACCCGGGGGTTCTTGGGCCATGCCTTTTCGCAACTAAACAATCGCATTGTCATTGAGCTGGTCTTCATGACGGCGGGGTTCATCTTCATCGGATTTGGCGCTTTTATTACCTATATGCCGTTGTTTCTAAACGATAGTTTTAGCTCCCCCGCCCTCCTGATCGGCGTTATCCTGGCGTCGCGCTCGACCATGGGCGTGCTAACCGCTTCACAACTCTTTCGCCTGACGCGGCATTTTTCTTATCGCAGCCTGATATTTGCATCCTTCATGGCAATGGCCCTCGGTATGGCAGCTGTCCCCTTCGCCACCAATCAGTGGATGATCATTTTTACCGCCATGTGTTACGGTGGCGCCTTCGGTGTTTTGAGACCCTCCCTCCAAGTCATTCTTCTTGAACACGCACCGGATGATTTGCGGACGACTTTTGTCTCAGCTTTGAATTTTGGCTTACGGATGGCGCAAACCATCTCGCCGGTTATGGCGGGACTATTTCTCATCGTCGGAACCTATGGCGGTCTATATATGACAGCCGCCATCCTTTCTTGTCTGATGGCTCTGTTTTCTTTATTTGCGCTCTCATTGCGATCTTCTAAGTAAAACTAATCAAATCTGGACTCGCTTTTTCCGAGATTGCAGTCCATATAATTGGCTATGGCTGATATAAATATTCGCGGCGCCCGCGAGCACAATTTGAAGAATATCGATGTTTCGATTCCGAGGGATTCACTGACCGTGATTACCGGTCTTTCGGGCTCGGGCAAATCGTCGCTGGCGTTTGATACGATCTATGCCGAGGGGCAGCGGCGCTATGTTGAGAGCCTGTCGGCCTATGCCCGTCAATTCCTGGAGCTGATGCAAAAGCCTGATGTTGATTCCATCGAAGGCTTATCTCCGGCGATCTCGATCGAGCAAAAAACCACCAGCCGTAACCCGCGCTCGACCGTCGGCACGGTCACCGAGATCTATGATTATATGCGCCTGATGTTTGCCCGCATTGGCATCCCCTACTCGCCGACAACAGGATTGCCGATTGATGCCCAGACGGTCTCGCAAATGGTCGATCGGGTGATGGAGATGAAGGAAGGCACCAAGCTTTATCTTTTGGCGCCGATTGCACGTGGCCGCAAAGGCGAATACCGCAAAGAATTGCAGGACCTCGCCAAAAGAGGCTTTCAGCGCGTCAAAATCGACGGCGAGCATTATGAAATCGAAGAAGCGCCGACGCTCGAGAAAAACTTCAAACATGATATCGAAGTCGTGGTTGACCGTCTGGTGGTCCGCGAGGGCCTAGCTCAACGTCTGGCTGATAGCTTCGAGACCGCGCTTGAACTCGCCGATGGACTGGCTTTCACTGAAGATGCCGATAATGGCGAGCGGGTCACGTTCTCGGCCAAATTTGCCTGCCCGGTATCTGGATTCACCATAGATGAGATCGAGCCGCGCCTGTTTTCGTTCAACAATCCGTTCGGCGCCTGCCCGTCTTGCGATGGTCTCGGCACCCAGATGTATTTTGACCCCGAGCTGGTCGTCCCCGATGATCGCTTGGCGCTTTCAGAAAGCGCGCTAGCTCCTTGGGCAAATTCGAGTTCCAACTATTATCAGCAGACCTTAGAGAGCCTCGCCAAGCAGTTTAAGATCGATCTCGATAAGCCGTGGTCCAAACTCAAGAAAAAAGAGCGCGAGGTTATCCTTTATGGCTCCGGCACGAAAGATGTCACGCTGAACTATGATGACGGCAAACAATCTTACGAGATTAAAAAGCCGTTTGAAGGTGTGGTGCCAAATATGGAGCGGCGCTGGCGGGAAACGGATTCGACCTGGATCCGCGAAGATCTGGCTAAATATCAGACCGTCACGACCTGCGATGTTTGTGAAGGCTATCGCCTCAAGCCCGAAGCGCTGGCGGTCAAAATTGACGGCAAACATATCAGCGAGATCACGCGGCTTTCGATCCTAGAATCCGAGGCTTGGTTTTCTGGGCTGGAAAAGAAGCTCACCAAAAAGCAAAATGAAATTGCCCGACGGATCTTGCGCGAGATCAATGAGCGTCTCGGCTTCCTCAATAATGTCGGGCTTGAGTATCTCACCCTGGCCCGTTCCTCACGCACGCTGTCCGGCGGCGAAAGTCAACGCATTCGCCTCGCCTCACAAATCGGCTCTGGCCTGACGGGCGTGCTGTATGTGCTGGACGAACCCTCGATTGGGCTCCATCAGCGCGACAACAACCGCCTGTTGGAAACGCTCAAGCGCCTCCGTGATCTCGGTAACTCGGTTATCGTTGTTGAGCATGATGAGGACGCCATGCGGGCGGCTGATTACGTCGTTGATATTGGACCCGGCGCCGGTATTCACGGCGGTAAAATTATTGCTGTCGGCACGCCGGAAGACATTATGAAATCTTCCGAAAGCCTGACTGGTCAATACCTCACCGGCTTTCGCCAGATCGACATTCCGAAAGAGCGCCGCAAGGGTCATAAGGGGCAGAAAGTTACCGTCTCGGGAGCCGTAGAAAACAATCTGCAAAACGTCACAGCAGAATTTCCGCTCGGCACCTTTACCTGCATCACCGGTGTTTCCGGTGGCGGCAAATCGTCGCTGGTGATCGAGACCCTTTATAAAGCTTTGGCCAGACGATTAAACGGCACCCGCGTTCATCCTGGCAAACACGAAGAGCTTTCCGGCACGGAGTTCCTCGACAAAGTCGTAGATATCGACCAATCCCCGATTGGCCGCACACCGCGCTCGAACCCAGCGACCTATACCGGTGCCTTCACCCATATTCGCGATTGGTTCGCCGGCCTGCCCGAAGCCAAAGCGCGCGGCTACAAACCGGGTCGCTTTTCCTTCAATGTCAAAGGTGGGCGCTGTGAAGCCTGTCAGGGCGATGGCGTTATTAAGATTGAGATGCACTTCCTGCCCGATGTCTATGTCGAATGCGATGTCTGCCGGGGCAAGCGTTATAACCGGGAAACCATGGAAATCATGTTCCGCGGTAAATCCATCGCCGATGTGCTGGATATGACGGTCGAGGAAGGTCTCGACTTCTTCAAAGCCGTTCCGCCGATCCGCGACAAGATGAAAACCCTGTTCGAGGTCGGGCTCGGCTATATTCATATAGGACAACAGGCGACGACGTTGTCCGGCGGTGAAGCGCAGCGGGTCAAACTCGCCAAAGAACTCTCCCGGCGCGCCACCGGCAAGACGCTTTATATTCTGGACGAGCCGACCACCGGCTTGCATTTCGAAGACGTTAAAAAGCTCATCGAAGTGCTGCAAACCTTGGTCGAGCACGGCAATACCATCATCGTCATTGAGCACAATCTCGAAGTCATCAAGACCGCCGACTGGATCATTGATCTCGGTCCCGAAGGCGGTGACAAAGGCGGCCACATCGTCGCCGCCGGCACCCCCGAAGACGTCGCCGAAGTTAAAGCCAGCTACACCGGCCACTATTTGGCATCGCATCTGAATTTGCCGAAAAAGAAAAAGCGGAAAAAAGCTTCTTAATTCCGAGTCAAGTCACTCCCACCACTCCCTCCCCCCTCAAGGGAGAGGGAGTTATATTGTTCACCGATCCGGCATCCTAATTCTCCTCCCTCTTGAGGGGGAGGATAAACGTGGGGGGACTTTTAAAATGAATTTCGGGGACAGTTTAATTTAACACAAGAAGATGGATAGGCGGATCAAGTCCGCGCATGACGTCGGAGTGATTGCACAGCTATAGCCAAAATTCGTCATACCCGGGCGTATCCAACTTCCCCTCATGCCTTGGCAGCGAAGCCTTCGACTTCAATGCGGAACTCAGGGTAGGCCAGACCGGATATGAGCAGCAGGGTGTGACCCGGTTTGTGATCGCCTAAGATTTCTGCCCGTAGGCGGCGCATATCGTCAAGATCGTCACGGCTAACGAGATAGGTTGTGAGCTTGGCGAGATCGCTCAATGCCATATCGGCATCGGCTAGAATAATCTCGATGTTGGCGTAGATCTGTCTTATCTGGCCTTCAAAATCTGGCTTTATCGCACCGCTGGCATCAGCGCCGACTTGGCCGGAGAAAAAGACAAGTCGTTCATCACGCTGAACTTCAATGCCGTGGGTGTAAGGATTGAACGGCGCATTCATCGCTGCAGGGTTATAAAAACGGGGCATATGAGACTCCAATATTGTGGTTTATCGGAGATCATAGTTAAAAATTATCGAAGTTTAAATATCCGTCTCGATTAGGCCTTCGACGCGAAGCCTTCGATCTCAACCAGGAATTCCGGGCGGGCTAAAGATGAGATTACCAGCAGGGTATGCGCCGGTTTGAAGTCGCCCATGATGTCATTGCGAATGTCGCGAAACGAGGCGAGGTCTTCGGATCTAACCAGATAGGTTGTCATCTTGACCAAATCAGTCATCACCATGCCGGCTTCGGTTAAAATAGCCTCAATATTGGCATAGGCGTTGCGCATCTGACCTTCGATATCGTCCGGCACATTGCCATCAAAATCCGCGCCGACTTGGCCGGAGAAGAAAATCATACGCTCGCCCGCTTGGACTTCCGCGCCATGGGTGTAAGGCCCAGCGGGCGCTCCCATTATTTCTGGATTATACAAACGTGCCATTCGTCTCTCCCTCGTCTCTTAATGTGGTTTAGATCATAGAGCCTTGATCCAGGCCTTTGGCGCCTCTGGTGTCAGCTCCTTTGAGCTTAGCCCCGCCAAGATCGGCACCGGTTAAATCGGCATCGACCAGTTTAGCGCCCCTGAGATCGGCATTGCGGAGATCAGCCATCGACAAATCGGCCCCCTCCAAATTGGCATTGGTGAAATTAACACCGTTCAGCTTGGCACCGCGTAATTTGACGAATTGCAGATTGGCCGGCCACAGACCAGCGCCATCATCAGTCGGCAGACCTTCAAATTGCGCACCAACGAGATTGGCACCGGCCAGGTTGGAGCGCTGCAATTTCGCGCCCCGCAAATTGGCGCCGGCCAGATTGGCCTTGCGCATATCGGCAAAGCAAAAATCCGTCATCATGAAATTACTTTTTGAAAGATCGGCATTTTTTAAAATGCAATAGGACATGTCGGCAGCCGCTAAATTCGTCAAACTGAGATCATAACCGCCGAGATTGACCTCACTGAGGATCGCTTGCGTCCCGGTCTCACCATTTGAGTTCAACCATTCTACATGAGCCGCGATGATTTCATGGATTTCACCATCGAGCTTGGCTTGGTGGCGTGGCATGCGCGCTTTGTCGAGATCGACATGATCCAAATTTACTGAATCGAGGATCGCGCCCGACAGATTAGCCCCATCGAGTATGGCATTGTCCAAGATCGTATGGGTGAGCGTCGCGCCATGAAAGATCGCGCCGGATAAATTGGCCTCGGTGAAATCCGCGCCATCTAAGATCGCGCCGGTGAAATTGGCAAAGCTCAAATCAGCGCGAATAAACCGGGCATTGCGCAGTATCGCATCGGTCATATCCGTCTGAACAACAAACGCGTTCGACATCCGGGCATTGGTGAGATCGGCTTCTTTCATGATGGCCTGGTCGAGCGAGGCGGCTTCGCTCTCATTCATAACCGGCACGATATCGCCCTTCTCAACCGATTTCATCAGCAAGCCATCGCGGAGATCCGCATCGGTCAAATTGGCACCGGTAAAATCAGCGCCCCGCAAACACGCACCCCGGAGATCGGCGCGGGTTAAATTGGCATCAATAAAAGAAACAAAACGCATATCGGCAGCATAGAAATTCGCGGCCATCAAGATAGCCTCTTCCATGCTGGCATGCTCAAAACGGGCCCCCGTTGCATCCGCCTGGGTGAGATTGCAGCCATTCAAATCGAGATAAGACATATCGAAGAATTTCAGCACCGCCCGCTTGGCGCCTAAAATTCCGTCCATGTGGCGGGCGTGTTCCTCCAACAATTCATCGAGATGGCTTTGCGAAATTTTGGTCCAGAAGGCATCGTCGTCTTCTAGAATATCCTCGAGATTATTGAGGGCCTGGCTGATATCTATGCCATCATCATCGTCGTCAGAATTATCTTGGTCAGCCACAGTCGAACGTCTCCTATAGTTGAGAGTCTGATACGGAAAGTATTATATATCAAGTACTTCTAACACATAGAAAAACGGGCAGCTATGATCTACCGCACAGTTGGGACACCTGTCCTTGCTCGCTTGCCAATCGCAGAAAGAGCGCGACCGAGTGTGTGACACACGGGCAAACCCAAAGCGAGATAGATTTTACCAATGAAGGAACTTGTCCCAATACCGGCCTGGCGATGGGCGATCTCTTTGATCCAAGGCAAAGCCAAAAATTTCACGAAAATGAGCACGCCATAGTGCCGCCGCATCAGGCGCACCAGCGGTTTAGCCCAGAAATGATAGCCACGTATGATGGCCGGATTTAACGCGCGACCAAAAGCGCCATCAGCTTGAAACATCTCTGGGGAGATCATGTGATGGCGAAACAGCTCAGTACAGATCACACTGTCATCAGAATCACTTGCGCCATCACCGTCAGAATCGCCAAGAAAACGGCCACTGACGGAATCGTAATCGCTGGCATAGCCACCCGGACCACCTTCATTTGAAGAATCATAGAACGCACTGCCGTTCCAGTTGGCATCTCCCGCCTGGCCTGGTCCTTGCCCGCCTCCGGTGGACGCGCTTTGACCATTGACGTCTGTTCCTGGACCGGCCGTAGATTGGGCGACATCGGCATCGTCAACATAACCGTCTAAATCCGCCGGGGAATAATCGGCACCCGATCCCGCGCCATCAAGATTTCCACCCAATCCAGTGCTGGGACCTACGCCCGAGTTGTTGCCCATTTGTTCTTCTGAAGAAGCTACTGAATTATAGGCATCGGCAAAGGCCGGGTCTGTGTCCATCGAGTAATTATGAGCGGCAGTGAAAGCATCTATAAAGCTTTCTGGCTCGACACCATAATTGGTTTTCTCGCCGCTGGTATTTGCTTTACCCGCGCTCGATCCCGCGGTCGTCTGGCTGTTGCCATAGACACTATTGGCCGGATTGCCGCTCTTGCTGGGCGCCCCGCGATAAGCAGCCCCGATGTCATTGGTCGCGCCCATAACCATCGCCGTTGCCCGCTCCGCATGGGCCGCCTGTTCAGCCGGATCTACGGTCGGTGCCGTGTAGGTAATCTGCTCGCCGGGCTGGGCTGCCAAATTAAATCCCATATTGGATGATGTGGGCGTTTCGCCCGGGGTATTGCCGAGGGTACTACCGAGGCTGTTGTTCAACGAGTCATAGAGACCTTCTACATAGGCCGTGACAGCAGGATCATTCAGAAAATCATACCCCGCACTACCCTTTAACTCGCCCGGGTCAGTGTCGGTCTTGCCCGACGGCGAAGCCGAACCAGGGGCATCATCCAGAAACGCGCTGCCATAAATATCAACAGATTCGTCCAAATACATATCCAATTCGTTCTGATATTCTCGAGAGTCTTGAAAATTGTAGTTGTTATAATTTTCTGTAGGCAAACTGTCTGGATCGTCTCCCAGGAACCACCCCTTGTCTTCGTTATCCGCTTTGTCATTTGAAAATAGATCATTCCATGATGGATTTTCGGTATCATAATATCCAAATGTAATGGCATTGGCTCCGTCCTTGTAAGTATCTCTGCCCAAGGCCGCCAACCCAGATTCATAGGTACCGGGCTGGTGGACCGCCGGTCTTCCCGATCGTTACCGCGCATGACATCATGTCGATCGATTGGGCCGCCCGCTCAGATCACATTGATGGGGCGTCACCGGCGCTCGCTAGAACGATCCGCGTACAGCCTTAACAGTCAATTTTAGCTGCCGTCCTGCCCGGCCCGCCTCGATCTTAGGATCAAAGGGATTGTGACCAAGCTTTTCGATGCGTTTGAGATACAGATCCGCCAGGCTGGCCTGCAATAAAATCGCCCGGCAGCGCTTGTCAGCTCTCCCCTTGAGCAACACCCGGGCGGCCATAATCTCGGTCCAGGCCAACTGGCAGATGCGCTCAACGGCCTTTTCAATCTCGGCTGAGGGTTTTTGCGCCATAAACATCGGCGCATCGAAACCACATTCCAGCATCAGCGTTTGCGGCATGTAAACCCGCTTATATTTGGCCAGTATCGATGAGGCGCGCAAAATGCCGGTTAAGGCCCAAGCAACGCCAACATGTTCGGCTGCTTTCTGCGCCTCCTCTGAGGACGTCACGATCTCTAGCATCAGCCGGTTAAGCGTTGCCGCCGTACCAAAAGCATACTCGCGCAACGCCGCCTCATCTTTTGGCGGCTCATCCAGCATATCCTGGGAGCGTGCATCAATCAGCTGGTCAAACCAAGCCCGGCTGAGGCCATATTGCGCCACGGTCTTGGCCAATTCTGCCACAATGGCATGATCTTCAAAATCGCCATCGGGCTGAGCATAGATCCGCTCAATTGCATCCCGCCACCATTGCAGCCGAATTTCGCCCAGCAATGCTTCGCTCACCATTTCACGCGATTTCGCGACCTCGGCATTGAACGCCAACAGCGTAAACAACCCGTCCCGCAGCTCTTCCGGCGCAAACAACGTGCAGAGAAAGCGGTCGCGATCCAGGCGGCGGGTTTCCTCCGCCATATATGAAAGTGCATTGGCCATTTGGATATTTCCCATATTTGAGACCTTAAGTCGATGGGATTTAATTGTGGAATGTAGAATTGAAGAAAAACACTATAAAATACCTCAAAATTGAAGTTCATTTATTGACGGAATCAACACCGTAGCGTGTAATGATTAAATGGATAAAATTTTCCCCAAAATAGTGATAGTGTCAGACCGTACATTGAAATATGGACGAAATGTACTGGTAATTGGATCAATGATTTTTACGCTTACTTTTATTCCAAATATCAATGTCACCGATTTCGAACCCTTCGGCTATTCTTTCACAGATAAGGGAGAAACTTCATTTTGGGTAATTATTTTTTTTACACTCGCATATCACTACTTTCAATTCGGATTTAATTGGGGGGTGGATGTTGAAAGTGATCATCAAGCAAGAGTAGTTTATTTTGACAATCCTGATCTCCAAGAACCTAATTATTTAAACACACCAAGTGATGAAGAAAAAAAGTACCTTGCCGTCGATAGAGGAAGCATTGCATTCAAATCAATGATGATAGACATATTCTTTCCAAGCAGCGTTGGGTTAAGTGGTCTCATTATTTCACTTATCAACATATTCATTCATTGAGATTAGAATATTGGTCCTCTGTCGCTTTTTCCCAACGAAAGAAATATAAAAAATGGCTGCCGACGACGGACTTTCACAATTTCAGAGTTTCAGCGAACGCACCCTGAAATACGGACGGAACGTGATGGCTGCTTCCCTGCCCATTATAGTTTTCGCATGGGCGGACGTGGTAGACCTTGCTAAGTCTCGCCCATTCAATTTCGAAATCAAAGAAGGTGGCGAAATTTGGATGTGGTGGGGATTTCTGGCTTTGTTGATATATTACGGTTTCCGGTTTTTTGGTCTCGCTTTCCCTGACTTCCTCCAATGGCGGTCTGATTTTGGTTCAACACGAAACGGTATTAAATTCAACTTAAATAACTTTGTCATACAAAAGAAAGGGGAGGAAGAATCACTCTCTACGCAGGAAGAAGTCAAGCGTCACATTTCCAATCAAAATGACAAATCAAATGTCGAAAAAAGGATTCTATCGTTCATAAAAAACATAGAAGACTCGCAAAAAAACATTATTCTTACTCAAGCTGCACTTAGAATCTAACATTGGCGGCGTACTTATTTTTGGATTACTGATGCAGGGATTCCTACGGTGCTATTCTGCTTGGCGCTTTTTGCGGGAATTAACAAAATTTATAGCCTTTTATAATACTCCAAGTAAAAAATTTCAGCGATCCACCAAATTCAATCGTCCAAGACATTTGGATATGTCATATAGTATTCCAGAAGTCAGACCAAGGAGTGAAAGCAGAGCTTTGCCACATTCAGATCACAACGCGGGCACAGTCTATATTATCGGTGCCGGAATGGCGGGGCTGTCTGCGGCGGTTAGTTGCATCCAAAAAGGCTGGCGAGTTGCGCTGTTCGAAGCGGCCAATCATGCTGGCGGGCGGTGCCGGTCCTACGAGGATAGCGTGTTGGGCCGCACCATCGACAATGGTAACCACCTCATACTCAGCGGCAATAACGGGATTAAGACCTATCTGGAAATGGTTGATGGCCTGGAGGGTTTTGAAGCGGTGGATCCGGTGTCATTTGAGTTTATCGATATGGATGCCGACGAAAGCTGGGCTCTCTCGCCAAGTGCGGGGCGCATTCCCTGGTGGGTCCTGCTGCCGAGCAAGCGAATTCCGGGCACCAATCTCACCGATTATCTCGCATTGTCGAAGCTGCAGGGCGCGACCACTGAAAGCCTCGCCGGTATTATCGACCCCACCCGGCCGATCTTTGAGCGTTTTTGGCAGCCGCTCTGCCACGCCGTCCTCAATACCGATGCCAACGAAGGCTCTGCCGCTTCAATTTGGGCGATGTTGTCTGAGACACTGTTGAAAGGCCGGGAAGCCAGCCGGCCGATGCTGGCAAAGAACGGCTTATCTGCGGCCCTGGTTGATCCGGCGGTGAGCTATCTCACGGCAAACAAGGCGGCGCCGCAATTCTCAACTCGGCTGCGCGCCCTCAAAACCTCACCTGACAGCGTCCAGTCGATCATGCTGAACGATCAAGAGATCACGCTCAACGCCGAAGACCGCGTTATTCTCGCTCTACCACCAAACGAGATTTCAGCGCTTTTGCCAGACATCACTGTGCCAACCGAGACGCGCGCCATCGTCAATGTGCATTTCCGGCTCGAATATCCACCACCCTTGCCGAACAACGTGCCTTTTATCGGCATGATTGGCTCGACCTCGCAATGGCTGTTTAAACGGGGTGATGTTTATTCGGTCACCATAAGTGCTGCCGATGAACTCGCCGAAAATACCGCTGATGAGATCGCCGCGACGGTTTGGCAGGAAGTCGCCAAGGTGATCGGACGAGATGGCTCAGAGCTGCCACCGGTCCGCGTAATCAAAGAACAACGCGCGACAATTGCCCAGACACCAGCGCAAAATGAGTTACGGCCTGATTCGCCAACAAAGTGGCAAAATCTCTTTCTCGCTGGCGATTGGACGAAAACGGGTCTGCCGGCCACAATCGAAAGCGCAGTCGTCTCTGGCCAAAAAGCCGCGGAATTACTTTGAAAATAAGCATGTTCTGTTAAGCATTCGGTAAGCATCTGGCGAATAGTCTCGCCATTGTGTGTACTTACCCGGCTGTTTGGAATAATAATAGCCCAGGGAAAAGCCCTTATTGTATTAACTTTCAGCTCAGGAGAAAGAGGGAAAATTATGGGAAATCCACTAGATTCATTAACTGGCACAGTCATCTGTGGCCTAATTTTAACCGTTGTGATGGTCTTATTGACCAACGCAATCGCAACTTAAGGGAGGTCTGATCATGGAATTTGGAATGGAATATTGGACCTTCATCGTCCGTTGGGCACACGTTCTTTGTGGCGTCATGTGGGTCGGTTTGCTGTGGTACTTTAACTTTGTACAAACACCAACCGTACCAACGATCCCGGATGAACTTAAACCTGCGATCCCGAAACATATCATGCCGGTCGCGCTCTTCTACTTCCGTTGGGCCGCGCTCGGAACGTTGGTTTTTGGTTTGCTGCTCGCTTGGATGAACGGCTATTTCATGGATAGCTTGTCAATTGGTCTAACCAGTGGCGCCGCACGCGACGCCTCTATCGGCTTCGGCATGTGGATGGGTATCATCATGGCGTTCAACGTCTGGTTCATCATTTGGCCTAACCAGCAAAAAGTTATTGGTTTGGTTGAATGTGCCGCTGAAGATAAGCCAAAAGCTGCACGCGCAGCCGCTTTGGCCTCACGGACCAACACCATGCTGTCGATCCCAATGCTCTATGCAATGGTATCTGCACAAAACCTATACTAAACACTAAAGTTTAGGGCTTAATCAGAATGGGGTCGCTCACGCGGCCCCATTTTTTTTGTTAAAAGGTTAATATCTGACTGTCAGGCAATTACTTAGATGTGACACCCGTCATAGCTTGGGCCGCCGTAATTCCCTATAATCCAGACAATTCAAAACCAATCGGTGGATTTAGATTTTGAGTGTTTCAGGTGCCCTTTCAGCTGCCGTTTCCGGCCTCCATGCGAGCCAGCTTCAGTTTCGTATTGCGGCCAATAATGTCGTCAATGCAAATACCGAAACCTACGAAGCCAAGGAAGTGCGTACCTTCAGCCAAATTGCTGGTGAAAATCAAGCGGGTGTTAGCGCGGCCATTGTTGAGGGCGGCAACGTCGATCTAGCGACAGAATTCGTCACCATGATCCAAGCCAAAACCTCCTACAGCGCCAATGCCGAAGTCATCACAACCATGGATGAGCTGATCGGCTCGCTGCTCGATATTACGAGCTAAACCTCCTAAACAGCTTGCATTTCAGCCTCTAATTAATGATCATCTGATCAGTAACTGGGAGGGACCAATGCAAGATATATTTATTCAAACCGACGACCAACGCGCTATTCTCGAAACCGTTCGGCGCTTTGTTGAAGACGAAGTAACCCCAAGATCGGCTGAGCTTGATGCCAATACCGACCCGGAAGAAAGTTATTCCTGGGAAATAGTTGAAAAAGCCCACGAGGTTGGTATCCGCCAAATGACACTGGCAGAAGAATATGGCGGCCTCGGCACGGATTCGCTGACCACATCGATGGTCATTGAGGAGCTTGGCAAGGGCGATCTCGGTGTCTCGGTGATCTTCGCCCAAACCCTCAAAATTGCCCAGATCATGCAAGCCGCCCTCAATGAGGAGCAAAAAGCCCGCGTGCTGCCTGGGTTCGCCGAAGATCCCCGCGGTATGCTGGGTATCGGCATCACCGAGCCGGACAATGCGTCAAACTACTTCATCCCCCACCCGACCCCCTTCCGCACCACGGCTGAGAAGACCGAAGGCGGCTGGATCGTCAATGGCATGAAGCACTTTATCTCCAACGGCAATCGCTCAAGCTTTTATCTGGTGTTTATCCAGACCGAAAAGGGTGCGCCGCTCGCCGAAGGCAGCACGTGCTTCTTGCTGGAGCGCGACCGCGAAGGTTTTTCGATCGGTCGCGTCCACGACAAGATGGGCGAACGCCTCGCCAATAACGCTGAGCTGGTTTTCCAAGATTGCTTCTTGCCGGATGAAAATGTTGTCGGTGAAGTCGGCAAAGGCTTTGGCGTATTAGCTGAATTTTTCCCACAAAGTAACGCCTATGCGGCGGCCAGTATTACTGGCGTTGCCGAGGCGTGCTTTGCCAAGGCCGTCGACTGGGCCAAAATTCGCGTGCAAGGTGGCAAACCCCTGATCGAGCATGATGGTATTCGTGCGCAACTTGCTGAAATGCGCATGCTAATCGATGCATCGCGCTCCTACACCCACCGCGCCTGTTATCTGGCTGACCATCAGGACGAAGGCTGGGATAAGACACTGGGAGTGCTGCCAAAAACCATGGCGTCGCAAGCCGCCTGGAAAATCGCCACCTGGTGCCTCGAAATTCATGGTGGGCACGGCTATATGAAGGAATTCGGTGTTGAAAAGCTGGTCCGCGACTCAGCCGCCTTTCTGCATTCCGACGGTGTTAACCGCACGTTGTTCCTGAAAGCTGCCAACTTCATGTTTAAGGATTGATGATATGAAAGCGATGGTACTTGATGCCCCAAAAACGCCGTTCATTTTAAAGGACGTGCCAGACCCGGTTGCCGGCCCCGGTGAAGCGGTTGCCAAGGTCTATGCTTGCGGCTCAGGTCTAACGATCCAGCATTGGAAGGCCGGACGTACGCCGGCAACCTTCCCGCGCATCATTGGCCATGAAATTTGCGCTGAAATTGTCGAAATTGGTGAGGGCGTCGATGGCCTTTCCATCGGTGATATCGTAACCTCTTATTTCTACATGAATTGTGGCCATTGCAAATATTGCCGCGCCAACCTACAGCCGCATTGCGAAAATCACGGCGGTTATGTCGGCAAGGAAATCGATGGCGGCTATGCGGAATATATCAAGCTGCCGGAACGCTGGTTCGTCAAATTACCCGACGGCCTCGACTGGGAAAACCAGCCGGCGCATGTCGGTGTCGCAGTGGACGCCCTGGCGACTCCCTATAAAGTGCTCAAGCGCGCCCGCATCAAGCCCGGTGAAACCGTCGCGGTCTTTGGTGCAGGTGGTGGGCTCGGCATTCACCAACTCATGCTCGCCAAATGGGCCAATGCCCGAGTGATAGCCGTCGATACCAAAGCCAATAAGTTCGATACCTGTAAGGAAGTCGGCGCCGATGAAGTTGTCGATGCCTCCAAGGAAAACGTTGTTGAAGCCCTGATGGATCTTACCGGCGGCAAAGGCGTTGATGTCGCCGTTGATTATGTTTCGGCCAAAGTCACGCTCGAACAGTCCGTCCAATCGCTCGGTAAACACGGCCGCATGGTCACCTTAGGCGGCGCCGGCGAAACCTTCGAGATCGAGGCCAAACACCTGCTCACCAATGAAATCGATGTGCTCGGCAGCCGCTATGTCTCGCCGCTTGAGATATTAGAAACCTACGATCTCATGGTGCGCAAAGAGGTTTGGCCGATCGTCACCGAGATCCGCCCCCTCGAAGAAGCCGAAATCGTCCACGACCTCGTCGAAAAAGGCGAGGTCATCGGCCGCGCCGCCCTCGTCATTTAGACTTCCAGTATAACTTTTAATCGCTCATCGCTGGGGGCCATGAGGTGTTTGATGGCTTCGGAGAGCTCATCCAGTGAATAGGTGTGGGTGATGAAGGGGCCGAGGTCGACTTTGCCTTCCTCGACAAGTTTGATGCAGGCCGGAAAATCCGATGGTAGGGCAGCGCGGGCATTGATGATGTTGAGTTCTTTAAAATAAAATTGGTAGAACGGTAATTTGCCTTCGAGCGCAGCATAGATACCGAACGGGATGATGCGCCCGCCAATGCGCGCGATGTCCATTGCTTCGGCCAACACGGAGATATAGCCAACGGCTTCGATTACCACGTCGGCACCCCGGCCCTCGGTCAACTCCAAAACTTTTTGCTTGGCATCCTCACCATGCTCAGCCGTAACATCGGCGCCCATTTTATCTGCAAGGCCACGCTTATAGGCATTGCGCGAGACGCCGATAACCACTTTCGCGCCGAGCGCTTTTGCGACTTGAATTTGCAAAAGGCCGGTGACGCCAAGCCCTAACACGACGACGACTTCACCCGTTTGAATTTTGGCTCGGTTTTGCGCATGCAACACGGTGGTCATAACTTGGATCAAGGGCGCCGCAGCACGGTCTATTTTGGTGCCTAGGGCAAACACATTACCGGCGGGTGCCAGAAAATACTCAGCAAACACACCATCAACTTCCCGGCCAACAAGTCCGCCATTTTCACAGAGATGCGTATCGCCTTTGTCGCAATAGAAACAATTGCCACAATGCAGCACCGGATCAATGATAACCGGATCACCCGGGCTGGAGCCATCCTCGGCCTGACCTTCGACAATCTCGCCAACCGCCTCATGGCCCATCACCAAAGGCATGTTCGAGGGAATGCCGCCATCAAAAATTTTGGTGTCCGTGCCGCAAATACCAACATGGCTGATCTTGACCAAGACCTGCCCATCACCACAGACAGGCATCGGCATATCGGATATTGAAATTTTACTCGGTTCAGTTAATAGGGCGGCTTTCATTTTTTACTCTCACAATAGATCATATAATTTTGCACTCAATTCTGCCATCCGATGGGTGGCGGTATGCTCGGCCAAGAACCGTTTGCGACCAGCAGCGGCAATGCGTGCTCGTGCTTCAGGATCATTCAAATATCGCTCAAAAAGCGATGGTAGTTCATCAAGTGATTTAAAATAAACCGCCTCTTCGTTAGGTTCAAACAAAGAGATTGCATCATCGCGCCAATCTGTCAGCACGAACGCACCGCTGGCAGTGATTTGAAACACCCGATGATGACAGGAATTCGGCCATTGGGTTAAATTGAGATTGATCGCCGAGGAACAAAACAGCGGCGACAAGTCGTCCCACTCCCGGCCCTCATGCAGGATGATGTTTGCACGGTTTGTTGCCGCTGAGCCAATGCCGACAATGTGGAGCTCCTGCTCGCCCATTGCCTCGATTAGATATTCACGGGCCAGGGCTTTTTGTTCGTAATGCATAGCGTGGGCGATCTTGGAAAAGGCCTCAGTTGTTGCGCCAAAATCGGTGCCTGCCGATTCAACAACATCGACGAAATCTTTTGTCGCCCGCCCCTTAGCAACAATTTTATCTGCTGCCGCATTCATCTCATCAGAAAAGCCTTCCCGCCATTTAGCTCGCTCGGCCTCATAGGAAATAAGTGTCGCAGCAAAGCTGATTTCAAAAGCGAGTTCTGGGACACGTGGCATCGGCTTAAAAATGTCGGGATCGATATGCCAGGGCGGCAGATAAAATACATTCTCCCAACCCAGATTTTGAAATTGCGCCAGAGCCTGGCTGTCTGGAATGAACATCGCTTTATGATTGGAAGTTTTAACCCGCTCTAGGAGCGGCAAATGCTTGCTTGGATGATCCGTCCACAGTGTAACATAGGGGATATTGGCCTCATCCAGGAATAGATTGCCGTCAAACGAGTTCAGCAAATTCTGCAGCGAGTTTCCCCACAGCACCGCGACGTCAAAATCAATCCGTTGAACAAGCTTTTGATAACCATCCAAGGGCAGCAATTGATCAACATAGATAACTTCATGGCCCATATCCGCCAAAGCCTGAAGGGCCGGTTCGCGTTGACCATCCCATTGTCCGCGCAAGAGAGAAAGAATACGAAGCGGTCTGGTAAGAGAGTTGCCTGTCCGGTTTTCAATTATTCTCATGCTAACTCATAACTCACACGTTAATCATTGGCCGGACCGCCAATCGGTTTCATCTTGTAGAGCACCAGAGTCTAACAGCTCTGGATGAACATAACATTTATCCAGATCGAGATAATTATCGTGCAACACCCATTCTCTGAACGCGGCATCTTCGGCAAAACATTTCAAGTGATGACTGACACCGAATGTCAGGCCGTCTTGTATTGTCTGGATTAATTCTTCCGGCACGGTGTCAGGCTTCGGGAAATAACGCAGCGCCATGGCCTGAAATTCCTCCTCACCCGGCAATTCATAGACGTCTCGCAATTGGCGCAGCAAGGCAAAAGACCGAGTATAGCCAGTGGTGATGAATTTCGATTTGATTGCCCCCAAGGTTAAACGAGCGGTCGGAATGTGATGAACCACGGAGGCTTCGGGGTGATATAATACACGGTGCCCAAGTGCTTCGACCGAGCGGCCGACATGGACTTCACCGTCACCATGAAACTTTAACAAGCGTCCCGGCATGGCACAGGGATGGAACCCCTGAACCTCCAAAAGACAGGATTTGCGAACCGTAAAATTCGTGCCCCAGACAAAATTTCCCGGAATTTCTTTAACCTCAGAGCCGGAATCCAACAACCCGAAAGCCGGCAAAGTTTGCGCGCCGGGCTCGCCAATTATCATGTGTTGAATCCAATCGGGTGGCGGGGTTTCATAGTGTAGCTTGATCGGCCCGGTCGCGAGGCCGACCTCCGAATCACGATAAGCGCCTGCAACACCAGCCAACCAGCTCGAATCCGGTGAAACATCATCATCGATAAAGCAGGTGATATCACCTTGGGCGATCTTGAGCGCCCGATGCCAACCCACCATTTGCCCGGGCCGCGCATCATAAAGATAGGTGAAGTTCTCGAATTTAGACGCGTAGTCGTCACAGACATCTTTGGTAGGGTCGGTCGAGCCGTTATCGGCGACAATCACCTCGAAATCAGATTTTGGAAAATCTTGGGCAAGCAAAGCCTCAAGACCACTCACCAATCGATCCGCACGGTTAACCGTCGTTATGGTCACAGAGATGTTCATGTCAGCCAGTGTGCCGTGTCTTACTGCATTTGGTCAAATGCTTCGCCAATCCAATCTTTCAACAAATGTCGGTTTTCTTTTATCGTGGCAGCCGAACGCCCATCCAAAGGCAGCGCATGACCCTCGGCGTCACACACCCGATGATGATACAGCACCCCCTGATTGAGTAAAAATGCTGCCCGGTCTTGCTGGCCATTGGCCAACTCGGCGGCCACCCCAATAGATAAAAGCTCCCGCAAAATCGGCGGATATAAATTCACCGCTTGGTAAAAGGCTCCTAAAATATCTGTTGCCCCAGCCGATAGATGATCAAGTACTTTTGCCAAATGTTGGTAGGCTGGAAAATTTACCGCCGACAGAGTGATCGCTTTTTCAAAAAAAGCCCTGGCCTCAACCGCCTGATCGGTATCAAACGCCAAGACACCAAGATATGTGAGTGCACAAGACTGGATCATGGTTTGAGCCAGATTTGGATCACTCAAAGCGGCTTGCAAATAATCCCCATAGTTAAACATATCAGCGAGGTGTCGCATGCGATGGCTCAACAAAGCGTCTTTGGGGTCGAATTCCAGACTTTTATCAGAGCGGGCCAACTCACCAAATAAAACCGACGCCTCTGGTCTCGCGCCAAACGTCCAGAGCACGCGGGCCGCGTTAAATTTTAGTACCATGTTGGCGGGACAAGCTTCTTGTCCTAGCGCATAAATATCCAACGCGTAATGCGCCAATTCCTCATTGCCATCACCAACCGTCGCGGCATAAAAGGCGGCGGCGGCGGCGAAGTTGTAATGCGCGACGGATTTCTCTGCGGCGGCCATATTGTGCTTGGCAATTGCGGTATAAACGTCAATCGCTTCACTTGGATTGTAGCCTCTGAGCTCTGCCGGCAAAGGCAGCGTTGTATCCGAGCTCGTCTGTTGCAGTCCCGCTAAGATTGACTGGAACAGGCAGAATTTGATAAATCTTTGCCCCCGCGCAGGTTCCGGCCAGAAGAGATCTTTGAACTGTCCATCGATCTGGCTTTCGTTTTCGCGGTACAATGCCAGGCGCTCGTCAAAACCAGCCAGTTGTTGTTCAGCCAACTCTGCCGGATGCTCATCGCATATACTGACAAATCCCGCACCATCGCCGCCCAGCAATTCTCCGCTCGTCAAAGCTTCTGGTGACAGGACGAAAGCACCTTGGCGAAGCGCGTCAATGGCGCGGGTTTGAATTCCGCCACCATAGCGCCAAAAAAGCGGCACGAACTTGCTTTCCCGCATCCTCTCGACAAACGCCTCTTCAGCAAGATAGCCATCGCAAATACTAATTTTCAAATCAGGATCATCGATGGTTGCAAGTTGAAAGAGAAATTGAGCTTTGTCTCGCATATAGGGCACAAAAGCACGTCCCGTATAACCGATATCGATATTTTTGCTGTCGGGAAAATTTGGGAACTCATTCCCCTTGCTGTAGGTTTCGTGGCCAGGAAAAGAGACGACCCGTGCCTGATAGTGTTCACTCAGTTCGACATGTTCGCCGGCGCTATTTGCGACCAAGATTGTCGCCCGTGAAAAATCGGCCTGCCGTGTCGCGTAGAAAAAATCGTGATCACCAACCCAAAAAGCTGTCGGACACTCAAGATCAAAAATATTGCTGGGCAAATTGATGCCCGAGACATTGAAGCCGACGATCAAATCCGGTATCGGAAATTCGAACGATATTGTCTCACCATAGTGATCGGGTTCGATGGATTGGTATGTCAGCTTGATGTTGTCAAAGCTCTCTAAGCGCTCAGCCGTCGGTTCGGCACAGATCAGCACCGCAGCGCCTTCTGTGACAATCTTCTCAAATTGGCGGGCTTGATCGCCCTTAACGCCTTTCAGAATTTCCAAGGCGCGCTCTGGCACACCCAAGCACCAATGGCCGTAGGCTTGAATAAGCCGAGCCTCGTCGGATAATTCTAATGCGTCATCCAGGATCGCCAACCCGCCACCGATTGCACCACACATAATTTGAGCCGAAGCCCGTGTTACTGGGTCCTCTGCTTTGTGAAAGGCGTAAGCGTAATTGCCGGTGGCTATAAGCGCCTCGGCTGTCTCAGATGTATCCGGCAAGCTTGGTAGAGAAATTTGCGGATCAATCATGAGCAATTTACTCGACGGGGATCAAAGCCGCTGCCACTCGGCGGTCTTCCGTGGTCAGCACATTAAAGGTTCGGCACGCTGCCCCGGTATCCATCGGCTCAATCACGATACCGGCGGCTTTTAACTCATCACGAAGCACAGGCGGAATAAGCGCCATACCTTTGCCGCAGCCGATCAAGAAAATCTCAACCGGCGGATCAGCCTCGATAACCCGGCTGAGTGAGGCAATGCTCAAATCATCAATGGAAGTGACGGACCATGGAATGGTTTCATCTGGAAACACCAGGACAGGCATCTCGAAGACTTCATTACTGATGGTAAAGCGATGATCGCCATAGCTTTGAACGATTTGTCGACCAATTGGGATAGAGGGCGTGATATCAAGCGACATAGCCGTCTCCTCCCTTTCAATTGCGCCTTAAACCTTTTAGGAAGACGCCTCTTGGGCAACTTCGCCATCACTCTTTGTGCGCCCTGTACCCCGATTAACATTGAGATAAAGCAATAATGGCACAGCCAGACAGACCGAAGAATAAGTACCGATCACCACACCCCAGATCATCGCGAAACTAAAGCCCCGGATCACCTCACCGCCTAAAATATAGAGCGACAAGAGCGCCAGCAAAGTCGTCACCGAGGTCATAACCGTCCGTGACAATGTCTCGTTGATCGAATTATTCAACAACTCAAAAAGCGATAGCGTTTTATATTTACGCAAGTTTTCCCGCACCCGATCATAAACCACGACGGTATCATTGATCGAATAGCCGGCAATCGTCAGGATCGCCGCCACGGTCGAGAGGTTGAACTCAATCCCCGTCAACGCGAATATGCCAATCGTTGTCAGTACGTCGTGACAAAGCGCAATAACGGCGCCGACACCAAATTGCCATTCAAAGCGGAACCAGATATAGATCAAGATGCCGACAATGGCCAAGACCACGGCCAACACGCCATCGCGGAACAGCTCTTCACTAACTTTCGGGCCAACGAACTCGGTTCGGCGATATTCAACGCCGGGTCCAAGTTCTTTTTTAACTTTATCAATCGCGGCTTGTTGCGCTTTCTCGCCGCCTTCCTGCTTTTGAATGCGGATCAGAATATCGGTTGGTGCGCCAAATTCCTGCAGCGCCACTTCACCCAATCCAAGATTAGAAAGCTGCTGGCGCATCTCACCTAGCTTGCCGGCTTTATCAACCCGGACTTCGATCAGGATACCGCCTTGGAAGTCGATGCCGTAATTGAGATCACGGGCAACAAATAAGGCGATAGACGCTAAGACCAAAAGAATGGAGAAGCCAAAAAAAATGATGCGTTTGCCTGCAAAATCGAGGCTCGGTTTAATTGGAATAAGATTTAAAGGTTTCATAATATGTACTCCGGCCCCTCTAAATCGGCACTTCGGTGCCGCGCCGATTTCTAATCCAGGCGACAACACATAAGCGGGTTAGCATAATTGCAGTGAACATTGAGGTGATGATGCCGATTGACAGCGTGACAGCAAAGCCGCGCACAGGTCCTGAGCCGAAATAGAACAAGATCAAAGCCGCGATCAATGTCGTTAAGTTGGCATCGATAATTGTTGTGATAGCACGGCTATAACCCGCATCAATCGCCGAGATCGGCGTTCGCCCAGCCCGTACTTCTTCACGGATCCGCTCAAACACCAACACATTGGCATCCACCGCCATACCAATTGTCAGCACGATGCCAGCAATACCAGGAAGCGTCAGCGTTGCTTGTAACAATGACAAGCCGCCCAGGATCAGCACCATATTGACCAACAAAGCAATGTCGGCAAAGACACCGAAAATGCCATAAGTGATGACCATGAAGACGACGACCAGAATAAGGCCAATGATAGAAGCTATTTTACCAGCGGCAATACTATCGGCACCGAGGCCCGGGCCAACAGAGCGTTCTTCCAAGATCGTCAGGGGCGCAGGCAGTGCACCGGCGCGCAACAACAGGGCTAGGTCTTGGGCACCACTAATTGTGAAATTACCGCTGATTTGCCCGCTGCCGCCTAGAATGGGCTCGCGAATAACCGGCGCTGAAATAACTTTGCCGTCCAGCACAATAGCGAAAGGACGGTTTACATTCTTTTTGGTGACATCACCGAATTTCTTACCACCGAGCGTATCAAAGCGGAAATTGACAATCGGCTCACCGGTCCGGCTATCAAAGCTCGGCTGAGAATCGATCAAGCGATCACCACCGACCGCGACGCGTTTGCGTACCAAATAGCGCTGTGCCTGATTGCCACCTTCAACAGATGGCAACAACATGGTGCCCGGAGGAATACGACCTTGCATGGCTTCAGACATTGAACCTTTATGATCGAGCAGATGAAAACTCATCTTGGCGGTCTTACCCAGCAGTCGCTTGAGGCGCTCTGGATTATCAAGGCCCGGCACTTGAACTAAAATACGATCCCGTCCTTGGCGCTGAATGGTCGGCTCGCGGGTGCCGGTTTCATCGATCCGGCGGCGCACGATTTCAATGCTTTGATCAACCGCTGACTTTTCGATCTCGACCAGCGCTCGTTGGGTGAAATTAACCGTGACGCGATTACCTTCTGCGAGGATCTCGAGATTGTCTTCGATGCCCTGCGCTAACTTACGCGCTTTCTCCAACTCGCTAGATTTACGCACCATGAAAGTAACGGTCTTGCCGCGGAGGCCCAAACCCGTATAGCGAATGCGATCTTTACGAAGCGCAATTCTGACGCCATCAACGAGGCTTTCAAGGCGCTCGCGAACAACGACGCTCGCCTTAACCTCAAGCAGCAAATGCGAGCCGCCTTGCAGATCTAGGCCGAGGTTCACCTGCTCATGCGGCAACCAGCCAGGTAGTTCATCAGCGGATTTTCTGTCCAATAAGTTCGGCGCGGCAAAAGCCAGACCGAGGACAACGATTCCCAATATAATTGAGACTTTCCATTTAGAAAAATAGACCATGCGGAAGTATGAATACCTTACTTCTTGCCGCCGCCCAGCAATTTGCCGAGCAAGCCACCACCGCCTTCATTAGCAGGGGCTGCTGGAGCATCGCCGGAAGCGGGCTGAGATTTAGATTGAACACTGGCGATCAGTGCGCGCTGAACCCGAACTTTGATACCTTCGGCAATTTCAACGGCAACTTCCTCATCATTGACGACTTTAGTCACTGTGCCAATGATACCACCACCGGTCACAATCTTATCGCCGCGGCGTACTGCGCCCAGCATTGTGCGGTGATCCTTGGCGCGTTTTTGCTGTGGTCTGATCAACAGAAAGTAGAATACAACAAAAATTAAAACCAACGGTAACAGCGTGGCGAAACCGCCTTCTGCACCACCTGCGGCTTGCGCGTATGCTGGCGAAATAAACATCTAAAGCTCCCTAAACAAAAACATTGCGCGGAATATAGCTCGCCACACCATCAATGCAATCGTAAACCGTTGGAATTTACGAAATACTGGTAATAGGCGATATCTGAAAACACCTGCTTTTAGGCGAACAAATGCTGCAACCGATGCCGCAAAGAAAAAAGCCGCTCAACGATTGAGCGGCTTTTTAATTTAGTATCGGCTAACTTACATAACTTTAGCCGGAATTTTAAGACCGATTTCTTTGTAATATTTCAAAGCTCCCGGATGTAATTTATGGTTTGCCGACTTAAAGATATTGTCCTTATTGATGGCATCCTTGGCCCATTTTGCCACAGAGTGCATCTCATCGATATGCTCCCAAAATGTCTTGGTCATTTTATAGATGACATCTTCAGGAATACCTTTTCTCGTATACAATCCAACCCAAGCTGCCACGGTTTCTGTTGGCTTGGTATTGGCTTGATTGGAGCCGTAAATATCAGCGCCAAACTGAGCTCTGGTACGACCCGGTATTCTCATGGTTTTCTTCATGGCGGGCGAATTCCAGTCCGTATCTCCGGCGCCTAAGAACCGAAGTTTATTCGTGAGCGTCAATTGCGAGAAACCCGCCGCCGGGTGATTGGAAGCGTTGACGTACATATCCAACTGCTTATCCTGGAAGGCTTGCCACGCTGCGCTGAAACCAAGTTTCACGGCAGTGTAGTCCTTATTCATTTTATAGCCCGTTACCGCCGCAACAAACTGAGCCGCAACAACCTTTTGAACACCAGTAGGTGGGCCAAGGAATACCCGTTTACCTTTTATGCCCGCCAAAGCTTTTATGCCGGAACTTTCATAGACAGCAAAATTATAGGTGCCAATGCGGTAATTAAAAATTGCACGTATATTTTTGGCAAGCTCGGGCGCATTTTTGACCTTCGCAAACATTGCCTTGCCTTTAGACATTAAGAACATCAAAGAAGGGGCGCCAAAGAAAAGGTCCGTTTTACCATTCGCCGCATCTAAGGCATGACGAGGCGCAGCGCCAGTAGCGTTGACCTGAATTTCAATGCCCTTATTGTATTTTTGCACAATTTTAGCGAATGTTGTGTTGAGCGCAAAAGGTGTCGGCACACTAATCGTCGACATTTTATAAAAATCCTTCGCTTGCGCACCACCGAGGCACATAAATGTAACCGCAGCCATTGAGATAATTTGAGTTTTTAATTTTTTAGAAAACAAAGCAACCTCCCAGTCTAGTTTAATTGTGATTAGTTTTAAGTTTAGAACAATTTACACAAAACAATAGAAAATAATTTATCAAATCACGCCGATACGACTGTATCGCTTGTGATTTTCTTTTTTGCGATGCGAGCCTCGATGAACAATAGAGCCAATGAAGCAAGGACACCGATGATCTGCACCGCGACGAAACTGAGCAAAACGGTAATACCGAGTACCATTCGCAAAACGCGTGAATAGATTGATAATTTGTCACGGTCGACACCGCCCAAGGCGGTCGTCATCAACCATATTGCGAGAGACAGCCTAAACACGACCGAAATGAACGCAACAACTTCAAACTCGTATACGAGTGACAATGATGGGTTATAGATCAAGACAAACGGAATTATAAACCCGACAAAAGAGAGCCTAAGTGCCTGAAAAGCCGTATGCAACGGATTAGATTGGGCGATCGGAGCAGCCGCATAAGCGGCGATCGCCACAGGTGGCGTTATCGCCGACAAAACACCAAAATAGACGACAAATAGATGGACCAGCATCTTTGGAACACCAAGTTTTTCTATCGCACCGCCCATAATAATAATGATGATTACATAGGCTGGAATTGTCGGCAGTCCCATGCCCAGAACCAAACTTGCCATAGCCATCAAAACCAGGGCAAAAAACAAATTAGTGCCGGCAAAGGCCAGCACCATATTGGAAAAACGGATACCAAGTCCGGTCAAATTCATGATCCCAACAATAATGCCAATCGCTGCTACAGCGACCATGATTTGCGCACATTGTTGACCACCTTTTGCGATTGCATCGATAAATATTTGCGGGCGTTTTCTAACAACAGGATTAATAAATCCCATCACCATACCGGCAATAGCAGCCCACAAACCGGCAGCAGCAGGCGACCGGCCCGTTGCCAACACGCCAATAATAACCAGCACTGGGACAATAAACATGAGGGATTTGATCCAGTCGTCACGGGTTAAAACTTCGCGTTCTTCCTTGGGAATGGCGGTGATACCCAAACGACCGGCTTCAACCCAGACCGCAATAAACAAACTCCCGTAATAAAACAACGCCGGCATCAATGCGGCGGTAATTATAATCAGGTAGGGAATACCGGTGAAATCAGCCATAACAAAGGCGACGGCACCCATGACCGGCGGCATAAATTGTCCACCGGAAGATGCCGCTGCCTCGACGCCGCCCGCAAAGGAACTCTTGAAGCCTCGGGCTTTGATCATTGGGATGGTGAATACACCGGTGCCGACAACGTTTGCCGTAACCGCTCCGGATATCGTGCCAAAAAATCCGCTGGCCGCGATCGCCGCGTGGGCGGGCCCGCCTCTCATAGCTCCAGTGAGGCTTACCGAAATTTTCAAAAGCGTGGCCCCGGCGCCGGTTGCCTCCAGCACTGTACCAAAAATAATAAAAATAAAGATCAGGGAAATAACAATGATAACAATGAAGCCAAAGACACCATCAAAGCTATACCAGACCGTGCGCATAACGGATTCTAGATCATAACCACCATGGGCAAATATCCAGGGCAAATCGGCTCCAAACAACGCATAAACAATGGTCAGTACAGCAAAAAATGCGAGGGGCGTCCCAAAGCAACGACGGGTCATTTCAATGACGACTATCAGGCCGCCACAACCAACTGCTATATCAATTGGCAAAAAGCTATATAGCCCGCTTTCAAGCTCATCATAGACGGACGAAAACCATAGAATTGATAGAGCCATCAAAAAGATCAGGATAAAATCGACGGCCCATTGGCCTGCTTTGATATGTTTTTTATCTGACTGATATAGGCCGGCCAACGGCGTGGCAAAGATCGACAAGATAACCGACACAGCAACTGTTATGCTGCGCTGATAAATTTCATCAATGATGCCGAACGCAGCGGTATAAATCGCGACTAAGGCGATCGCGAAACCGAGAACCCAAACGATAGGGCGGGCGATTTTATTCAAAGTATTTTTATTCCTATTTTTTGTACGACAATCAGATGTCGCTTTCCCTGTTTTGAGCTAACCCACTTTCTTCTAATTCTCCAACAAACACAATATTTTCTGGTCATCCGTGCCATCTAGTGGCACGTTGTTGTTTGGTATCTAGTATAAATATAAGCGAATATAGAAATGGTAGAGCTGAAAAACAGGTCCTTGGACCGAGGTATAACCGTATTGGAAGTGCTTGCCGAACTTGGCGCCTGTACTCTGGCGGAATTGCACGCAAAATCAAAAATACCCAAATCCACCATCCGACGTCTACTTGGAACCTTGATAGCTCGACACATTGTCAGGCGATCAGTTTCAGACAAAAAATATCGTATAAATATTATATTACCCGCTCAGAAGCGAAAATATATACCAGAAAATTTTCCTATTTATATTGATGCTGTAATGCCGCATGCAATGGATCTCACCAAAGAGGTTGGCTGGCCATCGGATATCAACATGCTCCAGGAAAACCATATGACGGTTATTGATTCTACACGGCCGATGAGTCCGTTTGAGATTTATCCTGGCATGGTTAACAGGAAGATAAATCTCTTTGGCTCGGCAACAGGAGTCGCCTGCTTTGCAAAGATGACAGATGACGAGATTGCCGATTTCCACGAACGAACGAACGGGGACCGGATTTGGGGTCTCGCACGGTTCGATCTGACTCTCGATCAATATATGGGACGGATAAACTACCATCGAGAATGTGGCTACGGGATACGTATAAAAGAATATGGTGGCGAATATATTCTCGATGATGGTCTCGCCGCAATAGCCGTTCCCTTATTTAAAGACAAAAAACCCTGGGGTGGCCTGTCTCTGGTGTGGACCCGAGGCCACCGCGACCATCAAGACTTCGCGGATGAATTTCTTCCGTTACTCAATCGCACAGCAAAATTAATCAGTGCAAAACTGGGCTAGCATCGCTATTTCTCGACGGGCCAACTGAAAAATCTAACTAAACTCGGACAGTTCCAGCTGATCACTGGTAATCATGGCAAAGGCACCGCCGTCGGTATATATGTTATAGCCTTTTACCCATTTGCTTTCGGGCGAAATTAAAAAGATGGCAACCCCTGCTGCTTCTTCCGGCAGGCAGGATCGCCCGGCGCGATCTGTCATGCGATTGACCCGTTCAGCACCGAAGGCCTCGACAAAATCCTCCAGGATCGGTGTGCTGACACCACCCGGGCTGACACAATTGAGACGGATGTCCCGTTTCAACAAAACTTCGGTCTTGGCCATTGACCAGACAACGACGGCTTCTTTAGAGAGATCATAGGCGCGCACCGGATCAATGCCGTTTTGGCCGCAATATTCCTGCAAATTAGTTGTTTCCGGCAGGCGCATAAACTCTTTAACCTGATCGATATTTTCCGCCCAGCGCGAACCCGCCCGGGACGACAGACTTGCGATTGCCGCACCATCGACGAGCTTCTCCAGCATAAGTTCGGTAAATTTTCTGAGCCCAAAGAAATTGACCACCAGAACCAGCGCCTCATTGCCAGCATTAGCCCCATCCGACTGAGAGCGCGGCGGGATGCCAGCGATGTTCAAAAGAGCATCAAAATTGCCGCTGAGCCCGGCTATCAATTCCGGCAAGGCCGACAAATCAGCGATGTTCATTTTGTGAAATTCATCAACATTGTCGGCTATGTTTTCAGGCGGCTCATTGAGATCAAACCCAACAATTTCATCGCCGCGCTCCTTCAAAATTTTACAAGCTGCGGCACCTATACCACTTGCCACTCCCGTCACTGCTACGCGCATATTGAATTCCTACTCCGCTGCCATGGATTGGTTTTCTTCAGCAACGAGCTTATCAATAATTTCCACTGCCGCCAAACCCCCGACATCGCCGCTGAGATTGATCCGTGGTGCCTGAGGCTCTCGATCAATGAGAGCCTGTTGCTCTTCGAAGACTTCAATATCCTCTGAAAAAGCAGCGTGGACCTGTTGGTAGACCAGTTCGGTAACATCCGGATTATCGACATTAAAATTATGCGCCTGGGCCCAGAAATAATGGGTCGTCGTTTCGGTCTCGGGCGTAATGCCATTTAGGTTCCGCATATTGATGCCCCCCACTCGCTTGCCTTCCGGTGCACCTGTGCCAGTATCGCAGGCCCCGACATCAAGCCGAATGCTGGAAGGTGGCGTGAAGTTAATGATTTGCCAGCGATCGACATTTTTATCGAATCCACCCGCTTTGACGTAAGTCGGCGGTGCCGGTGCATCAATAACCCAGCGGGTGACCGTGACATCCTCTTCTGTGCGGTCATATTTTGTCTCAGCACCTTCAGCGACGGCGTCATTGCCGATGGTGGTTTGATGGACATAAGCGAGATGGGTGAGATCAAGCAGATTTTCAACAATCAGCTTGTAGTCGCATTTAACATGAAAGACGGTGCCTTTAGCGCCCCAATCCGGATCATCCAGCCAATGAAAATCGGTAATCTCATCAGGATTGGCTAAAGCCGGATCCCCCATCCAGATCCAGATCCAATGTGCCTGCTCGACCACGGGATACGCCCTCACCTTAGCCTTCTTCGGCACATTTTTCTGCCACGGTACATCAACGCAGGCACCTGTTTCATCGAATATCATGCCGTGATAGCCACATTGTATCCGGCCTTCATTCATCCGGCCTTTTGACAACGGATAAATCCGATGACAACAACGATCCTCCACGGCTGCGACCTTGCCCTCTTTGGTGCGATAAAGCACAACCGGCTCGTTCAATATGGTGCGACCAAAGGGTACCTCATCGGTAACTTCATGATCCCAAGCCGCAACGTACCAAGCATTTTTGATGAACATGGCTCTCACTTTCCTAAACTTCTTAGATGAATATTATTTGTCTATTAAAACTGATCTTTCCTTATATTCTGCTTTATTCTCCTATCGCAAATGAGTAATTCTCTTTATAAAGATGAATTAAATTCATTTAAGGAAGGCTATTTCAGAATGGATCGGCGAAACTTACCGCTTACCGGATTGCGCGCTTTTGAAGCCGCCGCACGCCATCTCAGCTTCGCCGAGGCCGCAAAAGAGTTAGCCGTCACCGCAACCGCCGTCAGCCACCAGATCCGCAACCTCGAACAATTGCTTAATTTGAAATTGTTTGAGCGTCAGCATCGGGCGGTTCAACTAACGCAAGCGGGCAAGGCACTGTTGCCGGGCACCGAATTAGGCCTTAACCAGCTTTCGGAAACCATTGAGCGGGTTAGTACCGAATGGCGAACCGGCGCGGTCAATCTACGCGCGACACCACTTTTTGTCGCCCGCTGGCTCGCCCCACGTGTTGCCCTGCTACCCAATGAAAATCCAGATTTGGAATTTAGAATTTCGCCGAGCTTCGAAACTGCAAATTTCGTCAGCGATGGCATCGATCTCGCCATTCAATTTGGCACCAAACCCATTGAAGGCGTTCATTGTGAGCTTTTGTTCAAAGAAGAAATGCTGCCTGTTTGCAGTCCTGATCTCCTGGATGCCAATGGGGGAAAAATTGATCTTGCTTCGCTAAAGAACCATCAACTGATCCATGGCAATATACCAGGCCGGGAGACGTCCCAAGAGTGGCGCACCTGGTTGGCAGCGGCTGGCAATACCGACATAGAGCCTACCAGCGGCCTGCATTTTGATAATGCAGCACCCGCGATCGCGTCAGCCATCGAAGGCTTGGGCATAACGCTGGTTTTAAAAACGCTGGTCGAGCCGGATTTGCGAGATGGGCGTCTGGTTGTTGCTTTCCAGCAAGAACAACCTGAAGACTACGCTTGGTATTTGGTCACCCGCAACAAAAATCTTGAACGTCCTTTGGTTAAACAAGCGTGGAATTGGCTGCTGGAAAAGACTGGATAAAATCATGATTTTTCGGGTAATATCATGATTTTATTGACGAAACGAATTCTTATGGTAGGGTCCCGCCGCCTACAAGATTAAGTATTTTCGGAGACTATTTGAATGTCGAAACACGACCTTGAGCCCCTCCTGACACGGATTGCGGATGCTCTCGACCGCTTGGCCCCACCGGCGGCCAAAAGCCACTCTATGGAGGGGGCAGACGCGTTTGTCTGGCATTCAAATCCCGAACAGTTGGAGCCGATCCATAAAGTGAACCGGATTGAACTTGATCTATTGCAAGGCATCGAACAACAAATTGGCATTTTGCGCGACAATACCGAGCGCTTCGCCAATGGCTTTCCAGCCAACAATGCCCTACTTTGGGGTGCGCGGGGCACGGGTAAAAGCTCGCTCGTCAAAGCGCTGCATGCTGAGATCAACGAGAAAAAAGCTGGCTGCCTGGCATTGGTTGAAATTCACCGCGAAGACATTCCGACCTTGCCGCGCCTGTTACATGTGCTGGCCAAAACCGATCGCCGCTGCCTGTTATTTTGCGATGATTTGTCCTTCGAGATGGAAGATGCGACCTTTAAATCATTAAAGGCTGTACTTGAAGGCGGCATCGAAGGCCGCCCGGAAAACATTATTTTCTACGCGACCTCAAACCGCCGCCATTTGATGCCGCGTGACATGATCGAAAATGAACGCTCAAACGCCATTCACACCGCAGAGGCCGTCGAAGAAAAAGTCTCTTTGTCGGATCGCTTTGGCCTGTGGCTCGGCTTCCATCCGGTCAAACAAGATACTTTCTTCGAAATCATCGACGGCTATGTCGAGCGCTATGGTTTGAAAATCGATCAAAAGCAACTTCACGCCGAAGCTTTGGAGTGGTCGATGACCCGGGGTTCGCGCTCCGGCCGCGTTGCCTATCAATACATCCAAGACCTCGCCGGTCGCCTCGGCAAACACATCGATTAATTGTGCATTTAAGCTGGATACGCGGATCAAGTCCGCGCATGACGGTAGAGAGAGAAGCAGTAAAACACCTCCGTCATTACCGGGCTTGACCCGGTAATCCATTTGGTCACAGAATTTATTCTACCAACAAAGCAAATATTTGCGATGTCTGATGTGAGGCACTCAGGCGTTTGAGGTGGCGAAGCGGATTGAGGGCGCGTTTGCCTTTGCGAATTTCGAAATGAAGTTGCGGGCGGATGACGTTGCCCGAGGCGCCGACTTTGGCAATAACCTGGCCGGAACCCACTTTGTCGCCGCGCCTGACCAAAAGTCTTTCATTATGAGCATAGGCTGTCACCCAACCGCCCTTATGTTTGATCAGCAAGAGATTACCAAACCCGCGCAACTCATTGCCGGCGTAGGCGACAACACCACTACCGGCCGCCCGGACCGAGGCCCCTTTCGGCGCGACAATGTTGATGCCGTCATTATGCAGTCCCTCCCCCTTCGAGCCATAGACTGACAACAATCTGCCGCGCACCGGCCAGTTAAAACGGCCCGAAGTCTTGACCCTGGGCACGGCGATGGTTTTGAGCGCCTTGGACGCTGTCTTCGACGATCTGGATTTCGCCGGCGACGTTTTGGTTGAAGGTTTTCGTGAAGGTGCAGGAATGTCAGGTATAGCTGCCGCATCTACCTTTACCGACGGCAAGCTTTCCGTTTCCACCGGCTCGCGTTTGGCAACAGCCGTGTCTTCCGGCATGTCAGACGCCCCCGAAGATGGCAGCACCAGCTTTTGGCCGACATAGATGCGGTAAGGCGGTTGCAAGTGATTCAGGCGCGCCAGTTCATAGGCATCGACACCGTAGCGCCGGGAGATTTTATAAAGCGAATCTCCCCGGGCAATTTGATGAATGCGCGGACGGGGCAGGATCAAGCTCTCTCCCCGCTGTAAGCGATACGGCGGCGTTAGATCATTGGCTTCGATAATGGCCCGGGCCGATACACCATAGCGCCGGGATAGAATAAACAGCGTGTCACCATTTTTAACTTGGATGATGCCGCTGGCTGGAATGTCTGCCCGTTGGGACGCTGGCGTCGTCGTTGTTTGAACAGGACGCGTTGACCGCTCAGCAGCTCGCCCTCCAGTCTCGCCGGGCGGCGGCCATTGTAGATTGCTGCAACCTGACAAAATCAGAACAGCAATTAAAAGGACAGAATACTTAACTCTCATCATCGTCCGTCTTTTTTAGCTCATAATTTAGGTAATGTGTCGCTTTAATTATGCCGTTGCTTCTTCCGGTATCAAAGGCACAAAGCGGACATCGCGTAACTCCTGGGTTTCCAGACCGTGCTCGGTTTTAATGACTTTCAAGATAACTTGAGAATCTTCGGTCAGCCCAATCGGCACAATCATAATACCGCCAAGCGAGAGCTGCTCGGCCAAAATTGGTGGCACGTCAGTCGCCGCTGCGGTGACTATAATGCGCTCAAATGGTGCCTGCGCTTCCCAGCCCAGCGTACCATCGCCAACTTTTGCCGTGACATTGCGAATGCGGAGTTCCTCGAAGCGTTTTTCAGCTTCTTCCAATAGCGGCGCGTGACGCTCAATCGTATAAACCCGGCGGCAGAGCGGCGATAAAATTGCAGTCTGATAGCCCGAGCCCGTGCCGACTTCCAATACTTTTTTGCGATCGTCAAGCTCAAGCGCTTCGGTCATCAAGCCAACTACAGCCGGCTGGCTCAACGTCTGATGGTGACCAATCGGCAGCGTGATGTCTTCGTAAGATCGATCTCTAAAGGCCTCCGGCACGAAAGCCTCGCGCGGCACCTGCTCCATTGTCGCGACAACATCCGGATCGGTAACGCCAGCACGGCGAAGCGCGAGCACCAGCTCCATTTTCAAATTTTCAGATAGATTAGATTCGTAATTCACTATCGTATTCCCTCACTCCTGGTCGGCAACTACGACAGCGAAACTTCTATTTCTTAAAAGCTTCTTTCAGCGTCCGCATCGTGGCCCGATGGGTGAGATCAAGTGATAGCGGGGTCACCGAGACCGCGCCGTTCTGAATAGCCGCCAAATCCGTGCCAGCCGGATAGCTTTCAGAATTCTGCTGTGAACCGATCCAATAATACGGCTCACCTCTCGGATCACTGCTCTCGATAATCTCGTCGCCGATCTTACGGCGCCCTTCCCGGGTGATTTCGATGCCAGTTACCTGTGTCCTGGGTACAGGGGGAAAGTTAACATTTATTAAAACATCGCGCGGCCAAGCGACAGAAGTGACCTTTTTGATGACTTTTGCGGTAAAAGCCTCGGCTGCGGACCAATCCACTTTGGTTTTGATATGGTCTTCGTCAATTTCCTGACTAAAAGCGATTGCCGGAATTTGAAAGAGTGTTGCCTCCATTGCGGCAGCGATTGTACCGGAATAAGTCATGTCTTCCCCGACATTCGAGCCCCGGTTAATGCCGGAGAGCACGAGATCAGGACGGTTGTCTTTCATAATATTATTCATCGCCATCATCACGCAATCGGTCGGCGTACCATTGACGCTAAAGCGATTTTTGCCGATTTTTTTGACCCGCAACGGGGAGCGCAGCGTCAAAGAATGGCCGGTGGCACTTTGCTCGGTCTCCGGGGCGACGACCCAAACCTCTTTGGCGAGCTTCTTGGCGATCGCCTCAAGCCTCTTTAGACCCGGCGCATTAATGCCGTCATCATTGGATATCAGGATGCGGGATTTTTTAAGATTGAGGGGCGCTTCAAACATTATCTGGCATTACGCTTCAATTTTTTCTAAACCACCCATATAGGGCCGCAGCACTTCCGGCACGACGATCGAGCCATCTTCCTGCTGGTAATTTTCCATGATCGCGACCAAAGTCCGGCCGACCGCCAAACCAGAGCCATTCAACGTGTGGACATGATTGGTGCCTTTGCCTTCTGAGGGCCGATAGCGGGCCTTCATGCGCCGGGCCTGGAAATCACCGCAATTGGACACACTTGAGATTTCCCGAAAGCGCCCCTGGCCGGCGAGCCATACTTCGATGTCGTAGGTTTTCTTAGCCGAGAAGCCGAGATCGCCCAGGCAAAGCGAGACCACTCGATAGGGCAGTTCCAACCGTTTCAGCACTTCTTCAGCGCAGCCGATCATGCGTTCATGCTCGGCATCTGAGTCTTCTGGCTTGGTAACAGCAACCATTTCAACTTTGGTGAATTGATGCTGGCGGATCATGCCGCGGGTATCTTTACCGGCAGAACCGGCCTCTGATCTAAAACACCACGTCATCGCCGTATAGCGCCTTGGCAGGGTATCCTCATCAACCAACTCACCCGCCAAAATATTGGTCAGCGGCACCTCGGCGGTCGGGATGAGATAGAGCCCCTCTTCCATCTTAAACAAATCTGCTTCGAATTTCGGCAATTGCCCG
>Ga0233428_1000721_pt1 | contig 42346 bp, 40 predicted proteins | sample SI_118_April2016_4_FD_179890 | JGI IMG/M metagenome (GOLD analysis project Ga0233428, IMG submission 179890) | Seawater microbial communities from Saanich Inlet, British Columbia, Canada - SI_118_April2016_120_MG | ecosystem: Environmental > Aquatic > Marine > Inlet | place: Canada: British... | reverse complement strand
AGATGATGAAGACGCAGATGCCGAGAGCGATGGCGCCCCCCACCAGATACGGAGCAAGTCCCAGAAGTGCGGACAGGGCGGCGCAGACACAAGCGATCACAACCAGCATCGGCCCTTGTCTGCCACGATCGGGAGGCTGGAATGAAGAGGTCAGCAAGGCACGTTACTGTCGGTTACTGTTCTCGTGGCCAGACGCGTGGATCTGCGACAAAGCGTTCCGCTTCAGCGAGTGAGGCGAAGGCACCTGCCAGCAGTCCCCCGTCCTCTTGAAGAGCCGTCGTGTAGTCGGAGGCAAGTACACCCTCCCCACGCACCGCGAATGGCAGATGGAGAATCGTGAATTCTTCGATGACCCCGTCGCTGCGCAGCTGCTCTGCGTAGCCAAATGCATCATCCCACCTATCGAAGCGTCCGAGCAGGAGGCGTAGATAGCGCTCACCATCAACGCGCACAGGGCTGAGGAATACAGGTTCGGCCTGCTGCCGCAGGGCTGCAAGATTTCGTGCGCCCCACACCGACCCAGGTGGATACGCGGCAATGCGTATGGCGTATGACCGAGAAGTCTGGACGATTTCGAACAGTGGCGTGGTTGTGTCCGCGACCATATCTACCTGTGCGGGGGCGATACGGTCAACGGGGCGACGTTCGGGCGCTACCGTCTCAACAGGCGTTGGTGCGATAGCGGCTCTCTCAACCAAGCTCGTCGATGGCACAGCGCCAGGTGGGGCTTCCTCTACGACGTCGCGATCGTCACGCTCCGACACCACTGAGTCGTCTCCTCTGCGCTCAGCGACGGGGCGGCTCTGCTGTGTGGGTAGGACGTCCGATTCTCCACCAGCCATCAAGCCGGGCAGAACACCGCTCTGCCACGAGACACCCACTGCGGCGACGGCGAGCGCCAAATACGTCACCAGACGACGCCCCAGCCCACTGCCCTCCTGGACCTCGAAATCAGCTTCATCGTCTTCAATTTCGTCGTCGACAACAGAGATCTCTGGTGGTGGGACATGGGTTTCATCGTCGCCAATGCCGAACCGTTTGCGGGTGCGCCTGGACCAGTCCCGGAATCTCTGCTCAATGGTCCTCTCAGGGGCTGCTATCTCCGAGCCGTAGGCGTAATAGGCGTTGGAACCAATATCCTGAAATTCGGAACTCAGATCTGCACGGATCCCATTGATGACCACACCCAGCAGTTCAACGCCAACACCAAGTAGCAGAGAGGTCGAGCGCTTCAGGGAGGTGCGGGCGACGTCACCGGCCTTGTAGACCATGAGGGCACCATCCACCTTCTTCCCGAGAATCGCCGCATCCGTCACGTGCAATACAGGGGGTGTATCTATAAGAATGACATCGTAGGCGTCGCGGATTTCGCTCAGGAATTCGTCCATTCTTCGCGAATTCAGAAGCTCCGCGGGATTGGGAGGAATCGCACCGCTGGTGATGATATGCAGGTTGCTGATTCCCTGCGTCTGCAGCACATCCTCCATCCCCATCCCACCGGTGACGATATCGGTCACTGTACGAACCACATCCTGCCACTTGTAGTTGCCGACGATGACCTCTGTCACACCCGGCTCTTTGTCGAGACCGAACAAGCGCGCCGTAGACGGCTTACGCAGATCACAATCGACGAGCAACGTACGCTTTCCAAGTTGCGCCATGGTCATCGAGAGATTTGCGATGGTCGTCGATTTTCCCTCGAAGTGCATGGAACTGGTCACCATCATACAGCGCACGCCCTTTTCGACACTGACGAACTCGATATTCGTACGCAGCGTTCGATAGGTTTCGGCCAATGTCGACATAGGGTCGAAATAGGCCACAAGCTGTGCTTTTCGCTGAACTGTACGATCGTCGGAGACATCGACACCACGGTGTGCTAACGAGGCGCGCACATCATCCACGTTGATAAAAGGCACGATGCCGACCACTTGCGTCCCCGTATACTCCTGTACGTCTTCGATGGTACCGATTGACGTATCGAGCGTTTCGGCGACAACGGCGAAAACAACACCCAGTACGAGCCCGAGCAACACACCGAGAAGCGCCCGCCTGGCGGGATGGTGAGGATTGGTGGGAATCGACGGGGTCAGTGCCCACTCGAGGACGGAGACTTCCTCGACCTTGTCCGCTTCGCGGATCAGAGCCTCCTGATAGGATTCCTCCAGGACGGTGACCACTTCCTGGCGCATCGCCACCTCACGCTGCAGACGGCTTAACTCGAGTCCCATGGAGGGCAGCAGATTGTATTGCTCGCGCAAACCAACCAGGCGCTGTCGCTCAGAGACGAGATCACGACGCATTGACTCCCGGCGTTGTCGCAACTCACCGGTCAGATCGCGAGTGATCTGGTCAATCTTTACCTGAACACGCTGGACATTCGGATGATTTGGAGTCAACTGCACGAGCAAGGCGTCACGCTGGAGTCGTTGCTCGTTCAGATTGCGACTCAAGGTCAAGAAGGCTTCGCCTGTGCGACGGACGGACGTTCCCTGCAACGTTCGCTCGGAAAGCCCGCCGCTATCCTCCATCTCACTGACCATCACTTCAATCGCACTCAGGTCCTGCTCGAGACGCTGAACTTCGCGTTCGGAGGTGGTCATGCCCTGCAGGTTGACACTCGCCTGACTTTCGAGAGAGATCAGTTCGCTCTGCTCTCGATAGAGGCGGACCGCTTCTTCTGCTTGCGTCAGGATGGATCGCGCATTGGACCGCTGCCTCTCGACGAACTCGCGGTGGCGAACAGCCTGCTGATTCTTCAGTTCATGGTCGAAGTCGCGATAGACACGAGCGAGGGTATTGGCCATATCCCTGGCTCGTTCAGGAACCGGATGTTTGGCCGCAACGGCGATGATATTGGTGAAGCCCTCCTGGGACGTCTTGATAATTCGCTGGAGGTCTTGGAGAATCTGTGCCGAATCTGGACCGGACGTCGTCGGCGTCAACAGCTTGAGCTCAGTCGCCGTCCGCCTCAACACGGGTTGGCTCGTGATGATCGTCTGTTGTGTCTCGATCATATCGCCTGAATTGTAGGCGATCGTTTGTAGATATAACCCGGTTAGATTCTGATGGAGATTGATCTGAACTTTCGCTGTCGCCACAAACAGCGGCTGCGGTTTCCAGACGGAAGCGAGAAGAAAGCTGAAGAAGCCGAGAAGGAAGGCCGTAAAGACGACGATCCCCTTGCGCCGACGAAGAATGCGCCAGTAATCGCGAAGAGTGACTTCATACTGGGCCATAGCGGCTTAAGCGTCAGTCGGTAAGAGGCGTTGGTTGATTGCAGGGACACTGCATCCGGCGATGGGGCAGTGCTCCTGTGTCTCAGCGACGAGATCCGGTCTGGATCTTTGCGCTGCGACCGAATGTCATCTCTTCTGGCTTCGGTTCTATCCGTTGTGTGGCCTCGCTGTTGGAGGCTGGCGACTGACCACCACTCCCACTACGCTCAGGACGATCGCGACGCCCCCCACCCTCGGAGCGGCGGCCACCGTCACGATCACGACGGGGACGGCGTGGTCGGTCATCGTCACCTTCATCGCGTCGAGGAGGTGCGCCGACAACCTCGACGATCTCCCCTACGAACTCGGCATCGATCGTGCGCGTCAAAAGCACTTCACCGCGCTCCCAGAACTGGGCGCCTGCTGCGGCGGCGGCGGCGGCGCGTATTTCAACCAACGCCGGATTGTCTACCGATCCAGATCTGGACTCAGCGGCCTCACGATTTGCCGACAAGTGCAGGTAGAAACGATCCTCGGGACGAATTCCACCTTCTTTCATCGTCGCCGCCGCTTCCACCGTAGCAATCATATACAGACTTTCCGACGGTTCGATGGGCTCGCCATCCATCTCGACGAAGAAGCTGTGTGCATACAGCGCCCTGATCCGGTTATCTGTAATCTCGAAACGCCGCTGTCGTGAGTCTTCAACAAGCGTACGGATATCCTCTTCTGCCACGGCCGAATAGCGCTGCTGGACGGCCTCCACGACTTCGCCCAAAGGGATGTATCCATACTCATCCATGGTGAGTCCGAACTCGTCGGGACGGTGTCTCAGAATGAGTGAGAGCAGCTTGGAAATTCGTCGGCGGTCAGGCACGTCGGTCAAAGTCCTTGTGGAGAGTCGGTCGAACGGCGGGCGATGTCGCGGTACCGCCGAGTTTGATTTGGCTACGGTCTACTGATTCCACTTGTCACGGTAGCGCAACAGCGCCGCACGAATACTCTCGTCCTGCAAGGCGAGAATCTGGGCAGCGAGCACAGCCGCGTTGCGCGTGTTATCGATGCCGACCGTCGCAACGGGAATACCTGGAGGCATCTGCACAATACTGTACAACGAGTCCACACCGTTGAGCGGCCCAGAGGCGATCGGCACGCCGATCACAGGCAAGGGCGTATGTGCGGCCACCACACCGGGCAGAGCAGCAGCAAGCCCTGCACCGGCGATGATCACCTTTATCCCACGCCCTTCTGCCTCTTTCGCCCAAGTGGCAGTTCGTTCAGGGTTTCTATGTGCAGAGGAGACAATCTTCTCGTAAGAGATCCCCATTTCATCGAGGATGGCGACAGCTTTATCCATCACCTCCTCGTCGGAGGGGCTACCCATGATCATTCCAACAGAGATACTCAACTCGATTTCCTTTTTCAGCCGTGTTCAGCCACCGTATCTATGATCAAAGCATTTGGTGGACATAGATTTTGCAAACAGACAAATATCACCACGTCCGGAGTAGGGCGCAATCACCATTCCGCAAGCTTACCCGGCATTTCGGCGCAGGATGGCAGGATACTCAAGGTCCTCACCCCACTGCGTATCGCCGCCAACCTTTGTCTCCACTTCCGGCGCCCGACGCGGCGTTCTCAACGGACGGCTTGCGCGATGCTCGGTTTCCTGAGGGGGAACGACTTCTTCTGCACGGGCAGACGACTGCATCTGTGCTTGGGTAACAAACTTTCCATCCTTGTCCAGATGAAATCCAGTAGCGATCACGGTCACGCGCAGCTCGTCGCCCATGGATTCATCAATTACAGTGCCGAAGATGATATTCGCCTCGCTCCCTGCCGCCTCTTGAATGATAGAAGCCGCCTCATTGGCTTCGTAGAGGGTCAGATTGGCATTCGCGGAGATATTGATCAGTGCCCCCTTGGCGCCGTCGATGGATATCTCCTCGATCAAGGGGCTCTTGATGGCCTTCTTCGCCGCTTCCAAGGCTCGTCCTTCGCCCCGATGGGCACCGACACCGATGATCGCGTCGCCACCTTCGGTGATCACCGTCTTCACGTCATTGAAATCTAGATTGATCATGCCCGGAATCGTGATCAGATCAGCGATGCCGCGAGTCGCCTGCAACAGCACTTCGTCTGCTCTGGCGAAGGCTTCTTCCAAGGTCGTGTCCCGCGAGCATACCTGTAGCAATCGCTGATTCTTGATCACAATGAGGGTGTCGACGTGCTCCTGCAGTTCAGCAATCCCGGCCTGCGCATTGCGCATCCGTGGAAATCCTTCGAACTGGAAAGGTTCCGTGACGATACCAACCGTCAGCGCCCCCTGTTCCTTGGCGATCTGAGCGACCACGGGCGCCGCGCCGGTCCCCGTCCCGCCTCCCATACCTGCCGTGATAAAGACCAGATCTGTGTCAGCCAGTTTCTCCGCCACCTGCTCGCGGTCTTCTTCAATCGATTGCCGCCCGATCTCCGGCTTCGCACCCGCTCCGAGGCCACGCGTGACACTTTCTCCAATGCACAGGCAATGATCTGCAGCCGATACTTCTAAATCCTGGTTGTCCGTATTCACGGCAATGAATTCGACGCCGTGCATGCCAGACTGCACCATGCGATTGATCGCGTTGCCGCCGGCACCGCCGACGCCGACAACCTTGATACTGGCACACGATTCAAAGTCAATAATCTGAAATGTCATGTAGTAGCTCCCCCTCGGTGGATTTCAAGTGCTGCTGTGTGATCGCAGGAACACGTAGATCAGAGCAAACCCTCCAACCACGAGCGCATACGGCCCGCAGTGGAGTCAAAACGGGTGGTCAATTGAGTTGGACCTTCGGACTGAGCGTCATGCGCGGTCAGCACCAAACCCATCGCCGTCGACCACTCTGGCTGAGCAAGACCATCACCGACGCCTGCACGAACTGGTGGCGAAGCAATACGGGTCGATGCGCCCAAAACGCGTTCTGCGACGGTTGCCATTTTCTCAAGCTGGCAACTGCCGCCTGTGAGAACGAACCCGGCGCGTGGGATTGGCCGCTGTGGCAGATCAAGTCCCCGTGAAACGAGACCAAACAGTTCCTCCAGCCTCGCTTCGATAATCTCCCATGCCTCTGCCTGTGCGACTCGCTCGGGTGAGCCCCCGGCGACCCGAGCGACCTGCAAGGAATCGTCTTCGCTCAAAGCGAATTGCCGTTTCAAAGCCTCGGCATGATTCCATGTCGTGCGCAGGCATACGGCCAGATCCCCCGTCACCTGTTGTCCCCCCACGGGGACGATACAGGTATCCACGACAGCTCCCTCTTCGAAGCAGACCACATCCGCCGTTCCGCCACCGATATCTATGAGCCCAACCCCCATGTCGAGTTCGTCATCAGACAAACACGCACGGGCAGCGGCAATGGGTGAAAGGACAAGGTCTGCCACTCGATACCCGGCTCGTTCCACGCAGGCAACAAGATTTCGAACAGCCGTCACTCCGCCTGTCACGATATGAACACGTGCGCCGAGGCGCACACCGGACATACCCACAGGATTCTGAATTCGCTGTTGCCCGTCTACCTCAAAATCACGTGGCAGGACATGCAGTACCTCACGTTCGAAGGGAATGGCTACCGTTCGCGCCGCATCAATCGCGCTCTGGCGATCCATGGTGCTGATGGTCCCGCCCTTGCCCTCCACTGCCACGGCTCCCTGGCTCTGCAGAGCGTCTACATGCTCTCCAGATATCGAAATCGTCACGCGGTCAACGTGGACACCTGATGCCACCCTTGCCTGCTCGACAGCCTGACGAATGGCGGAACCGAGTCGGTCTGCATCAACCAGCACGCCATGGCGCACACCAAGACTGGGCGCACTTCCCACACCAATGACGTCAAGACGAGATCCACTTGCTTCGGCCAGAACCACTCGCACCATGGTCGAGCCGATATCGACGCCAGCCAGGACGGCCGCTGCATCAACCATGAGGGGAGACCTGGAGATCTTGTGCACGTTGGTTGCCACGTTCCATAATCGTCCGCGTCGTACCCACGACCGCCTGTCCCTGGAATCTCAGGTCTACGTAGACAGCATCGGGTACATCGTGGTACACCCTTACCAGCACACCCAGCAGGGCCTGCAGACAGTCCGCATCGTGCAACGGTAGCCGCACCTCCAGATCGTCTGCGACCAGACGCAGTCTCAACGATTCGGTATCCAGCGGCAGGATCTCAGATACTTCGGAGATCAGTCCCGGCGCGCTCTTGCCTGCTTGCAGCCACCAGGTAAGCAATGTTTGCACCTGGTGCCCCTCAGGGACAATCTCTCCCACGACAGGTTCCCACACAGTCGCCGTCGTATCCACATCAATGACCTGCAAAATCTCATGCGGACGAATCACCGGCAGGTCGAGGTCAGCAACTCCCTCTGTCGTCAATCGACCTCGCGGCAGCACAACGCCGTCCGCATCGAGGCCGAAGAGCTCACCATGCCATTCGAGCCACGCCGTTCGTCGCCGCTCCTGGAGAGTTACCACAAGACGATCGGGTGGACGCCGCTCAACACGGGCACTTCGGACCCAGACCAGCTGGCTGATTCGTGCGGCAACCTCATCAAGATCCGCATGAAAGATGCTGTCCTGTGGTAGCAAACCGCTGGCAGCGAGGATCTCCTCACCAGACAACAAGCGCAATCCGTGAACTTCGAGTGCAATCAGTCCGTAGCCGGGTGCCTTGTTGAGAGCCTCCCGCCCAGCAAATATCGCTGTTGCCATGACACCGAGCACGGCCGCCAGACAGACGCCGACCATCACACGGCGCCGCAGTCGTCGCACTTGATGAGTCGAGGTGAGGGATTTATTCGAGTGACGTGCCATTCTATGCCTGATTCGCTACGCGCCGAGAAGCGAGGATTGCGTCGAGTCGATCACCGATATCGCCGGCTCCCATCACCAGGAGTAAGTCACCGTCTGCACATCTGTCGAGGGCAGCGCCGATTGCGACAGATGCATCAGGTTCCTCAAACACGGTTTGCAGACACTTGAGCAATGGCTCAGTCAACAGTCTCGATGTGACGCCTTCCATTGGTGCTTCTCTGGCCGGATAGATATCACAAACCCAGACCTCATCAGCCAAACTCAGCGCCTCGACAAACTCGGCCTGCAGATGGTGTGTTCGCGAGTACAAGTGAGGCTGAAACACGGCCACGACTCGCCGCTGAGTCTGCCGCGCCCACCGCAAAGCTGCGGCGACCTCTGTCGGGTGATGCGCGTAGTCATCGATGACGAGAATTCCACCAATCATCGCCTTGGTCTGCAGTCGTCTGTCGACACCGGCAAAGTTCGTCAACCCATCATCGATCGCAGCCCACGGCCAGTTCATGCGATTCGCCACGCCGATCACCGTCAGCGCATTGTCGACGTTGTGCTGGCCGCGGGCAGCCAACTGCAGAGACGGCCGCGAGTCACCATCCACGCGCACGCGCAAATGACAGTGATCCGCCTCCACCTTCATTTCCTCAAGCTGAACTTGGCACGTCTCATTGTGGCCACAGAGAGTAACCGCTGCCGTCGCTGAGCTCGCCGCCCTGGTGCATCTGGCCTCGTCGTGTGTGACGATCCATTCGCTCGCCTGCCCCAGAAAGCCGGCAAAGGCCATGTCGAGAGCGTCATCGTCGGCATAGGTGTCATGATGATCGGCGTCGATATTCGTCACCACGGCTCCCATAGGGTGCAAGGTGAGAAACGAGCGATCGTATTCATCGGCCTCTGCCACGAGCAAACCATCGCTCCCTGTTGCCGCCTGGCTGGTCCCTGTCTGCCATCCGCCAATCACCACGCCCGGGTCCTCACCGGCGGCGCGGGCGACAGCGGCAATCATGCTGGCTGTCGTCGTTTTCCCATGGGTACCAGCGACGGCGATCGTCGGTCGTTGTTGCGACAAGACGCCCAATAACTGGGCGCGCGAGCATACGTGTGGCGTTCGCGTCCGCGCCGCCTGCAACTCTGGATTGGCGACGTCTACGGCAGCCGAATAGACGACGAAATCAGCTCCATCAATTCGACTTGCGTCATGCTCGCCGATCCAAACGTGAACTCCTGCTGATCGCAAAGAGCCAACAAGAGCACTCTCCACCTGATCTGATCCTTGGACAACATGCCCGGCCTGCTGCAAAAGGCGCGCAAGGGGCTCCATCCCGGCGCCACCAATTCCAATCATGTGTACGCGGCACGAACGGCCCTTATCAAGCATGGTCTGTAGGCTCTGCATACTAGCCCACACCGAAATTCAGCCGTCGACGACGGCGGCGGCTGATGGCTGAAGTCGCAGTCGGTCGCCACGTGACGGGTGAAAGGGCTGCTCTCACGTCAGACTTGTCTTCCTGCTCACGAGCTACAGCCGCAAGGATTCCCAGGCCACACAGATTCAGCAGTAGCGATGATCCACCATAGCTGATGAAAGGCAGTGGCAAGCCCGTCGTGGGAGCCAGACCTGTGGCAACGGCGACATTGAGCAGTGCGTACACGGAAACCATCATCGTGATCCCAGCAGCCGTATAGAAACCGAAATCAGATCGGGCACCGGCGGCGATACGGAAGCCATGCAGGGCCAGGGCGATGAACAGACCGATGATACTCATGGTGCCGAATAGGCCGAGTTCCTCACCGGCAAAGGCGAAGACAAAGTCCGTGTGCGGTTCGGGCAGGAAGTATTTCTGCATACTGTTGCCGAGACCGACGCCAACCAATCCGCCGCTGCCCAGTGCCAGTTCCGCCTGGGCAATCTGGAAACCTGCCCCTTGTGGATCCGCTTCACCAAAGAAAGTGAGTAGCCGCTGCATCTGATACGGCGAGGAGAAGACAGAAAGCAAAACGCCGGGCATCCCGGCAATTCCGACGCATGCCAAATGGACAGGTCGAGCCCCGCCGATCCACAACATCAACAGGGAGATGGTACCAATGGCCAGCGCCGTGCCCAGATCTGGTTGTAGGACGATGAGACCAAGCACAGTCCCAATAATGATGAGGCGGGGCAGCAATCCATGTTGCCAGTCTGTCATCACTTCGCGATGGCGAACCATGACGTCTGCCAAATACAGTACAAGTGCCAGCTTGGCGAATTCGGAGGGTTGAAATCTGAGTTGTGCCAGGGGCAACTGAAAAGGCAACCACCGCTGGGCACCCTTGCCTTCGCCAAAAAGAAGCACCAGGACAAGCAACCCAATGGCAACGATCAGCAGTGGACGAGCCAGAACTCGCCACATGGCCAAAGGCACACGAGAGACCCCAAACATGATCAACAGCCCGAAAGCTGCACGCATGAGTTGTCGATTGAGGAAAAAACCCGCATCGTGAAAACGACTTCCAGCCAGGGCAGAACTCGAACTATACACCATGACCACGCCGATACCGACGAGGACAACGGCAATGAGTAGGACCTGCCGAGCTGCACGCTCTGCGGGAGAACTTGTGGACAATCCAAACGCCCGATCGAACTGGACTTGAAGCGACCAGCATTGCTGGCCAGGAGAGATCTGGTGAGTCGAGCTGCCTTGGGAGGCAACTGACCTGGGAAGGAGGAGACGGCGAGTCGCCACCGGGGGGGGGTGGGGCGACGTATACGAACAACTTTTGATCAGTTTGGGTCCGAGAGCAATCCTTCTGCTACATATTCCAACCCCACACCTCTTGAGGCCTTGACCAGAACCGTGTCACCCTGGGTCAGCAAATGGCGAGCATGATCCAGCAAATCATCCTGACTCGTGAAATGCAGCGCGTCAGCCTTCGCCATCCCCTGTGCACGAGCAGCCTCGCCCAGGGCCTGACTGGCAGAACCGGTGGTAAGCAACACATCAAGGCGGTCGGCCATATAGCGGCCGGCTTCCTGGTGTAATTCTTCGGTCTTAGCGCCCAATTCCAGCATATCACCGACGATAGCAACGCGTCGGCCTTCGACTTCGATGTCAACAAGAAGGTCGATCGCAGCACGCAGCGACTCGGGATTGGCATTGTAACAATCATTGATAACACGGATGCCGCGATTTCGCAAGAATTGCGATCGCATGCCCACCGGAGAAAAGTTGGCGAGCACTTCGGCACTTGCAGCTGGTGGAATCCCACACTCGACGCCGACAGCGATCGCTGCCAGGGCGTTGTAGACGTTGTGACGTCCGGGTATTGCTAGTTGGAAACGAGTGCGAGGAAACGAGGTATGCTGTAGAGAGAAATGGCCGCAACCCTCCTGGTCGAGAACGAGTCCCTCCCCACTAAAATGGCCCTCACGTTTCAGACCGAAGCCAAGGAGTCTCCCCTTTGTCCTCTTAGCCCCCCTGGCAATGACACAGTCGTCTACGTTTACGAAGGCCACACAAGACTCGTCCCGGATTGAATCCAGGAGCTCCCCTTTGGCCTTGGCCACTCTCTCTACAGACTTAAATACCTCCAGGTGTGCTGTGCCAATGTTCAGCAACACACCGATCGTTGGTCGAACGACATCGGCAAGATAAGCGATATCTCCAACATGCCGCGCCGCAAGTTCGAATACTGCCGCATTGTGGGTGGCTGTCAAGCCAAGCACGGATCGCGGCACACCCAATTCATTGTTCTCATTCGCCGGCGTCTTGTGCACCTGAAAGCGACAACCAAGAACGGCGGCGATCATTTCCTTTGCCGTCGTCTTTCCGGCACTACCAGTAACGCCGACGACTGGTCCGGTAAACCCGCGCCGATAGTGACGGGCAATACGTCCCAGGGCCCGCAGCGGATCGTCAACAGCCAACAAGGGCGGCGCGGCATCCGCTGTAGCGTTCGAAAGATCGTCTACTCGGTCGTGCTGCACCAGAGCTGCGACTGCACCACCGTGAAAAGCATCTGTGACAAAGCGGTGTCCATCAAAATTCTCACCCTCAATGGCAACGAAAACGCTGCCGGGGGACAGACCCCTTGTATCGGTTGCAACACCTGCAAAGGGACGATCGTATGCCGGCGCTCCCTTCCACACAGCGCGTGCAACGTGGGCGACCTCACCAAGCGTCATGCTCCTAACGGGCGATCCCACTACTGCGCTGCCTGCTTCAACACTTCACGTGCAATCAGACGATCATCGAATTCAATCGGGCCATCCGCCAACAACTGGTATGGCTCATCACCTTTGCCCGCGATCACAACCACATCACCTGGACAAGCTTCGTGCAGAGCTGTCTCGATCGCAACCCGGCGGTCAGCATCTACACGCACAGACATGGAATCATCCATGCCCCGTTTGATCTGCTCAAGGATCTGTTGTGGCGACTCGCTCCGCGGATTGTCTGACGTGAGATAGACCGTATCGGCCAATTTCTCAGCAACCTGTCCCATGAGAGGCCGCTTGCCTACGTCGCGATCACCACCACAACCAAAGACGCAAAGAAGACGTCCCTGGGTCAATTCGCGTGCCGCTTCCAGGCACGTCTGCAGACCTGCGGGTGTGTGAGCATAATCGACGAGCACTCCAAAAGACTGGCCTTCGTCAATCCGCTCGAATCGTCCGGGGACTCTGGATGCCTGCGCGATCCCCTCGCACAATGCATCCGCCTCGACACCGAGAGCCAGCCCACCGGCTACGGCGGCCATGATGTTAGAGAGGTTAAAACGCCCAGTCAATGGCGAGACAACTTCGAACTCGCCCTGCGGCCAGGCGACACGACAGCGGGTCTCGAATAGTGATGCGCTGATTGAAATTGGGTGCACGTCAGCCGCGGCATCTTCCACCGCATAGGTGAGCACCTGTGCCGACGTGCGCGCCGCCATCGCGCCCCAGGCCGGATCGTCGCGATTCAGCACAGCTAGCGCTTGCTCATCCAATTCTTCGAACAGGCGTCCCTTGGCTGCGAGATAGCTTTCGACCGTGCCATGGAAGTCGAGGTGGTCACGTGTGAGATTCGTAAACAAGGCGGCAGCAAACTGAATCTCGTCGGTCCGATGAAGAGCCAGGGCGTGGGACGAGACCTCCATGGCGACACGGGTCGCACCCTGGTTTCGAGCATCTCGCAGTAGCTGTTGAAGTGTTGGTGATTCCGGTGTCGTATTCGCGATGGCTACTTTCTTCTCGGCGCAGATGTAACCCATCGTGCCGATATAGGCACTGATCTGGCCGGCGGACTGCTGGATATTGTGAAGCAGCCAGGCTGTCGTCGTCTTGCCATTGGTACCGGTGACACCAACACACTGCAGCTCATTGGACGGCTCGCCCTGGAAACGGCTAGCCAGTCGTGGCAAGAGGCGTCGGCTATCTTGGACGAGGATGCGAGTCGTTGGCCGACAGTCGATGTCATCCTCTACAACAATTGCTGCAGCACCACGTTTGACAGCGTCACCGACAAAGGAATGTCGGTCCACTTCCTGCCCACCGCGGATTGCGACAAAGAGTGAGTGCCCTTGCACCTGACGTGAATCGCACACGATGTCTAGAATCTCCTGATCGAGACTGCCCTCAATCTGTACATTCTCGCCAGCCAGCAACTCCCCGAGACGCATTGGCTCTCCGGTCTCAGCGCCCAAGCGCTGCCAGGCGGCGCTCGCGCGACAACTTCTGCAGCAAGACGGATTGGCGCCGTGGTGCCTTCGGTAGATCCGGCCCGGCGATCTCATCCGCTTCTCCGAGCCAGCACACCAGGACACCGGTCTCTTGCAAACTCCGTGCTGCCGGCTGTTGTGAGATCACCAACGAACCGGCCCCTTCAAAGCGGATCCCAAGACCTCTACGACTGGCATGATGTCTTGCTTGACTCACGACCAGTCCGCGGAGATCCGGCATGAGCATCGCCCCCGCGCTTGCGCTAAGCTGTGCCACCTCGCCACTGTGCTCCAAGCTGCCGTCGAGCTTCAACACGCGCTCCATCGTACGGCGAAAGGCGGGAGCCGCAACGACTCCTCCGTATTTACCTATGCGGGGGTTCTCAATGACCACCAGACACAGGTAACGCGCCGATGTGGCGGGGACAAAACCAACAAAGGATGAGACGTATTCATCCTCGGCATATCCCGCGCCATCGATCAATGCACGCTGAGCCGTGCCGGTCTTCCCGGCCACTTCGACTCCTGGAATTGCCGCGGCTTTCCCCGTCCCATCCGTCACCACTCCTGCAAGCATTCTCTGCAGACGAGTGGCAGTGCTCTCAGAGATCACGCGCCGCACCTTCTGTGTCTCCGTGACGCGACGCTCCCCCCCCTGCCTCACCTCTGTCACCACCCGCGGCGACATGAGCGTGCCACCATTGGCGATGACGCCGAAGGCCTGCACGAGTTGCAGAGCCGTGACACTGACCTCCTGGCCGATGGCAATCGTTTCCAGGGAGCGATCCGACCACTCGCTGGCATGGCGCAGTAGCCCGGAACTCTCAGCAGGCAGACCCACACCTGTTCGTATGCCGAATCCGAAGCGGCGCAGATAGTCGTAGTAATCGGCACGAGACAATTCACCTGCAAGCTTGATCATGCCGATGTTGCTCGAGCGCGCCAGGACCTGAGATGTCGTCAGCCACCCGTGTGGTGACGTGTCGCGAATGGTGTCACCCGTGGCCAACACATAAGCGCCCTGCTCACAGAAGACCTGCGTCGCCGAACGCGTCCGTCCCTCTTCCAGGACAGCAGCGAGCGTAATGGGCTTGAACGTGGAACCTGGCTCGAAGGGATCGGTGATGGTACGATTGCGCCTGTGCGCTGCAGGTGAATCGCCCGGGTCGTTGGCGTCAAAAACGGGGACGCTCGCCAGTGCCAACAGATCGCCCGTATGCGGATCGGCAATGATCCCCATGGCACTTTCTGCGCCTGTCTCCTCGACAGCACGCACGAGCTCTTCTTCGAGAATCCCCTGCATCACGACATCTATGGTCAATTGAACACTGGCGCCGTTGCGCGCCGGCTGTCGGGCGAGACGCCGATCGGCAAGCTGGTGTCCACGACTGTCAACGGACGTCAGAGCCACTCCCGTTGACTCGGCCAGCCGATAGTCCAGAGCCAGTTCGAGACCTTCGCGACCATCATTGTCAATTCCCGTAAAACCAATCATCTGCGCCGCCAGATGCTCATACGGATACAGGCGACGGACTTCCTCCTGCTCAAAAACGCCGGCGAACTCGTGATCGCGGATCGCTGCAAGCTGCTCTTCATCAGCTTGGCGCAACAGATAGGCGAAGGGACGCCGCTTGTCCATCAGTTCGCGAACACTCGCGACCGATGTGCCTCGAAATCTGGCAAAATGGGCGGCGACAGCCTCGGGATCCTCGACAAGCTGCGGACGGCAATAGAACGAAACAGAGCGAACATCGAGAGCCAGCTCCCGGCCCTGTCGGTCAAGGATGGGACCACGACGCGCGCTCAGCTGAATCTGTCGTTGATGTTGCAGCCGCGCCTGCTCTGAGAAGCGCTCATGCCCAAAAGCCTGCACGTCGATGAGTCGCAGGGCAACGACAGCCCACAGGCAACCGAATAACCCGAGGGCTACACGAAAACGCCGTTGACCCGCATGAGGTCGATCCTTGAGGCCTGTCATCTGATCAGAACCTGTCCTGGCGATTCGGGTGCAATCATGTGCAGATCATCGACGGCGCGCTGACGCAGAACACCAGGCAACTTGGAGCGCTCTACCGCTGCCAGGAGCTTGGAGCGCTCCTCCTCCAGGATAGAGATTTGCCCTGTCGCCGTAGCCATTTTCTGCGCCACACCGCCCGACTCGACCTTACTCCAGACGTAGATCGTCGTCATCCCAACCACTCCTGCCACTGCCAGAACGCGACAGATGTATCCGATCATTCCGTCCATCAGGCGGCCAGCTTTTCAAAAACCCGCAACTTTGCGCTTCGCGATCTTGGATTGATGGAAGTCTCCTTCGCAGTGGCCGTTTGCATCCGGCCGTGTGACTTGAAGGTGGGCAACAGACCACAGACACACGCTGGCAAGCGCGGCGGGCAGACGCACCCCTTCACACGTGGTGCCATGCGGGTTTTCACAATTCGATCTTCCAATGAGTGATAGGCGATGACCACCAGGCGCCCCTCAGGCGCCAGTAACTCTGCAGATCGATCGACGAACTCGCTCAATTCGTCCAACTCGGCATTTACGGCAATTCTCACAGCCTGAAACACACGGGCCAGTGTCTTGTTCAGCATCTTTGGAGAAGTCGAAGCCACGGCATCGCGAAGGTCACCGGTCGTTGCCAATTTTCCCTCGTCGCGGTACCGGCAGATGGCGGCTGCAATCCATTTCGCCCGCCGTTCCTCACCGTAGTCTCGGATCAGCCTCATCAGATCGACCTGCTCGATACCATGCAGCAAATCGATCGCAGGCACCCCAGTGCTGCGATCCATGCGCATATCGAGCGGGCCGTCCTGATGATAGCTGAACCCCCGGGATGCCTCGTCGATCTGGTGCGAACTGACACCAAGATCGGCGAGAATCCCGGCTGCGCCGGCCGCCTCGTGCCGGCGCACGTGTGGGGCCACCGACTGGGCGAGGGAGGAAAACGCGCACTGGAGAAAGCTCACCTGCCCGCCAAACGGGCGCAGTCGGCGGCCCGCCTCGTTCAGTGCCGCCGAGTCGCGATCGCAGGCAATCAGGTGACCAGAGTCTCCAAGTGCGCGAAGGACGGCTTCGCCGTGCCCTCCGCCACCGATGGTAGCATCCACATAAACCCCATCGGGATCGTTCACCAGTCCGGAGATGACCTCCTCCACCATCACTGGCAGATGGTAGGACGAATCTTCCGATCTGGTCGCTACAGGGATCAACATTACAGATCGAGCGTTTCGGCGACTTCTTCCAACGTCGCCTCTGCTTGCTGCAAATACTGCTTCCAGGCATCTGGTTGCCAGAATTCAAGGCGATCCAGGGCCCCGATCACGATCATACGGTCTTCTATGTGGGCTCTCTCGAGCAACTTCCGCGGAATCGACGCCCTGCCCTGCCGGTCAAGTCGGACTTCTGTCGCCTGCGATAACATGGCGCGGTAGTAAAGCCGGACCTTCTGCTCCGTCTGCGGCAGGCGCAACATCCGCTCAGCGATCTGCGACCATTGGTTTTTCGGATGTGCTGCAAGGCAACCATCAAGCCCACGGACCACGACCAGCGTGTCATCGGCTTCAGGATCGAGATTTCGACGGAGGTCGGCAGGCAGAAAGATGCGTCCCTTGTCATCGACTGGCACTTCGAATTCTCCAAGGAACTGCGTCGCCATCGGGTCGCCCGATTCCACCTAATCAATGGGTCAATGCACCCCTATACACCACTTTCCACCACGGATTAGTATAACCGCTCCACATCCTGGGTGTCAAGACAAAAAAGATAATTGTTCTGAATAATTGCCACACACCCTTAACCGATTGATTTAACTAATGTTATGGATACATTTCCTGATCGATCTCGAGAGCTCTCCAAGCTTTCTGGCAGGGGTGGTGCAACAACGACCTCCAGGCCTCTCAGAACGCCAGAAAACGCCCTCCCAGTCAGAGAAAGGACGATGATGGTGAATGGGGGTGTGAATTGGGTGCAGCGACGGCCAGCAGGGCAGACTGCAACTGGGTTGATCACAGGTCCCACCCGGCACAGGAGCCGGATTCAAACCTTGGAAGCGTCTAGGGCGTGGCTTTTTGCAGCACGCGGCGATGAATGGATCGACCAGCCGACACGTACTTCACTTCGAAATTCGTCGGCTCACCTGACCAGGCCGCCTCAACAGGAACGAGCTGGTCGGCAAAAGGAGCCAGTGCTTCCAGCATCGCCTCGAAATAGTCGCTGTGGTCGGTCTTGATCCATACGCGTCCCCCGGGCACGAGGACTCGGTGGACCTCCCTGACGAAATCGGGCGACATCAGCCGGCGCTTGTGATGTCGCTTCTTTGGCCATGGATCAGGGAAATAGATATGGAAAGCCTGAACCGACTCAGATGGCAGAAAGAATTCGACGAACTCTCGAGCGTCACCGTGGACGAAACGGATGTTGTTCAACTGTCGACGACCTGCGCGATCGCAAGCAAGCCGTAAGTATTTGATGGCCACCTCGACGCCGATGTAGTTGACGTCCGTATGGCTCTTGGCCGCACCGAGAAGATACCGTCCCTTGCCAATTCCCAGTTCGATCTCAACAGGATCGTCGTTGCCAAAGATGGCAGGTAGATCCAGAACGACATCATCGTCGATGTCATCAAGGGCCAACATCAGGTCAGCCGTCGTATTCACCGCTGTCATCGACTGCGCCTCAACCTCCACAAGAATTTCCTCTGATTGACCCGCATTAAGGCCTGTCAGGTTACAAGAAACGGACGCTGGTCGTCATCGACCAGCGTCCGTTAGAATTCTCACACATGGTCACGGACGCCAACTGCGGCCTATGACCTCACAAATCTCGTGTTCAGCCAGCCGCCTCACTGTGCCCAGGCAGCCCACAGAATTGTTCATAGTCGATCAATTCAGTCACTGTGGGCGCATCGCCGCACACTGGACAATCCGGATTCCGACGCAACTTCAACTCACGAAACTTCATATCCAGGGCATCGTAGAGCATCATCCTGCCAACCAGAGGTGTCCCCATGCCGACGAGCAACTTTACAACCTCTGTCGCCTGCACCATGCCGATGGTTCCGGGCAGAATGCCTAAAACCCCTCCTTCGGCGCATGATGGCACTTCGCCGGGAGGCGGTGGCTCAGGATAGAGGCAGCGATAACACGGACCGCCGTCAGCCGAGTCGTATACTGTCGCCTGTCCCTCAAAACGGAAGATGCTGCCATCGACGACGGGCTTGCCGCTGAGCACTGCCGCGTCGTTGACGAGATAGCGCGTCGGGAAATTGTCGCAGCCGTTGACGATGATATCGTAGCCATCGAGCATCTGCATCGCATTCACTGACGTCAACAACTCGAAGTGCGTATTGACGGTGATGCCTGGGTTTAGCTGCAGCAAGCGCTCACGAGCGGCTTCGACCTTGGGCTTGCCAATCATATCCTCGCTGAACAGGATCTGTCGTTGAAGGTTGCTCCGGTCGACGACATCGGCATCAACGAGGCCAATGGTACCGACACCCGCTGCGGCCAGGTAAAGAGCCGTTGGGCAACCGAGCCCACCTGCACCAACCAGCAACACTTTGCCGCCGAGCAATTTCTTCTGGCCTTGTTCGCCCACTTCAGGCAGAATGATGTGGCGCGAGTAACGCTGTAGGTCGTCATCGGACAACAAGCCATCTTGTTCGATGCTGAAGCCCGCGTCTTTCCAGCCTTTGATGCCGCCAATCATGGACGTCACACTCGTGTAGCCCATGGCGATCAGATCTCTGGCTGCCAGGGCCGAGCGGTTGCCACCGGCACAGTAAAGGACGATGGGAACATCACGTTCCATCGTGACATCCTCCTCGATGTTCAGTTCGAGGAAACCACGGGGAATCAGATGGGCACCCGGGATGTAGCCATCCATCACTTCGTCACGCTCGCGCACGTCGACGACATGCTTGATTTCACCGGCCTGCAGTCCACGCTTGACCTGATCGGCGGTGACTTCTTCGATCGACCGCTTTACCTGGTCAAGCAACTGGCCTGACGTCAGAGCCATGCCAAAAATCTCCTATTTCTTTGTCTCGCAGCGAATCGGTTTCGCTGATCTGTAGACAGATGAAGCTATAGATGAAAACTCAACCCGCAAGACCCGTATCGTGGACACAAGCAGCGATCACTTTCTCGATGACCGTGTCGATCTGTTCCTGTGTCGTGCTGCGCCCCAGACCAAAGCGCAGAGTCGAGGTTGCCTGTGCATCACTGAGTCCGATGGCACTCAATACGTGGGAAGGCCCCGTGTGTCCGGAAGCACATGCAGCACCTGCGGACAGCGCCACTTCGTGCTGCAGACGCAGCATCAGATCTGTCCCATCCGCCCCTGCGAAACAGACACTGACACAGCCAGGCAATCGCTGCTGCGCATGGCCATTGATGGTTAGATTCAACTTCTGACTCAGTCCACCAACCAGTTGCTCACGTAACTGGCCCAGACGCCTCATCTCAGATTCCAGCTCGGCGGCAGCCAATTCGCAGGCGCGTCCCAGACCGACAATCCCGGGTACATTCAACGTGCCTGAACGGATGCCACGTTCCTGTCCCCCACCCTCCTGCAATGGCTGCAGACGAATGGCGGGACGACGTCGACGCACGTAGAGGGCCCCCTGGCCTTTGGGGCCATACACTTTGTGAGCTGACATCGAGAGCAGATCGATTCCTAGCGCCCGCACATCAAGGGGAATCTTGCCAACGGCCTGCGCTGCGTCACAGTGCCACAGGGCTGGATGATCTGCCAGTACGAGACCAATCCGCTCCAATGGCTGTATCGTGCCGATCTCGTTGTTTGCCGCCATCAGAGACACGAGAAATGTGTCGTCTCGCAGCTGTCGCTGCAGTTCATCTGGATCGATCTGACCGTGGGCATCGACGGACAGATAGGTCACCTCGGTACCGCTGCGGGACAACGTCTCGCACACATCGAGTACTGCAGGGTGTTCGGTCGCGCTGGTGATGATGTGACCACCATCGGGGTGACGTGCTGCCAGGCCTCGAATGGCGAGATTGTTCGCTTCCGTCGCTCCAGATGTAAAAACGATCTCGCGGGCCGAGGCGCCAAGGAGGCCTGCCACCGCATTCCGTGCGGCTTCGGTCGCCTCCTTTGCTTGCCATCCGTAGGGATGTGCCGAGGAAGGATTGCCGAAGTGGGTCGTGAAGAACGGCACCATCGCCTCAAGAACACGAAGATCCAGAGGCGTAGTCGCCAGATGATCTAGATAAATCGGAAGGGAACCGTTCGATGTGTCGTCGACTAGACGACGCGCCGGCTCAGACGCTGAAAGACTCGCCGCAGCCACAGGTTGTTCTGGCATTGGGATTCACCACCTGGAAACCAGCCCCCATCAAACCATCATCGAAGTTGAGGGTCACACCGTTGAGATAGAGGCTGGATTTCGGATCAACAAAGACATTCACACCATTCGACTCGATAATTTGATCCATCTCGCCGGGCCCTTCAGCGAATTCCAGCTTATATGAGAAACCCGAGCAACCGCCACCGACGACGGCCACACGCAGTCCGCGATTGTCGTCGCCCTCTGACTCATTCAGACTACGGATTTTCTCGGCTGCCGTATCGCTTACTTCGATCATCTTGGCTTCTCCTAGCGCCCGAAGATGGCGCACTCTACCAGATCGGGAACTTCGTCGTGACGTTGATACACTTCACAATTGTGGCAGTCGCGTTCGAGGACCGGGATTTCGCATGACTGACAGCCCTGCAAGACGGCGATCCCGCATGTCGTCCGCTCGCGCAATTCGACGTATTGTTGGATCTTTTCGTCGATTGATTTCTGCTGGCCGCGCAGGATCTCGATCATCTGGTGAGCTAACTCACCGCCCGTCTCGGATTCATTGCGCAACGTAAACAATTGTCGGATCTGTTCGAGTTCGAAACCGAGACTCTTCAGACCCTGAATGATCTGTAACCGGCGTAGTTGATCGTCGCAATAGCGACGAAACCCGCCACCTGACCGCTCCTCGGGCCCGATGATTCCGAGCTCCTCGTAGTAGCGGATCGTTCTCGTGGACACGCCAGCCCGTTCGGCCAGGTCGCCAATCTGCATGCAACAGCGTTCGGACAATCCGACGTATCTCCCTTATTTTCAAGGGAATGTAACCAGGTGCCCGAGGATAGTCAACGAGTGGCACCCACATAAAACCAGGAGCATATGTGGCTGATTTCGAGTCCGTTGTGGCCATGTGTCAGGATGCAATCGACACAGGCGTAACACCAGGCATTTCCCTTGCGTGTGGAGTTAGAGGTGGGGCATCATATCGATCGTTCCTCGGTGCCGCTGCCCTTCAACCACTTCGTCGAGAGCTGACCGCGTCGACCCACTACGACCTGGCATCACTGACAAAAGTCCTCGCCACAACCTGGCTGACCATGAAGCGGTGGGTTGAAACAGGTTTGGATCTGGATGCCCCACTCGGCAACCTGCTGCCCGGCTACTATCCTGCCGACAAGGCAGGCCTGACGATCCGTCTCCTGCTGACACATGCTGCGGGTCTACCATCCGGGTTGCGATTACGTGACCACATGGACCACGGGACGGCATTCGATGTGGCAACACGGCAGCGTGCTATGCAACATTTTCTGCAGGCCCCTCTCAGAGAAGCTCCTGGTGTCGATTCAGTCTACAGTGATATTGGACCGATTCTTGTCGGCGATTTGCTGGAGCATCTTTCTCCAGAGCAACGCCTGGATAGTATGTGTCGTCGTGAATTATATGCCCCCACACAGATGCCGAATACCCGCTTCCTGCCCTTGATCGGGGGCTCCCCCTCCGTTCTCCCCCACGAGTGTGCCGCGACCGAGCTCTGCCCATGGCGAGATCGGGTAGTCAGCGGTCAGGTCCACGATGAGAACGCGTTTCTGATGGATGGCGTCGCCGGTCACGCGGGCCTGTTTGCCCCCCTTGCTGATCTGGAACACGTGGCGCAGATCCTGCTGGATCCACCCACGCACGGTGCGATCACGCAACGAGGTGTCACCGCCTTCACTCGCCGACAGGATATCGTCGCAGATTCATCAAGGGCCCTTGGTTGGGACACTGCCCGCGCTGGCGGCCCGGGCGGTGATCGATTGTCATCGATGGCGTTTGGTCATACCGGTTTCACCGGTACCTCAATGTGGATCGATCCCGAGCAGGGGCTCTATGTCGTGCTCCTGTCGAATCGTGTACACCCAACAAGAGACAATTCGGCCTTCCTGACCTTTCGCCCCATGCTTCACGACAAGATCGTCGATATACTCACTTAACAAACCTTGCAACGAAATCACATTCGGAACGTCTAACGGCATTGATCCAGCGCCATTCGCTGATCCAACGCCGTTCGCTGATCCAACGCCGTTCGCTGATCCTGCACGACTCGCTGATCCACGACCACTCGACCAGATTGGGAAAACTGGGATGTTTGAAAACCGCCTGCGCCAGCTTTGTCGGTCTGTTCTTGTGTTGAGCGTTCTACTCGTGGGTGGCGTCAACGCCTCGACAGTAGAATTGCTCGACGTCGAACAGTTGTCCGAGCGCTCTGTCAGTATCTACCAGGGGACCATCATCGGTTCAGCACGAGCCGTCTCAGCAGATCAGACTGCCTCCACCCGGATTCGACTCGCCCTGACACGCGTTTTGAAAGCCGATCGGGCGATCGGCTCGGATACGATCGACGTGACGTTGCCAGGTGGAATTCAAGAAGGTCGCCGCTACGAGATCTCTGGCATGCCGCAATTTCGAGCCGGAGAAGAGGTCATCCTGTTCCTTTCCGAATCTGATCGGCATGGACGCCAATGGCCGATTGGGTTAGGACAGGCCAAATTCACCGTTCTGCGCCAGGCCGGTCGTCCGGCGCGGGTCAAACAATCGCTGCAAGGCTTACATCTGCTTGACCTGCAAGGAGCACGCAAGCTGACAGGAGCACCTGGCCCGGTGTTGCTGAACGATCTTCTGCGGCGCATCGAGTCAGTCGTTGGGATCACAACGACGGTTGGCCCGCATTGATGAGGCTCAGGGGGCGACATCGCGCGGGGATCATGGTCCTGTTTCTGTGCACGCTGTGCGCACCCAGTGCAGCCTTCCTCATTCAGACGTACGACGGCGACGACGGTCCCGTGACCCTCAAGTGGCGCAGCGACACAGTACGATATGTTTTGAATGCGACGGGCTCTGACGACATGCAGCCGGCGGCAGCCTTTGGAATCATCCGCGAAGCTTTTGCCACCTGGAGTCGGGTGTCCACATCACGCCTCGAGTTTCAGGATGACGGCGTGGATGCAGGCGCCACCGCTAATCGTCGGGACCGCAGAAATGTCGTCATCTTCGACGAAACGGGTCGCACCCTTTCTGCTCCTGCCGGATCTGGCATCATCGCCGTCACTCGCCTCAATTCAGACGTCTTCACAGGGGAGATCTCTGATGCGGACATTATCTACAATGGCCGTGACTTTACCTTCGCCGCCGATCCGGTGGGAGACCAGATCGATCTGCTTGATGTTACGATCCATGAGATTGGTCACTTCTTTGGTCTCAACCACACACCGCTGACGGGACATCCTGCGCTACAGCCCACGATGAACCCCTTCTACTCCGGATCACCCGGCGAAGCTTCCAGTCTCGCAGCAGATGATATCGCTGGCATCAGCACGATGTATCCGACATCTGAGCATAGCCGTACGAGTGGAACGATCTCAGGCATCGTGACCGATCGTGCGGGCACGCCTCTATTCGGCACGCATGTTGTGGCGCAAGGTACGGACGGCACCCTCGTCAGCACGCTGTCGGGTGCCGAGGGCGGTCAGGAGCAACCGGGTAACTACACACTGCGGGGTTTGAACCCAGGTGACTACAGCGTTCGCATTGAGCCGCTGCGCCACGGTATCTCCGAAGAGAATTTTGGTGGTATTTTCACAAATCTGGCGACAGATATCCCCGGCGAATTCTTCGACAACGTCGTTGACGAGAACCTGGCGCAGATCATCACGATCCCCGCTGGCCCACTACGCAATGTCGGCAACATCGATTTTGCCACTGGACTCGCCCTCCCAGGCTACCCATCTGTCACGTCCTTGATCCATCCGGCCAACACGCCCGATATCAATGGCCCCTACATCGTCCGCATCGAGGCAACGGCTGCGGAACAGTTGCTCCTGGTACTTGAGATCTCGTCTGCCGAGGGTACTTCGCACTCGACAACGATTCCCCTATTACGTGACGAAGCCAACTCCTTTGCTGCCGAAATTCCGGGACAGGCTGCAGGCAGCAAGATCCGCTACCGAGTCGTAGCAACCGGTTCACAAGAACGTATTACCTACTTCCCTGGCGAACAGACGTGGGTCGACTTCGATATCGTGCCACTGACAGGTGCCCCACTCGCGTTTGCCGTCATGCGAAGCGCCGGGGCCGTCAGAATTTTTGACACCGGTAGCGACCTGGAGATCTCCCGTGTCAGCGTTGGGCAAGACCCCATTCAAATGGTGTCCTCAGCAGACGGTCGCCTTGTCTTTGTCGCTGATCTTGGTGGCTCAGAAATCGCGGTCCTCGATCGCGCAACCTTCCGCGTCATCGAGAGAATTCAAGTCGCAGCAGCGCCATTGGATATGACGATCTCCGTAGATGGGTCGACCCTGTATGTGACCAATTCTGACGCCGGTCGACTGACGGCAATCAACACTCAGAGTCTAACCGTCGTCGGCGACTGGATCGTTGGACAGAGTCTTGCGGGACCCTACGGTGTGGCGACCAGTGCCAGCGATCGAATCTATGTTACAGATTTGAATGCAGATGAGATCATCATATTCGAAGGGGGGCAGGTGACAACTCGTCTCCGCGGCCCGTCCCAGCCACGGACACTGGCCCGAAGCGCAGATGGAGAAACCATATACGTTTCCAGCTTCAATTCTGGTCTGCTCGGCCGCATCGACGATGCTGCAGGAACGGTTGCCACGACAGACCTCGGCGCCCTGGGCACCTTCGCTGTCGTCGCCCATCCGACGCGCGACCTGCTGTATCTGACAGCGCATCTGGACGATCAATTGCTCGTAGTAGAGGCATCGACAGGCAGCGTTGTGGAGCGAGTTGATGTGGGCAACGATCCACGAGGACTGTCGCTATCCCCGGATAACCGTCGACTCTATGTCACGTCGACATCTGATGAGATCTACATCGTGGATACGGAAACCAACCAGATTCTCGGTGTATATCCTGCAGCCGGCGGACCACGAGGAATCGTGATCGTCGAGTCTCCGGAGGACATTTCGACAGTTGTCGGTGAATCTCCGCAGCCCACAGCGTGGGCCTTGTCTGCGGCCTTTCCCAATCCATTCAATCCGGAAACCCAGTTGGAGATCGTCGTCGGCGAAGGTGGCGAAGCCCGACTGGACGTATACAACGCGCTTGGCCAGCGGCTCAGGACCCTGTTGTCGAACCCCGCGTTGCCAGCCGGACAACGCCTGAGGATCCACTGGGACGGACGCGACGCAGCTGGAAGAGGCGTCGCTTCGGGTGTCTATCTCTTTGTCCTGGACATCCCGGGAGGGCGACAGATTCGCAAGGGGATGTTACTTCGCTAGCAACAGAACTCCGCGACTGGGGCTAACTCTCTGGGGCTAACTCTCCGGAGCCTCGTCGACGAATCCATCGACACTGAAGTATCGAAATCCCGTGTCACAGAGAATTGTGACCACTGTCCCCTTGAGATCATCCCGTTCGATCAGTCGTAGAGCAGCCGCGACATTGGCCCCAGCAGAGGGCCCCACGAGCAATCCTTCTTCACGAGCAAGACGGCGAGTCGTAGCAAACGCTTCGTCTTCATCCACGGTGAGTACTTCGTCGATGAGATCTCGATCCAGGACATCTGGCACGAACCCCGCGCCGATGCCTTGGATTCGATGCACACCAGCAGATCCGCCTGACAGCACGGCCGACGCACTAGGCTCGACAGCGATGATACGGGTTCCAGGACTCTGCCTCTTAAGAACCTGTCCCACGCCAGTCAGGGTGCCACCCGTTCCCACGCCGGCAACGAAGGCATCCAAGGTGGCGCTGCCAACAGCTTGTAGTATCTCAGGGCCCGTAGTACGTCGATGGATTTCTGGATTCGCCTCATTGCTGAATTGCTGCGGCATGTAGTAGGCGTCTGGATCAGACGCGACGATCTGCCGCGCATGACGAATGGAACCATCCATGTCTTCCATTGCTGGCGTCAGGACGATTCGTGCTCCGTATGCAGCCATCACCGAGACACGCTCCTGACTCATATGGGCTGGCATCGTCAGTATGAGAGGATATCCCATGGCAGCCGCCGCCATCGCCAGCGCGATTCCTGTGTTGCCACTTGTGGGTTCGACAATCGTCATGCCATCGCGCAGTTGCCCGGATTGGACAGCGGCACGGATCATACTCACACCGATTCGATCCTTCACACTCCCTGAGGGATTGAGCGACTCAAGTTTGCCAAGAAGATTCACACCCTGTGGTGCGACGCGCCGCAAGGGTAGACACGGCGTGCCGCCGATCGCATCGAGAATGAATGCAACCGGTGCGGGCTCACTCATTGTCCTGATCGCCTTCACCGGCCGGTTTGGCCGTGCCAGGAAGCGTGCGAGTGAAATCAACGCCCGCTGCCGGATCCCCCGTGTCAACACGCAGGCCACCACCTGTCGTGTAGAGATCGCGATAACTCGCCGGCAGCAGCAAAACGGTCAGCAGCGGTTCGATACGGGTGATCACATCGTTCACATCCCCGAGAAAGCTACGTGGCACAACGATGATGTCGTCATTGCGCAGAGCGACGTTCTGCCGATAGTCGCCTTTTGTCGCCAGACGCTCGAAGTTTATGCCATACATGCGTGGCTCACCGTCTTCTACACGGATGAGGCGGATATCGTTGCGAACGGCATCGTCCGTCAAACCACCGGCCTGACTCAGAGCCTCCATCACGCGCGCATCCTCCGGAAACATATAGACACTGGGACGCGCCACTTCGCCGAGGACGATGACCTTCTTACTGCGTAGACTCGCGCCCTGCACAATGACAATGTCTCCGCCTTGCAGGACGGCATTCTCCCGGGGATCACCGGTACGCAGCACTTTCTGTAAGTCGATTCGATACGAGGTCCCATCGCGCACGAGGGTGACATTGTCCAACTGGGCGTCGGGTGTTGCGCCACCCGCATTGAGAATCAGATCAAGTAGGGTCGTCTTTCCCTTGAGCGAATATCGTCCCTGCCCCATCTGTGCAGCAGCCCGTTCCGTCACGGAAATCGCACCGAGAAGTGAAACCAGCTTGCTGTGATGTCCAGTCACCTCCACGTCTACCTTCGGCAAGCGAAGAAAGCGTGATAGGGCCGTCGTGAGCGCTTCGTCGAGCTCTGTCGGCGTCAAACCGCCCGCAGTCACGTTCTCAAGGAGAGAAAAGGACACGTTGCCATCAGGTCGAACGGTCACCTCCTCGCGCTTGACGTCAATGTCACGCAACGTCAACTCCAGAACGTCACCGGGTCCGATGATGTACTCAGGAAATCCGAGCCTCTCGGTAAAGGAGCGTCGAGCCGGATCCATTGGAAAGTCTTGCTGTTCCACGGGCGGCGTCTGAGCGAAATTCGTCACAGGTGTGGCAGAAGAGCCGCACCCAGTCACAATGGCCAGGCACAGCAGAATCCAATTCAAGTTCACATGGCCTGTTCGAAACGGTCGAGTCATCATTCTCCTCAACGCCTGCGCGCGGCGAAGGCCAGTTCGCTTACACCACGTCCAACGATCTGTAGCAACCGCAATGGATACACGAGGGGGGCCAATCTTGGTGGAAGGCGAGGAAACACCTGCATCAGAACATCCTGTCTGGGAAAAACGAATTCTGCCACAAAGCGGAGTCGATCCAGGCCACTTGAACAAGTCCAGCAACTGAGCAGCTCACCAACGACGGTCTGCTGCCGATGCACCTGGATCCAGCCCAGGACAGACACCACCCATGCTGGGAGTGGATTCTGTCGACGACGGGCTACTACCCAAGATGGCAGTGAAACCTGTGATCCGTCCACCAATTCCAGTACATAGCGTAGCGGCTGATATAGACCTGTCGCCTCCGCGAAAGCCCACAGCGTCTGCCCGCTCACTTTGGTGGCACGCAATTGCAGGACCAGATCGATGAGCCATGTGAGTCTTCGATAGCTATGCCGCAATGCATGCGCAGCTGAAACCAAAAGCTCGTCTTCGTCGCCCAATGTGAGCAGTTGAAAGCCGGCCACGTCTCGACGCTGACATCGACTCCAGGCCTGGCTTGGTTCGATCCAGCCAGCTCGTCTGCGATTCGTCAGACGATCACCATTCAACAGATCTGTGTGCAGATCTATGGTGCAACCATCCGCACGGGTGAACAAATCGGGATGACGAGGCAGTGCTTGCCACCCGTGTCGCTCGAGAGCGTCGACGACATGGGATCGCTTAGATGTCTGAACCAGCAGATCGACATCCTCCATGGAACGGCACCCAACATCTGGATACAGCCGTAGCAGTGACGCCCCCGGCAGAATGATTGGCTCCGCATCGACGCGGGCAAGATCATGGCACAGTGCCGCCACAGCATTGAGTCGGTGCAGATTGTTGCCTGCGGTCTGCACGTGTTGGACCTGACGGGCATCTGTATGGTGACCCAGAGCGTATAGCAGCCCGCCAAGATCAAACTCGTCGTCGCGTTGGATCTGCGGCAACTCCACGTTCTGATCAAGGACACACTGAAGTGTCCCAGCATCAACCTGATTCATCGCACGCCCAGGTCATTGAAGGGCTCCGGCGACGCTCAGCTGTCGCACGATGTCGACGACATCCTTCTCTATCTGAGCTGCAGGAGCATCGTAGGAACGACACACATGATTCACCATCTCAGGCACGGTGGCCCCCGCACCCAGGGCCTCCCAGATAAGAACGGCAACACCATTCAAGTGATGTACGCAGCCACCATCCTCGTCGTACAGAATGCCACCGTCGACGAGTCGCCTGAACTGGATCGACTCTCTGTTGCGCCAGCGCCGGGTGCCGATCTCGTTCATCTTCGCACTCGTGACCAACTTTAACCTCGCATGCTCTTTAGCATTCTGACATTACTCAGCTCCATCTCTGCTGCCGACATTTCGACTTCCACCTTGCCTCGCTCGTCGCTGAGTCGATCCAGCTTCTTGTTGGCAGAAACCAGCTGCGCTGACAGATCCGCAATGGCATTGCGACACAGTCGCTGATGAAATTCCGCATCGCGTGTAAAAAGAGTCGCCAGCACCTCATGCTGGATATGCAAAGCAACGCTGTCACCGGTGGAGCGAACCTGCGCAGTCTGGGGTGTATCCATCAACTCCGACAGCTCCCCAGCCGTGACGATCGGTTCAAGCAGAATCGCCGATTCTTGGGCCTCACCCACTTCCCATTGTCCCTTGAGCAGGATGAACAATCCCGGGCCTATGGCCCCGGCCTCAATGACCACCTGTTGCGAGCTGAACGTCCTTGGACGCGCGATCTTGCGTAGCACCTGCAGATAGCGTCCTGCCAGTCGATGCAGAAGCGGCGCCTGTTGCAGGCGGCCGATCAAGGCCTGCTCCTGACTACGGCCGACGGAGCCTCGTTCTGTCACGTTGTTATGCCTCGAGCAAGCTGCCGCAATGACGTATCAAGCTCGGCGGCGCAGGTCAGAGGTGCACTACATACCTGGTCCTGACAGACAAATACGGCGGCTTGCGTCAAGCGCCCCTCCAACATCGGCATGGAAGTCGGCTCCCGAACGCCAGGATCGGCGCCAGCCAAGACACGCAGTGGAATGAAGTGTGCGTGGATCTTGCGCAGATATTCGCCGCGCTGCGATGCGTCACCAACTACAGTGATTTCGACGTCCCCCCGCAGATAGCGATGTAGCGCCGATAACATACGTGGACACGCCTGCGGGGACTCCCTCATGGCAGTTGCATACAATGCCAGCGTCTGGTGCGCACATTGGCGCAACGGTTGGTCCCCCGTCAATGCTGCAAGTCGCAGAAGTGCTTCTACGGCAAGAGCATTGCCTGAGGGCATTGCTCCGTCGAACGGATTCTTACTGCGCACCAGAACGTCGTCACAGCCATCACGGACATAGTAAAACCCGTGCCCCTCCACGTCCCAGAACACATCGATCATTTCCGACGCCAAATGCTGCGCTGAGGCTAACCAGTTCATCTCGAAGGTCGCCTCGTAGAGATCGACGCAGGCACCCACCATGGCTGCCAGGTCATCCTGGAAGGCTGGCTGTAAGCCGATCGACACCCCGAGGCCACCGTGACGCAATTGACCGTCGACAACAAAATCGTCGAGCAATCGTCGTATCGAGTGTCGCGCCGAATCGAGATAACGTTGATCGCCACTGATCTGATATCCACGGATCATCGCCGATGCCATCAGTCCGTTCCAGGCCACCACGATCTTGTCGTCTCGACTGGGAGCAATACGACGCTGGCGTGCCTCGCGAAGAGTTTCGATCCCTCGTTCAAGGATTGATCGCAAGTCGTCGAGACCGACAGATGCTTGTTTAGCGAAGCTTTCGAGATTCTTCTCGATATGAAGAATGCTCTGACCATGTTCGAAGTTGCCCTGGGGCGTGACACCAAAAAATCGGCACAATACCGCTGCAGCGTCTTCGTCGTCCAGGACGTCTTCAATCTCCTCCGGCGTCCAGGCAAAGAACTTCCCTTCAACGCCCTCAGAATCCGCGTCTTGCGTCGAATAGTATCCGCCATCTGGATGCGACATTTCTCGCAGAACGTAGTCGAGCGTGTGCAATGCGGTGCGGCGGAAGTCGCGATCTCCTGTCGCCAGATGAGCGTCGAGTAGAACCGGCACCAGCAGGGCGTTGTCGTAGAGCATTTTCTCGAAGTGTGGCACGAGCCATTTCTCATCGACGCTGTAGCGATGAAAACCTCCACCCAGATGATCGTAGATTCCTCCGCGACTCATACACCCAAGCGTATGGGTGACAATCTGCAGGGATTCTTTGTCTCCCGTATCATGCCAGATTCGCAGCAGCAGTGCGAGGGTGTCACTGTTCGGAAATTTTGGGCCTTCACCGAACCCGCCGAACTGGCTGTCGTAGTTGCTTGCCAGTTGCGCCGGAGCCGATGTAAGAAGGGAATCTTGCAAATCTCCCGCCGTTGTCAGCGGATCAGAATTCTGTACTAGAAAATCGGTCAGACGCTGCGCCTGTACCTCCACTTGTTGCCGCTGCGCCTGATAGTGACGGGCGACTGACTCCAGAACGCGAGGAAAACCGGGCCGACCGTAGCGATCGTCGGGAGGGAAGTACGTACCACCGTAGAATGGTTTCAGATCCGGTGTGAGGAAAACCGTCATAGGCCAACCACCACTGCCCGTCATGGCTTGCACGGCGGCCATATAGATCTCATCTAGATCTGGCCGTTCCTCACGGTCCACCTTGATGTTGATGTAGTGCTCGTTCATCAACTGCGCGATATCATTGTTCTCAAAAGATTCACGCTCCATGACGTGACACCAGTGACAGGCGGAGTAGCCAATCGACAGCAAGATGGGCTTGTCCTGCCCCCGTGACTCAGCCAGAGCTTGACCACCCCACGGATACCAGTCTACCGGATTGGCAGCATGCTGAAGCAGATAGGGGCTGGTCTCGTTTCCCAGGCGATTGGTCTGCCTTGGGGATTGACCTTTGTCGTCGGTTGAGTCAGTTGTCACGGGTTATCAGTACGGCCGCTGGCAGGCAAGTGAGAAGAGCGAAGCAGGCACTGGATGCAAAATGTAACCATCGCCCGTCGCTTGACTCAACTTGACGATGCGTCCCTCATCTGTGTCTCAAGGGTGCATACCAGATTGGCGAAAGCACTCTGGGCCTGAGCAGACTGCCTTACGTCCATTGCGGCCTGATGCAAGTGCAGCACATCGCGCAAGTAGGAATGTTCGATGTTCAACTGCTGCTCCTGGGCCAACAGTGGTATCCGCAACGAGCGAATCTCAGTGAAGTTGATGTTGGGTGTTCCGACGCCATTGAAAGCCGCCTTGATCTGTTCCCACCCAGGGGCCGATCTGAGAAACAACCACACATAAAATGGATTGATTTCACGGAGTCGAATCAGATCCACGAAGCAGCCGATATTTGCTCTTTCCTCTCCCAGATACACGGCAAGTCGATTCTTGCCAAGAGCACCAGCGCCGGAACGCGGCATCAGGAGATCACGTGCCTGGACTCTGCTTCTTGCCGGATCGTGATCGCCATCCGCCTCGACACGCATCGCCTGATGAAGTTGCAACCCCGTTTCGGTGAAGTCTCCCTGGCGAATGGAGAGGATTCCACCCGCGAGATGAGCGCAGCGACTTCCCGTGACGATGGGACCGTAGGTGAGGTGTTCGACGAAGTCACCGAGGGGAACATCGCGTACACCACGAGACCACTGGCGACGCCGGTGACGCCCATGCCAGAAGCCTGCGTCCCATCGCTGTGAGTCGAGATGTTCCACGTCGACCTGGCACACGCTCGACAGCTGTTGACCATCGCGAACGCGTCGTAAATCTTGTGTGAGACGCTCCATCAGTGCGGGTAAACGTCCTCGGCGCTCTTGGACTCTGTTTACCATAAGACAACTACCCGCCGGCTTCGCGGTTGGGGCGCGACGACGCAGCAGCAGCAGGTGGGCCATCGCATGCAGACCCGGTCGGCGGAATGTCGCCCCAGGCAGAGCGACAACCATGAGTGGATCCGCCTTCTGCAAGATCCAGTTGCGCGATTCCTGAGTGCGCTGATTGGCGAACAGGCCGTCTGGCAGGATGAGGGCGACGACGCCTCCGATCGCGACGACTTGCAAACAACGCTCGATAAAAAGGTGTTCAACTGGACGCGAGGCCAGACGCTGCGGCGAGGTCCCATCGAGGTGTCCCCAGATTGAGTAGGCGTCGCCGGCGACCAGTTGATCCCATTGATGCTCTTCAAGCAAGTTGGACGCGCGGCCAAAAGGAGGATTGGCGACAACCACGTCGAAACTCCCAAGCGCCAACCGATCATCGAAGAGCCCATCACCAACCTTCACCCCTACATCGGTTCCTCTGCTGGCAACCGGTTCATCCCGCTCAATGCCGATGCATGTGTTGTGTGACTGTAATGCCAGCGGACGCAGTAAAGCCCCCTCACCTGCCGCCGGATCAGCCACGCGGACAGGCCCCAGGGGCTTGGAGATCGAGGCGCGGACCTGCTCACACAGAAAATCTGCCGTCACGGCGGGCGTGAAATGTTGCCCGACTGCAAGAGTCTCCTCAACTGAAGATCTCCCCCCGACCACTGAGGTGTCGAGTCGGACAGGTGTCGAAGATGTGGTCACAAGGTATCACTCATCAGTTAGCTCTCAACGAGACTTGAAGCTCTTACCGTATTGCCTGGCAATAACTTACGACACACGCGCGATCCTGGCATGAAGTCTGCATACCGTCGAGTGTCCCTCAGTTCATCTCTACAAACGTCGGAGGATCAGCATGTCTGAGCTACGAATGCCCGCAGTGAATCAGATCACCGTTGCAGGACGTCTTGCACAGGACCCCGAATTTCGCCTCACAGAAAATGGTGTCGCTCGCCTCAGCGGACGTCTCGCAGTGAACCGCTCGTATCGAGATCGCGAAGGACAATGGCAGGAGGAAGCGTCCTTCTTCAACTTCGTTGTCTGGCAGTCTCAAGCAGAGCGTTTGGCCGATCGACTGACCAAAGGATCCCCCGTCTTGGTCAGCGGCAGACTACATAGCCACAGTTGGCGCGATGAAGAAGAGAATCCCCACTCTCTTGTCGAGATCCAGGTTCGCCATCTGCAAGTGCTCGCCCGAAGTGTTGCGGCTGACACACCCGAACTTGCAGTAGAAGGAGGCAGCGAACTTCAGGAGATGGACCCTGAAGCCCTTGAACTCGCCGCGTGACCTGCAAACAGAGGCTGCCGCCCATTCCGGTCGGCAGTCTCCTACAGCGCTTCAAACAAGGTAGCGATCCCCATCCCCCCACCGATACAAAGTGCGGCAATCCCTCGACGCGAGGTACGACGCTGCATTTCGTGTAGAAGTGTTACCGCAATACGTGCTCCTGATGCACCCACCGGGTGGCCCATGGCAATGGCACCGCCATTCACATTCACCTTCGACAACTCCCAGTCGAGCGCCTTGCCCACGGCAAGACTCTGAGCAGCAAAGGCCTCGTTCACCTCAAGCAGGTCGATCTGTTCGAGCTTGAGCTGATTGCGCTCCAGCAATTTCGTGATGGCCGGCGCTGGCCCAATCCCCATGATTCGCGGATCGACGCCGACGGACACAGTGTCGACGATCCGGGCCATGGGTGTGAGGCCTTCGGCCGCGGCTTCCTCGGCGGACATGATCAAGAGTGCAGCGGCGCCATCGTTAATCCCTGAGGCATTACCTGCCGTGACGGATCCGTCCTCTTTGAAGGCCGGCCGCAAGCGGCCCAGGCTCTCGTCGGTTGCATCAACTCGCGGATGTTCATCGATCTGAAAGATCAGAGGATCTGCACGTCGTTGCGCGATCTCTATTGGTACGATCTGGCTGGTGAAGCGTCCTTCGCCTTGTGCGGCTTCATAGTTTCGCTGACTTCGCAGAGCGAACTCATCCTGTGCTGCGCGCGAGATGGAGTATTCTTGTGACAGATTCTCGGCCGTCATTCCCATATGACAGTCGTAGAAGCAGTCCCAAAGCCCATCGAGAATCATCAGATCAGAGATCTCACCGTGCCCCAGCCGGCTTCCCCAACGATTTGACGGTACCGTGTAGGGAGCTCGACTCATGCTTTCCATTCCCCCCGCAACGACTCGTTGCGCCTCTCCGAGACGCACAGCGGCGGCGGCAAGTCCAACGGACTTGAGACCTGATCCGCACAATTTATTCACCGTCATGGCAGGTACCTCGTAGGGAAGACCGGCCGCAACGGCTGCCTGTCGTGCAGGATTCGGACCGAGTCCTGCCTGATAGATCATCCCCATGATGACTTCATCGATCGTGCCAGCAGCCACCCCAACTCGCTCAAGAGCTTGTGCAATAACGCTTGCGCCGAGATCGACTGCAGGAGTCTCCTTCAGAGTCCCTCCGAAGGAACCAATCGCGGTTCGGACGGCGGCAACGACAACAGCCTGCCTCATGGTGCGAATCCCCTCATTGACGTTGGTCAAACCCAACTCTATCTTTGATCAAATTCAGGCACTTAGCCCGTTTCCTGGGCGGTGTTTTTCGATTACAATTTTCGTGTCGGAGACCTACATGGCCTGGGCTCGGAGTAAGGCCTTTCTGGAGCGAGTACAGCTCGGCAGCATCATTCTGTATTTGGTGTGCCTTGGAGGCTATACGATCTCGGCCGTCGGCGAGGTGTGGGACTATCTTCGCGCCGACCTGTTTGGTTTCTCGTTTTTCAGTCTCTTCATTGCCGCGACGATCCTTCTGCGATTTGAAAGACCCGCCGAGGCCGAGTAAGAGACAACCCAGTTTGATGGGGCAGTAGCTCAGTTGGGAGAGCATCGCGTTTGCAACGCGGAGGTCGTGGGTTCGAACCCCATCTGCTCCACCATAAATTTCCAGTGTGAGATTCGCTCTCACACTGGTTTTTTCTTGGTACGGACGAGGATCACTCATTGTCCGGAATATATCAACCACGCGCTCAACACCCCCCAAAGTAAGACCGTCCACTGCAATGGACGATCGCGCCAGATCAGCGCGGTTGGGTCGCCGCCGACATCGAGCCGCCGAACGATGTAGAGATAGCGTAGAATTCCATAAATAACCATGGGCACGGTCCACTCCATGTGGCCCTGTGCCGAAGCAGCCTCACCAATCCCGACCGCATACAGTGCATAACACACGATGGAAGCGGCCGTCAGGATACTAACAACCTGATCGAGGTACGACACGTCATACCCTTCCAGTGCGTGCCGATGCTTTGACGCGGTTTCCCCCAACTCGATCAGTTCCTGCCGACGCTTCACAGCCGCCATCAGCAACGTCAATGTAAATGTGCAGAGGATAAACCAGGTCGAGATGACAACATCGATCGCCACCGCTCCACCCACTGCACGCAATAAGAAGCCTGCAGCGATGGCCAGAATGTCGAGTAGAACGAGTTTTTTGAGCCAGAATGAATACGCCAGGTGTGTCAGGACATAGCCTGCAAGAACGAGGGCGAATGCCGTCGCCAGCAGGTGAGCGACCATCAAAGCCCCAGCCATCAAGACAACCGCCACCGACCCGGCAAGCACAGGTGACAGTTTTCCTTGGGCGATCGGGCGCGAGGCCTTGAGTGGATGTAACTGATCTTGCTCGCGGTCCACGATGTCATTGATCAGATAGATCGCCGAGCTCGCGCAGATAAACAAGGCGAGGGCGAGTAGAGAACGATTCAGATCGGGCTGAAGAAACAGATGGCCCGAGAACAGTGGCGCCGCAAGGACGAAGGTGTTCTTCACCCAATGGCGTGGTCGGGCCGAACGGATTAGATCAAGTAGCAATGAGGTCTCTGGCCGGTAGGTCGGTCAGTCCAAGGGCCATCTCAGAAGTCTGTTTCGGGGTCCTCGTAGGGCCTGTCCCCACCCATCTGCTTCGCCTGGTCCAGGGCCGCCTCGAGGCGGAGGAGGAACTCGTCTACCAGGTCCTTCACGACAACCGTCGACCCCTCTACGGAGGGTGTCCTGCTCACGACCCCCAGACTCAGGGTAAGTGAGACCTGGGTGCCACCGCATTCGAACTGTCGATTCAGCACTCTGGCACGGAGCGTCAAGCCTCGCCGCTTGGTCTTGGTCAGGTCACCCTGCGGCACAATGAGGACAAAATTCGCCCCATCGATATGGACGAGTTTTTCGTCCGCTTCCACATTCTCAGACAGAAATTCAGACACGCCCTTGACGATCTCATCGCCACCGGTGCGACCGAACTTCTGGTTATATTCACCTAGACGATCGGGGGCGATCATGACGCAGCCCAATGGACGACCGTCAGCATTGGCCCTACTGATCGCCTGGGGCAGAAGAGCCGTCGAGAAAAAGACCTTATTGGGGAGCTTTGTGAGCGAATCAGTACCGGCAATCCGCATCCATCGGCGATTGCTGGCACGTAACTTCTCATTCTCGTCCTTCAGCCGAGCGATCTCGGCTTGCAGGGCGGCAGGATCTATCTCTTCACTCATGCGTCCGCGTGATGGTGGCCGTAGTTTGGATGAGAGCACCGTAAGTTGAGAGCACATGGTGGATACTCGTCGCTTAAGCCGAGACACCCACCTGAAATCTGTCCGCATTGCGGAATCCAGACAATCTTGCCTAACTTACGCCCAGACAACGTGATCCGCAAATAGGCAAATCAATCTTGGCGATCCTTGCACAGTACTGGATGATCCCTCTCGGCATCGCTTTTGTGGGTGCCGCCCTGACACTGTTCACTCTCTGGCAGATGCGGCGGCGCCAACAGAACAAGCTGGCACTTCGTGTTCTGGCAGGGCAGCGACGATTGCTGGGTGAGGAAATCGAAGAACGAATGGAGGATCTGTCGCAAGTCGACGACACAGATCTGCGTCAACGGATCCAGGCATCCTTTGGCTTCGTAGATGACCTGCATGTGGGGGCACTTGAACGACAAGCCCACCTGCAGAATCTCGAAGACTTGGCGCATCTGCAGCGGCACAAGATCACCATACTTTCCCACCACCTCGATAGCGCTGCTCATGACGCCGTGCCGCAGGTCGAGCACAACACCTACGAGGAGGAGGAGCTGCCGCAGACCAGAGAAGGACTCGAGGACGACCTGCTCGGTCGAATTTCGCAGCTCGCACCCAAAAAAGACAAACGCCCCCCGCGCCGCTAAGACCTCAAAAAAAACGGTGGCCATCTCCAAACAGATGCCACCGCGTGTCCTTCATGAGGTCTGATCATGGGGTGTGCTAGATTTCCATGATCTCTGCTTCTTTCTGTTTAATGATCTCATCTATGCGCTTGGTGTTCTTGTCCGTCATCTCCTGCACGTGATCGTGGCAATGTCGGGCATCATCCTCGGAGACTTCGCCTTCCTTCTTGGCGTCATCCACCAGATCAAGGCCATCCCGACGGGCGTGCCTGACGGCGACGCGTGCCTCCTCGGCCCGACCCCGCGCAATCTTCGTCATTTCGATACGGCGCTCTCCGGTCAATTCAGGGATCGGCAGGCGAATCACCTGACCATCATTGCTCGGATTGAGCCCCAACGACTTGTCAGCCAGGATTGCTTTCTCGATATCAGCAATCAACGGCTGTTCATAGGGCTTGATCATCAGCAATCTCGGCTCTGGCGTGCTGATCGATGCCAATTGATTGAGTGGAGTTGCTGTCCCGTAGTAGTCGACACGGATCCCATCTAAAATGGACGTCGACGCCCGACCCGTTCGGATCCCGGATAGATTTCGAGACAAGGCCTCAAGAGCCTTGACCATCATCGCTTCCACTTCGGCGTAGATCTCTTCCAGCATGATCTAGCCTCCCCTTCTGTTTTGACGCGCGATTTGGTGACCTAGGTCATTCGCCCAAACGGAAACAGGCAAAGCGGCGAATGGACAGTTTCTCGCCGATCTTGGCGGTCAGCTCTGTCAGCATCTGATCGATCGTCTTGTCCGGGTCCTTGACGAAAGCCTGCTCAAGAAGACAGACCTCCTGATAGTACTTCTCCAAGCGTCCCTGTACGATCTTCTCAGCGATGTTCTCGGGCTTGCCTTCATTCTTGGCTTGCTCGAGATAGATCTCCTTTTCCTTCTCAATCAGAGCAGGATCGACATCCTCGCGACCCACCGCTGTCGGCTGCTCAGCGGCAATGTGCATGGCCACATCGCGGGTAAACTCCTGAAAATCGTCTGTGCGCGCGACGAAATCTGTCTCGCAGTTGACTTCAAGCAATACCCCAAGACGGCTGCCAGGATGGATATACGACGCAATGACACCCTCGTTTGCGTCACGCCCGGCGCGCTTCTCAACGGCTGACATACCTTGCTTGCGCAGGAAATCAACCGCCTTCTCCATGTCACCATCGCTCTCCTGGAGCGCCTTCTTACAATCCATCATGCCAATTCCGGTGCTGTCGCGCAACTGGCGCACCATCGCGGCGGTGATCTCTGCCATAATTCTTCCTCTAAAACTTGCCTAGTGATCGTGGTTGGAAACCCGCACTGCGGGTGAATCTCTTAGTTGGACGCTGCAGTCTTTGCCGGCGCTGACGGGGCTTTTGCATCACCGTCTTTGTCTCCGGCGGGTCCCTCGGACTTGCCGCTAGCCGCCCGCCCCTCAATCACCGCATCAGCCATATGGTGTGTGATAATTTCAATGGACCGAATGGCATCGTCATTGCCAGCGATGGGGTGACTTACTTGGCCTGGATCGCAGTTCGTATCGACGATGGCGACGGAAGGAATGCCCAGTTTCTGCGCTTCAGAGATGGCCAATTGCTCCTTGTTGATGTCGATGAGAAACATCAAACCTGGCAAGCCGCCCATCTTGCGGATTCCTGTGAGGGTTCGATCCAGCCTGGACCGCTCCTTCTCAAGCAGGAGGACTTCCTTCTTCTTCAGCCTATCGTATGTGCCATCAGTCGAGATCTTATCGAGATGATCCAGATGGCGAATGTTCATGCGAATCGTCTGCCAGTTGGTTAACATGCCGCCAAGCCAACGCTCCGTGACATGGAACATGCCACAGCGATCGGCTTCCTGACGGATGACATCGACAGCCTGTTTCTTGGTGCCGACAAAAAGGACGGGCTTGCCTTCCTGGGTCGTCTTGCGAACGGCCTGGTAAGCAGCCTCGAGACCACGGAGGGTCTTGTTCAGATCGATAAGATGAATGCCATTGCGCTCGGTGAAGATGAAGGGCTTCATCTTCGGATTCCACCGACGGGTCTGGTGCCCAAAATGGGTCCCCGCCTCGAGCAGGTCGCTTACGCTGACCTCTGCCATGTCCAGTAACTCCTGTGTGGGTTATTCGTCCATGATCCGTCATCCAACGCCGGAGCCCCACTGGACAGTTGCCGGCAGGACACCCCCGACGTCGTCGGGATCATGTAGTTGGTAACCAGGCAGAATTTACACCCGGTTCCTTTGTCAGTCTGGCTGCGTCCAACTCAACCGAGAGAACTTCTGTGTCTTGCCAAGGTACTTCACCGCGGCAAGATTTCTCGGCCTGTGCGCTATCGTTTCGAGAATTGGAAGCGCTTGCGGGCGCCGGCCAATCCGTACTTTTTGCGCTCTTTCTCACGCGGATCACGCGTCAGAAATCCTGCACGTTTCAGAGCAGTGCGCATCGTCGGATCGAAGCTCAGCAGAGCACGGGCAATGCCGAGCGAAGCGGCACCGGCCTGTCCACGCTTGCCACCACCCCGGGTACTGATGGTGATGTCGAATTTGTCGCGAGACTCGACCAATTGCAGCGGCTGCATCATGATCATTTCAAGCGAGTCGCGGCGGAGATATTCGTCTACCTTGCGACCGTTGATTGTGATCTGGCCCGAACCGGGATGCATACGGACGCGGGCGACGGAGGTCTTACGACGACCGGTAGCTTCGAACTTCTGAATGGCTTCAGCCATGTAGATTGCGCTCCAAGGACCTGATGGGTCGTGCTGGTTGGATGAGCTGTTGAAGTTGGTTGAGCGGTTGAAGTAGCATTTGGCGCGATACTGACCTACAGCAACACAAGTGGCTCAGGCTGCTGAGCCGCGTGGCCGTGATCGGCACCGCCATAGACCCGCAACTTGCGGAACATCTTGCGACCGAGAGGGTTGTTCTTCAACATGCCCCACACAGCCTTCTTGATGATGCGATCCGGATGCTCGGCCAGAACACGCTCATAGGGCGTGGTCTTGAGACCGCCTGGATATCCGGTATGGTGATAGTAGACCTTCTGCTCTGCCTTACGGCCGGTCAGATGCACCTTGGAGGCATTGATGACGACGATATGGTCGCCCATGTCCTGGTGCGGCGTGTAGGTCGGCTTGTGCTTGCCCCGCAGAATGTGAGCGATCCGACTCGCCAGGCGACCGAGCGTCTGTCCTTCGGCGTCGACGACGAACCATTTGTTCTCTATCTCGCTCGCCTTGGGACTGTAAGTTTTGTATTTCAACATAACGATCCGCGTTTGCGGGACTCTTAAGTCCCTGTTTCCTGAAAGACATGTCATTCGTCCACACCCGTCAGCAACAGACCCGTCCGAACCTCGAAAGTGTTCGGTTGGATTCCTGCTCTGGTACGAACGGAAGAATCTACGCCCTCTCTGAGAAAGTGTCAACGTTCAGTCGGTAGCGCGCGCTTTGCGCCGCCGATACCAGCGCCTCCCCAGGAACGCCAGAATCAGAGAGACAAGGACGAACATCCCCAGGCGGTTGTACACAGACACCCACTCCAAAACCAGATTCCAGTTCCGCCCGACCATCAGCCCTGCCCCCAGCAAGATGGCATTCCATGCCATCATGCCGAGCATCGACATCAGCAACACCCCGCGAAAACGCATGCGTGCAATACCCGCCGACAAGGCGATGGCGGATCGAATCCCGGTGAGAAACCGATTGGCCACA
>Ga0233428_1000713_pt1 | contig 42537 bp, 35 predicted proteins | sample SI_118_April2016_4_FD_179890 | JGI IMG/M metagenome (GOLD analysis project Ga0233428, IMG submission 179890) | Seawater microbial communities from Saanich Inlet, British Columbia, Canada - SI_118_April2016_120_MG | ecosystem: Environmental > Aquatic > Marine > Inlet | place: Canada: British... | reverse complement strand
TCCGCCGACGGAAATATTGACGAACAACAGACCCAGTGTGGCGTATTTGAAGCGATTGCTGGGTGCCAGCGCGTAGAATTTCTCTCCCAACAGTAGGGCCGAGATGGTCATCGCTGCGGGTTCGGTGATGAAGGAACCCAGAATCGGGCCCACCGTCAGAATCGTCAGCCACCACGCGGCCAGCATTCCACCAAATAGGTTGGCCACCTTCCACATCAACAGCTCTGCCGCCTTCAGCATCGGGCGCGTGGCAGCCAAGATCATGATGACACCAACAAACATCGGCTCCGTGTAGTTGACCGTCGTCAGATACCCAATCGCCGTGTGCCAGTCATAGAAGCCGATGATGGCACCAACCAGAGCGATCGCCCAGATCCCAAACACCGCCTCCACTTCACCGAGGAAGTGGAAGACACCGGAGCCGAAATGCACAGAACCCTTCGGTTGCTCTCCCGATGCAATACGTGCTGCATGTTCATGCTCCCATCGATGGGAGATCTCCATCAGCCGACTTGTGAGAAACGTGTGGATGATGGCGCAGAGAAAGATGATCGTCGCTGCCAGATTAAAAGGCTCTGCCTCGACCCGGTGGATGAGAACATCGACGATGCTGTCGAGATGGCCGTCAGCATAAGATTCCAGGACGGGCGGAAACTCGACACTGGATGTGTGACCTCCGGAGGCGGCGGAAGCCATTGTTGCTGACAGGGATAGAAGTATGATCAGGCACGCAACGCGTGTCATCGACAAGACCCTCGGTGTTCGGTTTTTTGGAGGAAGACGCGGCCCTAAATATGGGCATTCACGAAGTTCGCCGCACGGTGGTGATTATTGAGTTCCGTAGAGGTCATCCAGAGGACGGCCAGCCATCTCCCGTGGCAACAAATTGTCCAGCCACTCCACCGACCGACCATCATGCGTCTGGCCTCGATAGGCCAGCAGATCATCGTCGTATTGCAAGCCGTTGTCGAAAGTCGCTCCCGACAGGTTGCGGGTTTGACCACCCCCATTGAGCGCGAAGGGGACCAGATGATGGCGGAAGTTACCGGTCCGTGACGATCCGTCGGCATCGGACGAGGCGCCTTCTAGGTGCTGGTCAATGTTGCGCGTCATTCCCGGCTCGAAGAAGTAACGATTCCGACAGTCGGGATGAGCCCCGTAGTTGCCTGCCAGATACTCGGACATGGGTTGCTTGCCCATCACCTTCGCCTCCAGCAGGTCCACGGTGAGATTCATCAGTCCCACCAACCCTGTATGACTCCAGTGATCCTCACCCCCCCGATTCGCCTGCTCGAGCGTATTCAGACTGATCAGATGGTCCGTGTAAAAGCCGGCAGGAACGTGGTCGTTCTTCTCCGCCAGCTTCGCCATGTCGAACAACACGCGGCCAAACAGCGGTGTGTGCGGTCCATCGGACAACCCATAGACGAAGACGAAGGGCTTCCACACGCGCCCCGTGTCGAGATGGTGCTTCGCCAAGCGCAGGAATTGCCGTGGATCGGACGCCTGCCTCTGCCCACCCATCAACTCGGTGATCTTCGCATTGATCGCCGCAATATCCGCCGGTTGAAATGAGTGTCGTCCGTCGAAGGCCTTCGCATACCGACCGAGCAACTGGCTACCGAATTCGACGCCGGCATTGCCATAGGGATCGCTGCCACTACCATGCCAAGGACTCAGGGCGTTGACCACGGCAAGCATCCCTCTATTGGGATCCGGATCTGGCACCAACCGTTCGTCGCCAGGTCCGTGCGCGTGTGCCCGAAAACCAAGAAGGGCCGCACAGGCTGTCACTGTGGCGCGGTCGTCACCAAGGGTAGGGCGCAATGCCTCTAATGCCTGTCTTACCCAGAGCGCATCCGTGCCGCCGAAGTAGGTCAGCGTCGAGGAGATGGGCCCCGATGTGTAGGCGCCATCGAAAAGGTCTGCCTGGCTCGCTGACTGCATGACGGCCAATACCGGTGGGCCACCTGCTGAAGAGCCTGTAAGAAATCGATAGCGACGTTCATGCTTGCCGCGATTCGCGGCGACCGCCGCAAAGGGATGGATCTCGTCCAACTTGTGGGCCGCGGTGACGATGGTTTTCTCTGAAAATTCCGTATAGAGAACTTGATAGCCTCTGGGTGGCAGCGCGTACATGATCGCATACCCGCGGCGCAGCCAATGGAAACCCTCAAATGTGTCAGGCGTACGCACGACGTTGCCCCCTTCGTCGACGCCGACGCTGCGATCCACCGTGTCCGCATCCCACTGCGGCACAGGCCCCATCAGGTGGGACGGCACGATCTGTTCCGACATGGCGACACCATTTTCACCACCCCAGGCAGGGTAGATCGAAACAAGGACACTACCATTCCACCCCTGCACGTCACCGGCATCGGCAAAGGAACCGGTCCCCGACGGGTCTGGAATCAGCAACCGATACATGCCGAGGCGGTTCGGATCCCCCACATCCAAACTTCCCCACTCCTCCGCATAGGGCATCCTCTGCCCATGGATATTCTGTACTACTTGGTAGCTGTGCTCCGCTTGCAGCTTACGTACCGGTATCCATTCCCCCGAGGCCGCGTCGCGCGTGCCAATCGGGCACCCTTCCTCGGGCGAGCCCGTCGGAATCATTTCCGCTGTGCGACCATCCGAGGCGGGCCACAATGGTTGCCGCAGACATTGATTGAACGGTTGAAAGTGCTCACTCATGAGTTCTCCAGAACGGATTGATCGCCAAACGTAGCACCCTCCGCAGGCCGCCAGTGATATTCCACGTCGGGCACACACTCCGGCGCAGGACTGATACCGAACTTCACGGCGAGAAAGCCGAATTTCTCGTAGAAGCTGCGTGCCCGTTGATTTTGTTGGTGTGTGTGCAGCTCAAGGCCCTGTGGAGCGAGACGCTTCGCCTGCGCCAGCAGCGCCGTTCCAACCCCAAGTCTTTGGTAGTCAGGGTGAACATAAAGCCGGTCAATGTAGGATCCCTTGAGCGCCACGAATCCACGTAGACCCTGTGTAGACTCCTCGATCCATATCTCACAGCTGGCGTGTATGACACCAAGAAAGATGTCGAGGGCCTTGGACTCTGTGAGCTGCTGAAACGACGGTAGGTAGTCGTATTCGTCGAGGCCGGACCGATGCCATATACGCGCAGCCTCCAGCGCATCATTTTCGTCGAAGAGGCGAATCACCTAGAAGAGATTTCCGAAGGAGAGCAGCACGACATTGCCCTCTGCTGAGGCAGCAAAATCGGCACGAAGACTCAGTTGTGAATTCCAGGTCACTCGGCAGCCAAAACCACCACTCCCATGCAGCTCCGCCGGGTCCAGAACCTTCCCAACACTCGGGGCCACGCGGCCTGCATCGCCAAAAAGCATACCAAGCGTCTCGAAGTAGTGTCCCCGCCAGCGCACACTCTTGAACGTGCGCCGCAGCTCGGCCGAATAGAGCATCTTCTTCTTGTCCGCGAAGCGTCGCGTCTTGAAGCCGCGCATAAAGGAGCCTCCCCCAACTTCGACACCACGAATTGATCCTCCCACCTCCGTCAGTTCGTAGAAGGGCGCATCGTCACCGAGACTCTCGAAAACAACGCGGGTAACCAGGACATTAGGGCTCGTGGGCGCCAGAAAAGACGGACGCCAGTAGTGCGTGTTGATGAGCGTGATGCGCCGGTAACCGTAGTCCGCGCCCAACAGCGAGCCACCCAGTTGCAAGGAGGCTTCACTCAGCAGCCCGGCCGTTGGTAACTCCTGGTCATTACGAGAGTCAAACATCAGTCCCACAACGATGAAATTTGCCCAGCCGCCACCGCGTCCACGCACCTCCCCCTCCCGCAGATTGAACACGTAGGAGGCATCCGCCTTCACTTCGTCGATCCGACTGGGAACACCGCGATTGAAGCGCAATCCTGAGAAAATGATCATCGGCTCCAACTCAGCATACTCGAGATCGAAGGCCGACTGTTGCTGCTCTAGCAGGTAGCGGTAGTAATCGGATTCCTCTTCGGTCTTTTGCTTGTCGATCTTGGTATCGTTGCCAATGCCAAAGAAATTGGCACCACGATTCTTGAGATCACGCGTCAGGAGCCTCGCATTGACGGGGAGTCCGAAAGGGGTAGGGAACTCCAGACGCATATGGTGGTTGCGCTTGCCCTTCGTCGTCAGATACCACTGGAAATTTGCGCGGTAGACATAAGGCTCGCGACCGTAGTTGGCCACCTCAAGCCAGCCACCATAGTGCAATCCACTGGATGGCGTGAAGAATGTGATGGGGAGCGCCGTGGCGCCATACGGGACACCATCAAGGTCGAAGGTACGCCGCCGACTGAGACGTTCGTAGCCCTGCTTGGCCCGGTTGCGTGCATCTCGTGCTGCCTGTTCTAGACTCTCTGTTTTGTCTTCAGCCAATAGAGGGGCCGGCAGGTTCGGCAGTAGCACACTGACGATCAACAGAAGCAGGTAGTAGGCAGATCGCACGCGTCAGTCTCCCGCAGGGCCTGGATGACCCGAATGGAGCGGTTCTAGAGTCTCGGTATCTGAGAACGGTAGAGGCTCACGCTGCACTCAGGCAAGCGCGCCAACCAGTCGACGCTGTGGCGAGGCGCACAACCGCAGTATGTCAGGCGGATCGTCGCGCTGCGCCAGGGCCCTCGCCAAAGTAGCGTTTGAAGGCCTTTGCGAAGGCGTACTCAGATTGATAACCCACCTCGGCAGCGATCTGAGCCGTACTCAGTGTGATATTCTGCAGCAAGCGGCGAGCAGCCAGCATACGCCAACTCCACAGATAACGGGCCGGACTTTCACCGACGAGCTCGCGAAAACGAGCGGCGAAGACCGCGCGAGACAGACCGGCCACCTGGGCCAACTCCTCGATCGACCACGAGCGCTCCGGTTGCAGATGAATCCGACTCAGACTCTGGCCAATCTGCGGATGCGCAATGGCAGCCAGGAAACCCTTCGCCGGCGGCGAATCACGCAGATGCAGTCTCAGGGTCTGGATCAGCAGGGCCTCCGCGAGTCGATCGACAACAACGGCGGCACCTTGCTGTTGGGACTGCGACTCAGCCGCCGCCAGCTGTGCCGCCGTCGCCAACCAGGACGTCTGCTCTTCCTCTGCCGTGGGCACGACGAGTACGATGGGAAGTGTGGTAAAGAGCGGGTGCGAGACGGTCTGATCCACATCGAAGTGTCCACAAACAAGGCGTGTCGATTCGCCCTCGCCGCCATAGGCAGCTTCCCCATCGGGACCCCGTCGAGGTTCGCCGAGCAACTGACCCGCAGGCACCGCGAGTGTGTCGGTGGAAGAGACGAGTTCGTGAGCATTGCCGTGTGGCAGGAGTGCGATGTCCCCACCTGTCAGCCGCGTCGCCGGCAGACCCGGGCCCCGTAGCCAGCACTCGCCTGAAGCGATGACGTGGAATGCCGCCACATTGTTCGCCGGGACGGCCATCCCCCAGGGTGCCCGGAAGTCCGACTGGAAATAGACAGTGCCACGCAGACGCAGAGCTTCCAGGGCGGAGGCGAGGACATCGAGACTCATCGGCCCTCTACTCCAGTGATGTCCATGAAGTGACGGCGACTTCGTGCAGATGTTGCTCATTGGCATTCCACATGATCTTCGTATTCACCGCTTGTCCCTGGTACAGGTCATTGAAGAAAACGAGGAGTTGCCCATTGTAGATCTTGAACGTGCGCGGATCGGCTGAAACCTTCGCCTTGTTCGTGGCAACACCAAAAGCGCAGTAGCCATGGTAGGCCGGAGCGTAGAGGGCTGGATCAGCGTGGAAGAGATCTCGATTCGCCGCAGATGAGAAGTAGAATGTGACACCGTCGTGCGTCGCGCCGAATTTTGCCTGACCTTGGACGGCCCGGTCTTGCGTATGGTAGGCGACCACATCATATCCATCGAGCACGACTCCATCTGCATTGGTATGCCAACTGTTGGGCGTAGCACTGGCCATCATCGACGTCGCCATGAGTAGAAACAAGATCATGAGGTAGCGGCCAGACATACTGTGGACTCCTGACTTAGGGTGGCGAAGTGAAATCGATCACTGCACCACCAAATCTCTCTAGCAGACAGATGCAGAAACATGCTCCGGCGTCGCATTCTGATGTCCGATTGGCTTAAAGTTTACAAGAATTGGAGCCTTGTCACTGAACTTGCCGCATCCAGCCCGCGCGATACGACGTGGGGCACCATATAGGAAGCCGAACGACATGAATGACACACCTAAGCACAGCATCAGATATCAGATATTGAACAAGCATCAAAAGGATGGTGTCGAGAATTTTCGCGATATCGACGTAGACGCGACGACTGAGGAACTTGAGCAACTGGACCGGGATGGGTATCTGGTTCGCGAGGCCCTTTTCGACGCCGACCATCTGTTGCGACTCAGAGCCTCCACGGACAGACTGTTCGGCGATGAGGTGGACCTGTCCAAGAGGAAGACCGCCGAACGATCATGGGGCTCGATCTTGCGTTATCTGGAGGACAAGGATCCGGTCTTCCTGGACTTGATCCAATACGAGCCCATCCTGTCCATCGCACGAGCCATGATGGGACCCATGCTGCGCCTACGAGGACTGAGTGCCCGAATCAGCTGGCCTGGCGAGGAAATTCAATCCGCCCCTTATCATCAGCATCTTCGCGTCAACACGATTCCGCGCCCGCCATGGTTCAGCGCACCCCACGGGCTCGATGCCCTGATTTATCTCGATGATCTCAACGATGACACGGGCCCGGTTTGTGTGGTCCCCGGTTCACATAAGTGGGTGGATCGCGAACCACCGTATCAGCAATTCGACCCGGTGGAGAGCGAACAGATCGTGCGTGTTGCCGCAGGGAGCGTCGTCATGATGCACTCAAATGTTTGGCATCGAACGGGCCCGACCCTCAGCGCCAATCGCAGAATGCTCATCCTCAGTTACACGCCATGTTGGCTAAGACGCTCGCCATACGGATCTCCACCGGAGAACGGTCTGACCGCTTCGCTGCTGGATGATGCGGATGAGGGCCTGCGAGAATTATTGGGCGTGGCAGGACACAGCTGACACGGATTCTGGCCGCATTCTTACCACATCATGACAGGATCGTGACACTCTCTGGGGCTGATCTGCTATGTTTCGGATCAGGAATAGAACATGCCAGGACACAGACTCCGCCTCACCCTCTTTCTGGGTCTCATCGTCGGCCCCGCCGGCATCCTCACCTTCCTCAGCCTGCGCGCCGCTCTCGATGAGCAACGTAGTGCCCTCGCCGACGTACGCGTGCGTGTCCCGGCGATCCGGGCTCAATTGGATGCCCGTCTCGCGCGGATCGTCGACGACCTCGCAACTGATCCGATACAGGCGGATGCGAGCGAGCATCCGGAAATCATGTTCCGGTTTTCTCTGGATCCTCAAGGCCACTTCACCAGCCCGAGGGTGTTGCATCCCGCCCTGCCCGATCGGAGTCCTGCATTTTCAACAGCGATCCTGCGAGGTCAGACGCTGGAATTTGGTGAACGAGCACCTCTGAGGGCCGCCGAAGCCTATCGCCACGCCATCATCGCCGCCCAGTCCCCCGGTGAGCAAGCGGAAGCACTCAACGCCCTCGGCCGGGTACTGCTCGCCACGAGAGACACGGACGGTGCTTTCCAGACACACCAGCAACTTTGGGATTACCCGAAGACATTGGACACCGACGGTGCCCACCCGCTCACCCTGAGCACATTGCGTCTGGCTCAACGCATCGCGGTTCCTTCAGCGGCCACGGGCAGGATCCAACTCATTCAGGAGTGGACGGCAGCGGTCATCGCCCAGGACATTCCGTTGCATCCCGGGACACTGCTCGCCGTCAGCCAACTGCGGAAGTCACTTTGGCCCTTTCGCGCGCAGGAGAAGCTCGAACTGCTCGCCGATCTCGATCGCGTCGCTCGTCAGGCAGAATTCGCGATGGCATACGATCATCTGCTGGAGACGGCGATCGTGCGCCCCGAGGCGACCTATCTCTGCTGTCGCGGTTCGACGGGGGCAGATCTGCTCGCCGCCGCACATGCAACCGAGTCGGGAGGGGCCGTTGGCGTCCGGATCGACCTGCAGGCGCTGACGGACGTGATCCTGGCGACGGATTCAGGTCAGGCCTTGCGAGACGCAGGCTTCGAAATCGCCTTGTTCGGCGCCGATGAGACCCTCGAATTCGAACAGCGATATGGCGATGATGTGCGACTCGTCACTACCGCGAGCAACTTCGTCTATCGCCTGAATCTGGGGATCTACTCGCGCGATCAGCCCTTCGTCTTTGAGCACTACCGCAACCGCAATGCCCTGTTCGTGGGTGGCATCGGACTACTCGCTGCCACCATCGGACTCGGTCTGTGGGTGGTGATTCGAGAAACGACCCGCGAACTGGAAACAGCGCGACTGCGTGCTGAGTTTGTCGCCAATGTCTCCCACGAGTTGCGCACACCGCTCACCACCATTCGCATGTACGCTGAAACACTGCTCCTCGATCGCGTTAGCAGTGACGAGGAGCGCCACGAATACCTGCGCACGGTGATGCGGGAGGCCCAACGTCTGAGTCGAATGGTGGGAAACATCCTCGACTTCTCGCGCCTGGAGAGTGGCCGCAAGGACTTCGACCCGATAGAGCTTGATCTAGGCCAGGTGGTGCGCGACACGTTGGATGAATTCGAACCCGTCTTCGACGAGCAACACTTCGAGGTCGCTGTCGATGTCGACAACGATTTGCCGGTGATTCATGCCGATCGAGAGGCGTTGGCGACAGCCGTCGCCAATCTCGTGGGCAATGCTGTGAAGTATTCGTCCGCAGAACGAGAAATCGATATTCGCGTCTATGCGGTCAAGGCAGAAGTGTGCGTCGACATCTCAGATCGGGGCATCGGTATTCCGGAGACCGAACGCGTGGTCGTTTTCGACAAGTATCGTCGCGCCAGCAATGTTGCGGGTCGTGCAACAGGTACGGGTCTGGGCCTTGCTCTGGTCGCCGGCATTGTCACATCTCATCGTGGTTCAGTCGAGGTTCTTGCAAGAGATGGCGGTGGAACCACCGTGTCGATGAAATTCCCTATTCACAAGAAGCTGACCTAGGATGCCGAAAATTCTTGTTGTCGAGGACGAACGCCCTATCTCCAAAGTCATCGTCGACAACCTCGCCTTCGAGGGCTTCGAAGCGATCGCCGCCTTCGATGGCCCGTCGGGTCTGGAAATGGCGATGAATGACGAACCTGACCTCGTCTTGCTGGACATCATGATGCCGGGCATGAATGGCTATGATGTCTGCCGCGCACTGCGACAGGCGGGCAGGGACACACCCGTGATCATGTTGAGCGCTCGTGGCGAGGAAGTCGACAAGGTCCTTGGACTTGAGCTGGGCGCCGACGACTACATCACCAAACCCGTGGGCGTGCGCGAATTGATGGCAAGAGTTCGTGCTGTGCTGCGTCGCGCACCCGGTTCAGCGGTGCCACAGACTGAGTCTTCCCCAAGACCTCTGGATTCGAAGCTCGTGCTCCAATTCGGCACAGTGTCCGTCGACTTTGAGACGTATGAGACAGTCGTCGGTGGCAATGTCATCCATCTCTCACCGAAGGCTTTCGGTGTGCTTCGTCTTCTTTGGTCACGCGCCGGCAAGGCCGTATCGAGGGCGGACATTCTTCAACAGGTCTGGGGCTATGACGCCTTGCCCACAACCCGCACCGTCGACAATCACGTGGCGGAACTGCGCGCCGCCGTCGAGCAGGATTCCGGCCAGCCTCAGCATCTGCTGACCGTCCACGGTGTGGGCTACCGTCTCGTAGATGTGCCTGCCCCCCCTGCGGACATGACGGAAACGTGACGCAATCCATACGATACTCGCACCTGGCCGTGACAAGCGACCAGCGCGTCGTCCTATCTTGAATTCAGGCATTATGAAGACACTCTACTACATCCTTCTGACCGGCTCTGTTGCCCTTGCCTCGCAGGCGGTGGCGCAACCCGCCACATCGTGGTGGGAGCGCCCCCTCGTCGCACCAAGAATTGAACTCGATGCAGAGGCGCTTCTGGCATCTGCCCTGCATCAGGAAAAGGCTCTTGGGAATATCGACTCTGCACTGACCCAGTATCGGCAGGTCCTGCGCCTCCATTCTCAGCATCGTGCGACAGCATCGACGGCTCGCCGGGCCAGATCGAGACTTGCCCACCTGGAGAGTGCAGACCTGACAGCCAGGCCGAGGACGGGCTCAAGTGTGGTGCCGCGACGAGTCACGCCGTTGGTTCGAGTTGCTCGAAGTCTGCAAATCTCACCAGCCCGCGCAGCGACGACGAACGCATCTGCTGGTGTGGCAGATCCTTTCGGTGCCCGACGCCGGTGGTTGAGTCGATCCTTACGATTGCGCGGCCAAACCGACAGCAGAGCCTCACAGGTCGCACCGGCGCTGCTGGCCATCGGCCATGCCGCCGAGACCATGCGATCGGCACTAGGTCTGCGTGGGATCGCCGCATACGTGGAAAATCAACTTCGCCAGAGTCGTGATCGTTCCATGACACCACACGAGCTTCTACTGGCGGCAATGGATCTGGAACAGGAACACGAAGATTTCGACGGCGCCACGAGGCGTTATCGAGAGTTGGTTCAGCTGAATCTCACTGGTGGGATCGCGACCCACCTGAACCTGCGAGCCCGACTCGGACTCGAGCGCTGCGAGAACTGGCAGCGCTCATCCAGCGGCTCCTGAACCGCGGCGCAAGTCGCAGGAGCATCATTATGCGCATCCTTGGAATCGTCATTCTCGTCACGGGTATGTTGATGGGCATTGGCAGCAACCTGGCTGCCTTCATCGATCCACCATCGCTCCTCATCGTCGTAGCCTTTACTCTCGGCGCCCTATGGATTTCGGGCGCCTCCATTCCGGGCATGATTCGGGCTTTGGGATCCACCCAGATCGACGCCACTGAGGCTGCCACGGCTGCCCGATCGTGGGGGCTGGCGAGCAAGGCGGCGACAGCCGCCGGTGTGGTCGGCGTGTTGATCGGTGCCGTGATCATGCTCAGGAACATCGACGACATTGGCGCGATCGGACCGGGGCTGGCCATCTGCATCCTTACCAGTCTCTACGGACTCGTCGTCGGCTACGGCTTCTGCCTGCCCTGCCAGCGTTACGTCGAATCTCGCCAATAGAGGCTCCATGGGGCGAGGTGGCGCAATCATTGGCACGCGTCCGCCTCGCTCCAGGCAGCCTCTCGTCCACGTGCCCACTTTAGATCAGTCGGCGATTCCCTCTTCGAGAAGCCGCTTGAGTAGAACAAGATCCTTGTTATTTGCCCGCCGGATCATGAAGGACATGAAGGCCGTCATCAGCGCCGAGAAACCCGATGGTCGTCTTCCATTCGACGGACTTGATATTAACATACCACACCGGCACATTGTCCGGATTCGCTGCAAAGCTGGCGACAAGGTGCCGTGGCCGGTCGATGATGAGACTCGTGGTGACGTCAACTGCCATATTGATCCTTCCGTTTCCTGCCACCTCGCTCATCACACCCGTGCTTGTTAGTTTTTCTGTGCCCTAACCCGTCAACTTGGCCGGATGTCAGCATGCCGCACCCACGACTCGGGTCTTGCACCATCTCAGTACTGCTCCTGATGGCCATCTCTTGTCCTTCCCCTCTTGCTGCTGAGCTAGAAGTCATGGAAAACGACCTCCGCCTGATCGGTGGACTCGGAGGACTCTATCTGCTCGCCGAACCTGGAGAACTCTCCGTCTCTGTGTACAAACGAGATCGACACGAGGGCAACAGGGCCACTGACCTGCGTGCAATCCTTCTCGGGCCAGATCGTATGGTACTCGACGAGGTCATCATTCAGGGCAATGACCAGGCAACGTTGACGACGCAGGTAGAAAGCAGGGGCGTCTACGTCGTCAATGTGACGGCCGCTTACGATAGATACGGCGACAATGTGTGGTGGGGGTTCAGCACCACCAGCAGCAAGTATCTGGTCGAGACGTCCCGTGGACACAAGGACGCTCGCCACGTGGAGCCGATCACTCTGGGACCCTCCCTGGCCGAAGACGAATCAGATCTATCCTATGACATCTGTTTTCTACCCAGTGAGCGCGGGTTCACCATCGAGCTTGAAGGTCTCAGTGGCGACGAACCACCGAGCTTGTTCGACAGCCAGATGAGGTTGCAGGGCACCCTCGACGTAGCCGCAGAGGGTACAGCAACCCTGACGGTCCCGCCGACGGATCACGAACCAGGCGAGCCCTGGTGCCTCCATCTTCCAGATGGCGCCTCGCAGATACTGATCGACGGTGTCACCCAGTGGGAGCAGGGAGACCGCCTCGACAATCTCTCCCTGTGGTCGCCGAATCGCGCCAGTTTCTTCCCCCTTCATGATTTACGTTGGGCTCTCACTCCTTATGCACATGTCTTTCATGCAGAGTCCGACACCGCATACGAGGTAGATTTTCGCCTCCACAACAATGGCTCAGACACAGACACTCTTCGGCTCACCGTCGAGTCTGATGCTCTGCAGGTGTCACTCTCTGAAGAAAGTATCACTGTGGCCCCCGGTGAGGCAGCCTCGATCACCGCACGAGCGATACGTTCCGTAAACGCCACCGTTGGAGAGACAGCGGTAGCTCGTCTCATCGTGACGTCTGCCCGACATCCAGAGTTCGAGACGTGGTCCCGCCTCGAGGCCCGTAGCGAACCAGTCACATCGACACCGGTCGAATTGCCCCTCGTCTACCGGCCCTATGAGCATGAGAACGCACAGTTTGGTTACACGCCCGACTACCCGAATGACAATCAGATGTACTTCGGGCCAGATAATACAGCGTGGATCCGCGCTAACGATGGCTTGCATCGCTACACGTCGCATCAATGGGACTTGATCGACACCATACCGGGCAAGAGGGTTCGCGCCAGTGGTTCGAAGATCGCCTTTGGCAACAAGGGCGAAGTCTGCCTGCTCGCCGCATCCACCGACGGGCCTGCCTATCTCTACTCAGCAGATGCGGGCAAGACTTTCTCCGAAGCCTTCACAGATGCGCCGAAATCAAGAACCCAGGCTGACATCGAACAATTTGCCGGCCATAATCTGCCAGCAGGCCCAGCACCCTTCGTTGTCGCCACGCAGACCGGAGGCCCTGATCCGGCGAACTTCTGGCGGCGCGTCAATGACCTGAATCTCTATCTGCCAGAGTTCGACGCGGGTAGTTTGACCGTCGGCGAGCCGATCCCCGTTTCACAACAAGCCATTGGCATCTCGTCGCACTCCGGGATTCCCTCTGCCATCGCTTCAGCTGGTGATCGCGTCCACGTCATCTGGGGCGAGGCAACAGACCCTGACGTCGATATGCCAGGTGTACCCGCCTTTGTCGCCACGTGGGATCGCAGCGAAAATCGCTGGCTCGGCGCGCCGAGTCTGGTCGGTTATGGCCCCCCGGCCAACGACGTCCACAACACGCCGAGTCTGGTCATCGATTCAGAAGGATACCTGCATACGCTGACGGGTACGCATGGGTCGCCCTTCGCCTACGCGCGCTCCCTGGCACCTCACACAGCCCACGAGGGATTTACGGAACCGGTGTTGGTGGAGGAGGGACTGCGCTCAACCTACGTCGGTCTCGTCTGTGGTCCCGACGACACGCTTCATCTGGTATTTCGTGCGTGGAAGGATGATGGCCTCTACCACCCTCACAGCCACTACGCCAATCTCGGCTACAAACGAAAAACAAAGGACGGCGAGTGGGAACCAATGCAGCGACTTGCCGTGGCCCCCTTCTCCGAGTATTCGATCTGGTATCATCGCCTCACCATCGATCGACGCGGCCGACTCTTCGTGTCCTTTGATATCTGGTCCACCTTCTGGTTCTATCGAACCGACCACGTGGGCCAGCGTCGCAAGACGATCATGTCCCCTGATGGTGGCGATACGTGGCAACTACTGCAATCAAGCGACCTTGGTGACTGACCATTCAACACCGACAGTGCATCCGCTCTCGTGTAAGTGATGGCTACTGTCCCTTCTTTCGGTTCTGACATGCCATCACGAGAAGACGAGCAAAACACAATGGAATTGCTGCAACTTGGCTGGGATGCACACTTCGAAGTGCCCTTTGGGGAGTATCGCGAACGTGGTCTGCAGGCTGGCCGGGTCTCCATCCAGCATCGCGATCTGTATCACCTGATGACGACGGACGGTGAAGTAGAGGGGATCGTCACCGGGCGCCTGCGGCACGAGGCGAGCAGTCCCGCAGACTTCCCTGCCGTCGGCGACTGGGTCGCCTTTCAGCCAAGTGATATGGATGGTCCCGTCGCCATCCAAGCCGTTCTACCACGACGCAGCACCTTTTCGCGACAGGCGGCCGGCACGGTGCCTTACGAACAGGTGATCGCCACCAATATTGATACGGTGTTCATTGTCAGTGGTCTCGATGACAACCATTCTGTGCGTCGAGTTGAGCGCTACGTGACACAGGGTTGGGAAAGCGGTGCAGTACCCGTCCTGCTCCTCAACAAGGTCGACCTGTATGGCGACCCTGAGGCAATTCTCGAGGAAACACGAGCAGGATTGATCGGCGTCGACGTTCATGCCGTCAGCGGCGAACGTGGCGACGGAATAGGTGCCCTGGCTCCCTACCTGGGGCCGGGCAAGACCGTCGCCTTTGTCGGCTCCTCGGGCGTCGGCAAGTCCACCCTCATCAATCACATCGTTGGGCGCCAGGAGATGGCGACCACCGAAGTGCGCTCCGGGGACTCACGCGGCCGCCACACGACGACGCACCGAGAATTGGTTCCCATGACAGGCGGGGCATTGCTGATCGACACACCGGGGATGCGTGAGTTTGCTCTCTGGTCAGATGACGATGGCGGTGCCGAGAGTGCCGAAGACCCTCTCGAGGCCTTCGACGACATTGCCGCTTTGGCACGCAAATGTCGCTTCCCAGACTGCCGCCACATGAACGATGTCGGTTGCCGCGTTCAGGAGGCGGTGCGGAGAGGCGATCTCGACTACAGTCGCGTGCGCAGCTATCGCGGCCTGGCGAGAGAGATCGACATCGCCGCCAAACGCAAGAAGCCGGGACGCATGACGGCGGACGCCGACTCCAAGCGACGCGCCAAACGCTCAGACCGACGGTCTGAGAAGCGGCGACTTCGCGAAGACATGGACGAGGACTGATCCGATGGCACTGTGTCGCACTGAGGATCGGCTACGGGTGTAACTACCAGAAGTGAAGCGGGCGCCCACGCGTCTATCGCGTGTCACATCGAGGCAGCGATAGCTCACCTAGCTGTCGCTCATTCGACCCACATCCGCCCCCATCATCCGGTCCTCTCTGATCAATCGCTGGTGAATCAGCTTATGCGTTGCTGGTACGGAGATTGCAATAGCGGCGGTGGGTGAGCGGCAGTACACGGGGTAGTGGGATGGATGATGAGGGGCGGCGGATCCGAGTTCAAGGCTGCTGCGGATTGACCCTGGCGCTGCTGACGGCAGCGCTGATGGCAGGTGGATGTGGTGATAGTGATAACGGTCGTCGCGCCGTAGACTCTGGTCTTGCCGGGTCTCACGGTAGTTGCCAGGAGTGCCATCTCGACGATGGTGCCCTGAAGCTTCTCGCACAAGAACCACAGGAGACGCCCGAAGACTCGGGCGAAGGGTGAGGCGGATCTGTGCCTCCGTTGGAGGCGTGGAAAAAGGTCCTTGTTGATTCAACATTCCTTGCCACGACACACGGACAGCGACGCTGTGTCGATTGCCATGGTGGCAATGCCGATACGGACGAGATGGTCTCAGCCCATGATGGGTTGATCGCTGATCCCTCGGACGCTTGTGCGGACTGTCACATCTCGGAAGCGGCGCATTTCGAAGACTCCCAACACGCTCAGCTGCATGGTTATCGGAATCTGATTTCCGCACGTGCGGGCGTCGAGCAGATGACGCCCGACATGAATCAGATGTTCGAGGCCAATTGCAACACCTGTCACGTGACTTGTGGCCAGTGTCACATTTCCCGACCGCATTCCGTCGGCTCCGGCTTCGTTGCAGGTCATCAGATCATGCGACGGCCATCGATGGTGGAAAACTGCACAGCCTGTCATGGCAGTCGCATCGGCGCGGAGTTCCGCGGCGAAAACACCGCGATCCCCGCCGACACCCACTATCTGCAAGGGATGCAGTGCGTCGCCTGCCACGGCGCAGATGAGATGCACGGGCATGGGCGGCAGGGCGACACACGCTATGAGGTCGACGTCGCACCCGCCTGTGAAGACTGTCACGAAACAGCATCGACCAATGCCTACCACGAGCCCCACGGCGACAAGGTGCAGTGCCAGGTCTGCCACAGCACCACCTACAAGAACTGCTACAACTGCCATGTCGGAGAAGGGCTTGAACAACCCTCCGAAATGGACTTCAAGATCGGCCGTAATCCACTCAAGTCCGACACGCGGCCCTATGACTTTGTTGTCCTTCGACACATCCCTATCGCGCCAGATTCGTACCGGGACTATGTCTCAGGTGCGCTCGTCGATTTCGCCACGATCCCCACGTGGAAGTACGCCACGCCTCACAATGTGCAGCGAAGGACTCCCCAGACAGCAGACTGTACGAGCTCGTGTCACGGGAATAAAGAGGTCTTCCTCACGGCAACCGATCTGGTCGGCCTGGCGCCCGAGGAAATCGCCGCGAATCAGGGTGTTGTAGTCGAGGTGATCCCATGACCATGGAGATTTCTACTCTACACAAGGAGACCATCATGCGAGCAATCGCGTTTGCAGTGGCAGTGACTATGACTGTATTCATCAGCGGCTGTGGCGATGACGATGACGATGGCGTGAATGGCCCAGGGGCAAGCCTCGAGTTTGACGTCATCCAGGCCAATGTGGATGCCTACGTAGATAGCGACATCGGCCCCGTGACCACCGCGCAAGCACTGTTCGACAATCTCAACGATGGGAATGCGAGCAACAATCCGACGATCGTCAGCGTGCGCTCTGCCGCGCACTACGCTCTCGGCCACATCGAAGGAGCGATCAATATCCCCTGGCGGGCCATCGCCGAACCGGAAAACTTGGCGATGCTCTCCAAGGACGACGACATCGTCGTCTACTGCTATACCGGCCACACGGGGGGCGTCGCCACGACAGCCCTGCGTTCACTCGGCTACAAGGCGACGAACATGAAGTTCGGCATGGTCGCATGGTCGAAAGATCCCACCGTGCGCGCCACGACGCCATTCACCGAGGCCACGGAGGCGCACGACTTCCCTGTGGAAGCGACGCCAAACGAGCCAGGTACGTACGCGTTGGCAGATCCTGACTATACGAGTTCGAACGCCGAGGACGTCATCGTCATGGCGGCGATCGAGAACTACCTCGTGGACAGTGCACCGGTCATTAAGGCACAGGCGTTGTTTGATAATATCAATGATGGCAATGCCGCCAATGATCCCGTCGTCGTGAGCGTACGCGCTCCCGAGCACTATGCGGTGGGCCACATTCCTGGTGCGATCAACATCCCCTGGCGTCAGGTGACCAAGTCAGAGAATCTGGAAAAGTTGCCGACTGACAGACAGATCGTCGTCTACTGCTACACAGGACACACGGGCGCCGTGGCAACGACTGCACTGAATCTGCTCGGGTATGATGCGGTGAATATGAAGTTTGGAATGGGCGCCTGGACCACGGACCCTGCCGTGCGTGTAGCTGCTCCATTCTCCGAGGACGCGGTGATGGGCTTCCCGGTCGTGCAGTAATCACCGCCCAACCTCGAAACCGCAGGCGTCAGCTACGATGTCCGCGGGGGGACGCGTCACCCGCAACGGTGGCGCGCCCCTGTTTTTTTTGGCCGGGTCCCATCATCCGTTACGTCTCTCTGATCGCAAGTACCCTGCCAATACATCGCATCTGGCCTTGCGCTAGAGCAAGTGTGTCATCCTCGACGCACCGGGTGATGCGGGTCCCATCATGGGGGAATCATGTCTCGCTTTCACCCTTATCAGAGGCACTGGCTGGCACCGCTCTCAGGGCACGAAGGAAGGAAGAGTCCGGGCACCGATTCTGCTCACTGTTCACTTGCAGGTGCTCGGATCGTCGCGAACTTGAGGAGAATGGATGCACAGCGTGAGAAATTGGCGGGAACGCTACACGGACAAGATCAGAAGCGCCGAAGAGGCCGTCGGCGCCGCGCGAGCGGGGCACCGCGTGTTCATCGGCTCCGGCGCCGCCGAACCACAGACTCTCGTGGAAGCACTCTCGGAGCGTAAAGACATCAGTGACGCCGAGATCGTCCACATCCTCACCCTCGGCGTGGCCACCTATGCCGAACCCCGGCTGGGGAATCGTTTCCGGCACAACGCCTATTTCATTGGTGCCAACGTGCGCGATGCCGTATCCGAAGGCCGAGCGGACTACACACCAATCTTCCTTTCCGAAATCCCTGCACTCTTCCGCGAAGAGCGGGTCCGAATCGATGTAGCACTGGTCGAGGTGAGTCCGCCGGATGAACACGGCTACTGCAGTTATGGCGTCTCCACCGACATTGTCAAAGCGGCCACCGAGAGTGCGCGTGTCGTCGTGGCGGAAGTCAACGAACAGATGCCACGCGCCCTGGGTGATTGCTTCGTGCACGTACGTGATATCGATGTATTGGTGCCGACGGATCGCCCCATCCTTGAAGCGCGACAGGGAGAGCCAGACGAATTGTCGCAGAAGATTGCCCGCCACATTGCCAACCTCATCGAAGACGGCTCCACCTTGCAGATGGGCATCGGCACGATCCCGGATGCGGTCCTCCACTACCTGTCCGATTCGAAGGACCTGGGCATTCACACAGAGATGTTCAGCGACGGCATTATCCCCCTCGTGGAGAAGGGCGTCATCACCAACAGTGCCAAGACGCTTCACCGCGGCAAGATCGTCGCCAGCTTCGTCATGGGATCGCGAAAACTCTACGACTTCATCGACAACAATCCCCTCGTAGAATTTCACCCAACCGAATACACGAACGATCCCTTCATCATTGCCCAGAATGACAAGATGGTTGCTATCAATGCCGCCATCGAAGTGGATCTGACAGGACAGGTGTGTGCCGATTCATTGGGCACTCTGTTCTACAGCGGTATCGGCGGCCAGGTAGACTTCGTCCGTGGTGCCGCGCGCTCCCGTGGCGGCAAGCCGATCATCGCGCTACCCTCGACTGCCGTGAATGGCACGATCTCCCGCATCACGCCGAGTCTCAAGCCTGGCGCCGGTATCGTCACCAGCAGAGGCGACGTCCACTACGTGGTGACGGAGTATGGCACGGCCTATCTGCACGGCAAGACCATGCGCGAGCGTGCCATGGCGTTGATTCAGATTGCCCACCCAAAATTTCGTCCCTGGCTGCTGGCTGAAGCCAAGACGCGCAACCTCGTCTACGCCGACCAGATAGAGCAGCCGGTCCGGATGACCCTCTATCCAGACGATATCGAACAGTCGATCGAATTGAAGAACGGCGAACAGGCTTTTCTACGACCACTCAAGCTCACTGACGAACCTCTCGTGCGGGATCTGTTCTACCGACTGTCACCGGAGGCAATCCACTACCGATTCTTCCGCAGCATCCATTCCATGCCACACACGCAGCTCCAGGATCTGATGACCATCGACTATGAGTCGGACATGGCGATGGTCGTGCTCACGGATCGAACCCAGGACGCTCGCATGCTCGCCATCGGCCATTACTTGAAGGACCAGCGAACGAATTTCGCTGAATCAGCCTTCCTTGTGCTGGATGAGTGGCAGAACCTGGGGATTGGTACGAAGCTGATGGCCTCCCTGGCTGAGACCGCCCGGTGCCATGGGGTCGTAGGCTTTACTGCAGAGGTATTGGCTGACAACCTGGGGATGCTGCGTGTCTTCCATAAGTGTGGCTACGCCGTTGAGAGCACGCTGGCAGATGGGGTCCACTCCCTGCGGATCTCATTCTGAACACTTGACCATCGCGGCGACACTTGCCCTGTGCCTATCCTGCACACGATACTGGGCCCTGTAATTTCATCCACGCGCTTGAACCTGTCGCGATGATTTCTCTGACACTCTAGCAGTGAAAACGATTCTATGCATGATATCGCCCTCGATCTGCTGATTCTTCTCGGCGGCATTTGGCTCGTCGCTATCACGTTGCGTCCCCTCGGACTACCGACAGTGATGGGCGAGCTGATCGTCGGTGTTGTTGTGGGACCTGCCGTGTTGGGTTTGATCCAACCCGACGACGCGATCAAGCTGCTGGCGGAAATCGGCATCTTCTTTCTGATGTTCCATGCTGGCATCGAAACCCAGCCAAATGAATTCTTCGATGCCGTGAAGCGCTCCATGGGTGTCGCCATCGTCGGCGCCATCGTGCCTTTCAGTGTGAGTTTTGGTCTTGCCCTGATGATTGGCCTGGATGTGATCGGCGCCACCTTCGTCGGCCTGACGATGACGGCCACTGCCGTCGTGATCACTCTCAAGAGTCTGAAAGATCTCGATCTGGCCAACACGCGAGTGGCACGGATCATTATTGCCAGTTGTGTGATCGATGACCTGCTCACCCTCATCTTTTTTGGCCTGCTTGTTGGTGTTCTTACGGGCGGAGAATTCGAACCGATCAACATTGCCATTACTCTTGGCAAAGTCATCGGTTTTTTCGCTGTCTGTTTGTCGTTGGCATTGTTTGTGTATCCACGTCTCAGTCTGCCTTTTCGCTCAGAGGGGGGCAAGGGCTTCACCTTCGTTTTGTGCACCGCCTTGGCCGCCGGGCTTTTTGCCGAGGCGATCGGTCTGCACATGATCCTCGGTGCCTATCTGGCCGGTCTGTTTTTCGAGGAGAAGGTCGCGCATCCGAATCTCGTCAAGGTCGTAACGGACCGAGCCTATGGGATCGCGTATTCCTTTCTTGGTCCCATTTTTTTCATCTCACTGGGATTTTCGATCACCTTCGATATCACAGCAGCTCAGGTCGGTCTCGTCCTGCTTCTGACAACAATTGTCATTGTTGGTCAGATCGCCAGTGCGGGCAGCATGGCCTTGCGCATGGGATTGCCTAAATGGGAAGCCCTGACCGTCGGTGTCGGCATGTGCGGCCGCGCCGAAATGGCTTTCATCCTCGCGTCACTCGCATTGAGTCAAGGTGCCTTTGATCAGACGATCTTCACGATGCTGATCATGACAACCTTCCTCCTCAATCTGTTTACGCCGCTGGCTCTGAAGGGCTGCGCCATGCTCTTGCAGGGTCGTGCGGCGCGACAGGAAGGCGCCACCCGCGGCGTTGTTCAGATAGACAAGTTCAACGCCCCTCTCGTCGAGGAACGCTTTGAGGGTCAATTGCCACGTACGCTTCCTGATGTCGAGGAAGGTGTCGTCATCTACGGCTATGGGCCCGAGGTGGACTCCTTCATGCGGGAACTGGAGGACCACGAATTGCCGTGGGTCGTGATCGAGGAAGATGAAGCCGTTGCGCGGCGACTGCATGCACATGGCCAGCATGTGGTGCATGCTACCCTGGCCGATGAAGATCTTGATTTGCGACAGCTGGCCGGCGCTCGCGCCCTTGTGGCCAATGGCCCCGATGAGGGAAACGCCCTGTTTGCTCTGGGTGCTCGAGAACAGGGATTTTCTGGTCCCATTGTGGCGATGGTCAAACAGCCAACACACCGAGAACCGATGATGCTCGCCGGTGCGACGGCCGCTTTCACACCCAATCATGTCCTGGCTGCGGTCATCGCCGTACGCGCCAGTGCCCGAATCGGTCCCCGTGTCGCCGGCATTCAACCTCTGCATCAATTGTTGGAGGTCGCCGAGATCCGAGTACACGAGGGCAGCCCTCTCGCCCATAGCTCATTGGCAGAGACGAAATTGCGAACGGTGACAGGTGCGCACATTGTCAGCCAGTGGCGCGACGGCGAGCTGCGCTCTCCCCCTGGCCCACAGGATGAGTTGAAACCTGGCATGTTGCTCGTCGCGGCAGGATCCCCTGAGAGCATCCGTCGGCTCAATGACATCGTCCGACCCATCACCCAGCATGGTCCCCTCGTGTTGGTGGGCTCCGGCGATGTCGGCGAGAAGCTGGCTGAGATTCTTGGAAGCGCCGGCGAGGAAACATGCGTGATCGGTTCTGAAGCAGATCCCCACGTCGATATCGTCGCCGATGTGCTGGACCCTGTTGCCTTGGATTCCACACCGGTGAAAACGGCGCGAGCCGTGATCCTTGCCTTCGACGCCGACAGTACCACACTGCTGGCCACGACGGTCATGCGCGCCTACGCCCCCGATGTGCCGATCATCGCCAGTGTATCCCTCGTAGAGAATGTGGGTCGCATTCAACAGGCGGGAGCGGACTTCGCCTTGTCCGTCAGCCAGGTGGCCGGCCAGATCCTCGCCCATCACGTGCTCGGCGAGACGGTTTCACACCAACCCCGGATCAAATTGCTGAAGGTGCAACCAGGTGGCCTGGTGGGTAGTAACCCCATCGAGGCACAGATGCGTGAACGCACGGGCTGTTCCGTCGTCGCCATCGAACGAGCTGGCGAGATCATGATGGACATTCCACCCACCTTCTCGCTCGTCGAAGAGGATGCGATGTATCTGTGCGGCACGGCGGACGCCTTCAACCGCCTGTTCGATCAGTATCCCGTGCCGAGAAGCTAACATGGCTATGTCCAAGGGCCGATGACGGCCAACAACCCGCTCGCCGAAGCGGGCACGACGCTGATCTTTGCTGTCGCGCTCGTCGTCGAAGGCGCACTGTTTGTGGTGGCCATGATTCTGGGCGCCCTGTTCGATGCGCCACCTATGGCGACATGGGCCGGTGCCGATGCGACCTCTGCTGCCTGGGGTCTGGCGGCGAGTCTGCCACCGGCGCTGACCATCATGTGGGCCCTGCATCAACGTGCGGACTTCGCCTGGCGCTTGCTCGAACAAGCGGAAGAATCAGTCGGGGCGTTGCTGCGCCTGGCACCCTGGCAATTGGCCATCGTTTCGATGATGGCCGGATTGACGGAAGAAGCTCTTTTTCGCGGTGTGCTGCAGATAGCCGCCACCGGCACACTCGCCGCATGGCTGGACGGTGCCATGGCACAGATCTATGGCATCGGCGTCGGCGCCCTGCTGTTCGGACTCGCCCACCCCATCAGTCGCACTTACGTGGTGTTCGCTGTCCTCTTTGGTAGCTGGATGGGTGTCCTGCTACTGCTGACTGGCAATCTGTTGGCGCCGATCGTCGCCCATGCAGCTTACGATTTCATCCTTCTGCTGTACATCAGATGGGCCTGGCAGGATCGTCCAGGTCATGGGGCGGAATTGCCCGTCGCCGAGGCAGACGAATTGGCCTAGCCTGCGAACGATTCCGGACGACGAACGATCCGCCGCTTACTGCAACCACCCTTTAGCGATCGCCGCTCTGCAGAGCACGATCATGGCCGCACCCAGCACGATCGCCACCAGCGGCATCACGACGGCCGATGACCCCATCAGACTAACCGCATCGCTCATGAACCAGATGTGCGTCGTCTGACTGAGCACGCCGAGGATGCTGGCAATAAACAGGGGCAGGGCCCACTTCCTCCTGATCAGCAGACAGATGCAGCCGAGTGTTCCACCGAAGACCTCGAAGGCAAACACGAAGTTCACCCAACTTGGGATGCCCGCCAGATGCTGGCGCTGCACCTGGGGCATGGCCTGAAGCAATTCATCCGTTATGAAGACACGCATGAAAAAGGCAGATGTGTCCATCAGATACCACAGAAGGGCAATGACAGAAACCACCCGAAACCAGACAGGTACGGACAGGTCAGCTGTTTCTTCAGTCATGGGGATGCCTCAGAAAAATGGTTGGCAGAGTGAGTGCTTTGACCGTGACGTTACGAACATCCTCGGGGCATGGGCCAATCCGTGTCGAATCCGGCGCCTTGCAACAACGATATCCCGACCTCGAGATGGCGCCCCACGGTGGCGACACCGTGGGAGTCGTCGCCAGGCACACAGGGTACACCGAGTTCAAGGGCAACTTCCAGAATAGACCCGGTCACATAGGGCTCTGACGCGCCTTTTTCCAGGGCCCTGACATTCAGGTCCAGGATCGCGCCGATTTCTTTGGCTCTGTTGAGATTTCGACGGATTCGATCCTTGATCACCGGCATCTGCAGCCGTTCGACATAGTCCTTGTCATGCATACGAATCAGATCGAAGTGGCCGATCACTGCAGGCTTCAGGGCGCCCATCAGTTCGAACTGTTGGTCGAAATACGCACAGTAGAGTTCAACAATGCCGCCGACCTTTGCCGCTGCCTCGGCATACAATTCAGTCGTCCAGTCGATGACGACATCATTCACATGATGGACGGACCCGACGATGTAGTCTGGTTCGTGTTGCTTGCTCAGTTCCTCCACGTGCTCGATGTATCCAGTGCAGCACTCCGTCTCGAAACCGACGAAGATCTTGAGTTTGTCGCGATACTCTTTCTGCAGGGCTCGCGCGACAGAGACATACTCATCGAATTTCGCTCTCCTGGACGCAGCGGTCTCTCCCGCCTCAAGCTCGCCATGAAACAGAAAATCATCCGACACAGGAGGGATGTGTTCCGTAAGGCCCACCCAGGCAAAGCCCTGTCTGGCGTATTCATGCACGACTTCGGCCAGGGAATCCTCACCATCACCGAATCGGGTGTGCCCGCCATGGACGGAAACGTGAGCAATATCTGTGCGTGGATCTGACATGATTCCTCGAGCGGATGGGTGCATGGTCACAGTGACTTGCAGATAGACCAGGTCTGCCTCAAACGTCCGCTTCCGATGGCACATTGTCCTGGCAATACACCGGACGGAAGAGAGTCTGCCGTTTGAAGGGCATTTCCTGTAGATGCTCTGGATGCGGCTCCCATTTGTGCCATTTGTTGCCGATCACATTGTAGCAATTGAAGACGGACACTCGGTCTACCTCGTCATTTTCCCAGGGCGCGCCGGAGTGACACAGAGCCTCGGTGAAGATCAGTGCGGACCCTGCAGGGCACTCATAGTCATCCCAGATGTCGCTCGTGGGGTCAGCTGTTGAGGCGGGAGGGGGAAAGGCTCCCTTGTGGCTGCCCGTCAGCAGCAGTGTTCCCCCTTCGCCTCGTTCCACGGGATTCAGCTCCCACACGACGCGTGTCAGACCACTATGGGCCCGGTCATGATGCTGATGATACGTGTGCGAATTCCCCGGAAAGTTGAACAGACCTCGTCCCCCATGGGGTGCAAAATTGTTGTGCCCCTTGCCGCGGATGGTCAGGAAAGTGCCCTCCATGCGAAAACCATAGGCATCCTCCCCGGCGTAGCCATTGCTGACGAATTCATCCATGAATCCCATCACAACGGGATGGTCACTCAACTGCTCAAGTGGGCCACCAACAGAGGATCTGTGATGAGGTGGGATGGAGTCGGAATCTTCCTTCAGGCGGTAGCAGAACTCCCGCATCGTCGTGATCTGTTCCGCCGTCAGGACACTGGGCAGCAGCAACCATCCGCGCGTATCGAAAATGAAGCGCTGATCCTCGGTGAGAGGGATGGTTGGCAGACCGTCGGCATTTGTTGTCGGATGTGGCATGGTTGCTTCCCTTTGGACACATTGGGTTTCCTAGTCTGCCTGAATGTAGGCACTTGTAGCTGTCAGATTCCAAACTCGTAGCCTGAGAATTTTCCTTGTCCAGACCAATACCAGATCTGCTGTTCGGTGCCACCTCTATCGTCGGCTTCACCCTCGCCCGACGTTTCCCCACACTACGCCCCTTCGTCCCACCTGCCGCCAAGAATGACTGGCCTGCTCTGCATCTTGAGGACCCGACCTGGTTGCAGACACTGTTCTCAACGCAACCGGCGCAACGGTTGATCTACTGTCACGCCGTGTGCGATGTGAGCAAGTGTGAAGAGAATCCAGACTGGGCATACGAAATCAATGTCCGGCATATCCAGCGCCTCCTCGAGGCGCTACCCGACACGACACGACTCATCTATGTCTCGTCAGACCACGTATTCGGTGGCGATGGGATCTACGACGAAAAATCGGATACATGTCCGATCAGTGTGTATGGACACACGCGAGTCGAAGCCGAGAGACTCGTTCTGACACGAGAGCGATCTCTCGTTCTGCGCGCAGGTTTGCCCATTGGCACCTCGTACAATGGCCGCAGCGGGCATAGTGACTGGCTCGAGTACCGCCATCGACGCAATCTACCCATCACCATCGTGGAAGATGAACACCGCTCGGTCGTCTGGGCCGATGACCTGGCCAACCGCATCATGCAATTCGCCGCAAGTGACGAGACAGGACTGCGACACATCGCTGCGACGCAAGCGATCTCGCGGATCGAGTTGGCGCAATTTCTGTCTCAGCATCTGCAGATCGATCTTGTATACGACACGGCCAGCCGCCACGAGCAACCAGCACCCCATCTGGGTCATGTGGAACTGACCAGCGTCTACAAGGGCCACTTGTATCAGCCACTACCAAGTGTGTTGATTTGACAACCAGACGTCGCCGTTGTTGGTGGCCAATCGGCCGCGATGAACGCAGCACCAGTTGCTCAGCTACAAACTACTGGCTACACACCACTATCTAGCGGGTAACGTGTCATGTCGAAACGAGCCATCGTCACTGCCATCGTCAGCACCCTCGTCTCCATGGTGCTCAACATCCTCATCCACGGCATTCTCTTCGGCAACATGTATGCCGAGTATGCCGATCTGTGGCGTCCACCAGAGGAATTCAGGATGTGGCTCATCCTGGCCCAGACGATCGCTCAGATCGTCGTCTTCATCTTCATCTACGAGCGTTGGATACCGGTCAAGAGTCTGGGTCGTGGCATCGCCTACGGCACACTCTGGGGGATCGTAATGGGTTTCGGCTCCGCCAGCGGTTATGCGACGTTGCCTGTAGAGCCCATGGTCGGCTGGGTCTGGTTTGTCTCTGGCGTACTGCAGATGGTTGTTTGCGGTGCCATCGTGGGCGCCATGGTGAAGGCACCGACTGGCACAGAATGATCTGGTCCAAGAAATGACGGACCCCACCTACGCAGATCTACACGAAGCGCACACGCGACCGGCGCCATTCTCGGTGTATACGACCGACCGACTGTGGACGGATGATTACATCTCTGCACAGATGCTGAACTTCCATCTTGATCCCGATCTGGTGGCTGCATCACGACCGGCCACCACGATTTCGCACTCGATCGACTGGATGACGCAACGTTTTGATCTGGGCCCGGGCAAGCGCATCATAGACTTTGGCTGCGGTCCCGGGCTCTACACAACACCCTTTGCACAGTTGGGTGCCACCGTCACGGGCATCGACTTCTCTGCGCGTTCTCTCGCCCACGCGCGCTCGACGGCAGCTGTTGCAGGCCTGTCAATCGATTATGTCGAAGCCGACTATCGCCAGTATCGTGTGATGGGCCCAGCAGATCTGGTCACACTCATCTACTGCGATTTCTGCGCCCTGCCGCCAACGGACAGACACAACCTTCTGTGTTCATTCCGCGATCTGCTCGCCGACGGCGGGCATCTCCTGTTGGATGTGGCGTCCACCTCCGCTTACGCTGCCCGACAAGAGACCGTGCTGTTCTCGGAGCGGCTGCTGGATGGCTTTTGGGCGGCAGGACCATACTACGGACTCATGCGGACCTTCCTATATGATGACGACTTCATCGGTCTGGACAGATACACCATCTGGCAACCAGATCAGCGTTGGGAGGTCTACAACTGGATGCAATATTTCACTCCAGACACGTTAGCCACTGAATTGTCTTCGGCAGGGCTTCGGATGGTCGAAACCCTCGGTGATGTCTGTGGCGCTGCATATGACCCGAAGGCTGAGGAATTCGCCGTCGTTGCCGCCGTGTGACAACCTACCATGGTAGAAATCTTGCACTGACGGAGGGTCACCTGTCGGGTATATTCGCCGTGAGGTGAACGATGAAACCCGTCCTGATCATATCTGTCCTGCTACTGTGCAGCGTACCCACCATGGGACAGGATGTGCCCCTCAACCTGACATCCGGTTTGCGCGTATACAACGAGGGCGCTGCCTGGTCCCCGGATGGCAGCCAGATCGCCTTCATGAGCCGCGAGGAATCCGATGCCGCGATCTACGTCGTGCAGGCAGATGGTTCTGAGTTGACCCAGCTCACGGATGGCTCGGGCTACGATCTCAATCCGGCCTGGTCACCTGATGGCACACGTATCGCGTTTTCCTCGCGGCGCGCAGGCGATGAATCCCGCATCTACACGATGGCTCCCGATGGTAGCCAGATTCAACCGCTCACGGCCTCCCTGGAGGGAGGACGGCATTCGACACCGTCATGGTCACCGGACGGCAGCCAGCTGGCCTTTGCTGCGGTCACCTCGAATGGCACAGATATCTTCGTGGTCGACCTCGAGAGCGGCCAACTGCGGCAGATCACGACGCACTCAGGGATCGACGACCAGCCGTTCTGGTCCCCTGATGGGACCCTCGGCTTCGTCTCCAATCGTGAAGGCGGGCGCGGCGATCTGTTTCGCATGTTGCCATCGGATGAGCCTGAGAATCTGACCAACCATCCCGCTCGCGATGTCCTCTGGTTCTACACGTCTGCAGGGACAAACCCTTGGTCACCCGATGGTCGATGGATCCTGTTCTCCTCCGACAGAGATTCCGCCATCGATTCAGGCGATGTCTATATGCTCAGCGTCGACGATGGCACGGTGCGACGACTGACCTTCTCTCGGCTAACAGAATTTCGCTTTTCCTGGGCGCCCGACAGTCGCCGCATTGCCTACGACTATTCGAGCCAGGGCCGGGATGATCTCTTCGTTCTCGACATCGAATCGGGCAGGGTCACGCGAGTGACCGACGAAAGTGACGGGGGCAAGCGACCCGTCTGGTCTCCGGATGGAACCCAGCTTGCATATTTCTGCCCCGCACTGTCGGCAGCGACATTTGCACCGTGTCCGCCACAAGATCAATCGAGACGACCGTCACGACACCCGGCCTGCAGACACTCAACGGTGACGTGAGTATCAACTCGGCAAGTGATCTCGAGGAATTTCGGGAGCTTGGCGGCACGGCCTTCAAACTCTTCGGATCCCTTACCATCCGGAACACCGAGCTCACCGATCTGACTGCCCTCAGCGGTCTCGAAGAGATCGAGGGCGGCAACCTGCGGATTCAAGGCAACAGCTCTCTCGTGTCACTACAAGGGCTCGAAAAGGTCCGCCAGGTCAATGAATTGCAGATCATCTCCAACAATGCCTTGCAGAGCCTCGAGGGCCTCACGGGTCTGAGGCAGGTGACCTTCGACACGCAGATCACTGGCAACCGCACGATGCAGAGCCTGCGCGGCCTCGACTCCTTGCAGCGCTCAGGGCGACTCGTGATCAGCAGCAATGCCGAGCTGGCAGATCTTCAAGGGCTGGAGAGGCTCAGGATCGTCGGTGGCTGGCCAAGTTATGCCTACGAGGACCTCATCATCAGGCACAACGCCTCTCTGCGTGATCTGCGCGGACTCGAATCCCTCACCCACGTTGATGGCATTCTGCAGATTAGCAGCAATGCGACACTTGAAAACCTCGCCGGACTCGAGCAACTCGAGTACGTGCAATTGACGCTGCAGATTGAGAAGAATCCTGAATTGACCAACCTCGATGGTCTGGCGAATCTGCGGCAGTTCCCCGGACAGGCCACCCTGGGATACGACCGAGGCAGTCTCATCATCGCAGAGAATCCGTCCCTGACGAGTGTGCGAGGGCTGGCTGGGCTCAACGATATCAACACGACACTCACGATACAGGACAATGGCGCACTGGAATCTCTTGAAGGGCTGGGTGGCATCACCGTCGCGAGCCTGACGGTGTCGGGAAACGACACACTCACGAGTCTATTCGGCCTGGGGCTGAGTTGGATGGGGCCTTCTCTCATCTCGAATAACGCCTCCCTGGAAACGCTCATCGGCCTTGATAGTGTCGACACCGCGAGAGAACTGACGATCGAGAGAAATCCTGTATTGACGAGTCTCGTCGGCTTGGGCCAATTGCAGGAGGTGCGACAGAATCTGACGATTCGTGAGAACGAGGCTCTCCTCAATCTCGACTCGTTGACCTCGCGGACTGAGGCGGGTGGATCCTTGCTGATTCGGGACAACGAGGCCCTGGACGAGGTGTCCATTGAACACCTGTTGCTACAGATCGGTCGCGCCACGCCGCCGACAGATAACGACAGCACAGATGACAGCGATTCCTCAGCGACCGGTGGCGACACCTCAACACTGCCAACACGAACCCAGTTGCTACCGGCGTTTCCGAACCCATCGAATTCCTCGATGAGCGTAGCCTATGATCTGGCCGAAGGATCCGAGGGTCGTCTGCAGCTGTATTCTGTGTCCGGACAACTCGTGCGCAATCTGGTCTCCTCAGAGCAGCCCGCAGGATACCACGTTGTCACCTGGGATGGCCGCAGTGATGATGGTGTTCCCGCCGCTGCAGGCGTGTATCTGATTCGCTTTCGTGCCGAGCAGACACTGCAAACCGGCAAACTCATGCTGCTGCGATGACCGGCTACACCCTGTAGCGATCGACAACGTCCATGTTCAATGTCACACCCAATCCCGGCGTCTCAGGAATCGTCACCATGCCCTGTGTCACTTGAATGGGCTCATTGAGCAGAGTCGCTTCCTGTAGATGCTGCATCGACACATGACCCTTCGTTGAATTCGGGATCGCCGCAGCCAGATGCAACATGAAGAAGGTGGAGAGGTCTGTGCCATCGCCGCCCAACTGCATCCAGAAGGGCCGATCTCGTGCCCCGCAGATGTGGGCATCCCTCTGTAAGGCGGCGACACTCGTGCCCAGGATGAAATAGTCGTAGACACCACTGTGCAGCGCGTCGATCGCATCGGGTGCACCGATGTGATGCGCCAGGGGCAACTCCAGAGCTGCGCGAATCTGCCTGTACCCATCGATGTCAGATTGCTTGATCGGTGACTCGAGGCAGTGCACGAGAGGGCATGCCTTCAGTTGCTTACCAATATCGATGGCACGCTCGACGGTGCCGAAGGTCTCGTTTGCATCGACGGTGATTTCGTAGCCAGCAGGCGCGACATCGGCGATCGCAGCGACCTGCTCCACCACATCTGTGTGGGCGCGGCGTTTGAACTTGTGTACCACGTAGCCTTGTGCCAGCGCACGCTCTGCTTCGCTACGCAGGACATCAGGTTCGAAACCATGCGACCACCACGCCAAGGGCACCGTGGCTCGCGCCGGTCCCAGCACTCGCGATAGAGGCAGGCCAGTGATCTGTCCCATCAGATCGTAGAAGGCCATCTGCAGCGGCCCCACACGGTCATCGCCCAGATACTCGAAGGGACTGTGCCCCACATAGGCCGCCAATTCATCCTCTGTGAGTGACTTGCCCTCGCCCAATCCGACGCGTCCGTCCTCATCAAAGACCTGATAGACAGTGGTCTTCACGGAGGGGGCCTTCGCAGCCTTCCATGTAGCTCGGAGCCCCTCTTCATCGGCGGCAAATTCTTCATCTGTCGAACGGTTGGCATAGGACCACCCCTTGCGCAGCGGTTCTCGGACATGCTCCTGATAGGGGATGTCCAGGGCGATGCTTTCGATGCGAGAGATCTTCATTTCTCGATTCCTTGTCTAGTCGAAGACGACGTGTTGCGTCTTGTGGGCGTCGATGAAATCCCAGTCGTAGGTCACGCCAAGTCCTGGCCCTTCCGGCACGGGGACGCATCCGTCCTTGCCCAGGTCTTCAGGTTGATCGGAGTAACCGCACGCATATACAGGCGGAATGATGTTCGGCATGCCCGGACACATGAGAGCCATCTCATACATGTGGGTATTGCGGATGGCGGCATTGCAGGCGCGATGTGCGGGTCCGCAGGCATGTAGTTGCAGATCGAGACCAAGTCCCTCGCAGAAGTGGGCGATCTTCATCACCCCCGTGATCCCCATGTCGTATTCGGGGTCAGCATGGATCATGTCGCAACCACCATTGAGCAGGAAGGATGCCTTCTGCTCCAAGCCGCGTACATGTTCACTGACCAGCAGCGGCGTCTTGATCTTTTCGCGCAAACGTTGATGGCCATGGGCAGAAACACCCGAGTCGCGATAGGGATCTTCGTACCAGAAGTAACCGGCCTCGTCGCATGCCTCACCCACAGCGAGGGCATCCATCCAGGTGCGCAGCTGGCAGGCGGGATCGACCATCAACCGCCAGTCGTCTCCCACACGAGCGCGTACCCCCAGCACATTGCGCACCTCGCGGGCGACGTCGCCATTGTTCCAGCCATGGATCTTGAAGCCGTGAAATCCCTGCTCTTTACACTGCTGTGCGTAGTCAGCAAAGGCTTCCGGTGTATCGAGACCACCCGGTGATTCCTGTGCGTGATAGGTACTGGCATAGGTGGGTAGACGATCCTTGAAGCCTCCCAGCAGAGCGGCCACTGACGTGCCAAGCTTCTTTCCTGCCAGATCCCACAGGGCATTATCCAGTACACCATGACCCATGTGATCGTAGGCGCGCAGCTCACGCTTCATGTCGTCGTAGATTTTTTCACGCTGATCTGCATTCCGCCCCACAAGCAAGGGCGCCAGCATACACGCCTGTGCCAGGGTGGCGGGCGTTCCCACCCAATGGGCGACATATTCCCCATCCACGCCATCGTCGGTGGAGATTCTCACGGCGAATCGCCGCGCCTTGAATTTCCCTCCCTTCACGTAGGCCATATTGCCGACGCCTGCCGCAGCCTGCTCGAGACCAATGTTGTCGACGGTGAACTCAAATTCGGTGATTGCTACGGCTCTGATCGTGCTTGGCATATGTCTCTATCTCTTGGCTTGTCTGGGACTCGGTCACGAAAATCTCTGAGACTCGCTTTAGAAAGCGCTAATGACTTTCACGAGGCAATTCACCTGCGACACGAGAGGAACATCAGGCGGCCACGTATTCCACGCCCTCACGCAGCAGGGATCCCCAGGCCTCTCGATCCAGGACGGCCACGGACAACCATTCTTTGAAGACCTTCTTTGCCGGGGCAAAGGACTGCCCCCTTCCTTGCGCGATCAGCGCCGCAACCCGTTCTCGCGGCAATTTCACTACGAGTCCTGATCCCTTGTAGTCCACAAGCGCCAGGAACTCCTCTCCCACGCGCAAGCAGCGGGACTTCATGATGGTGCCCTCGACGACTCGCGGATCCTCAACCTGTAATTCTTCAGCCAGATCCCAGAACAGTTCCTCAGCCGTCATTCTTCCCCTCTTCCTTTGCCTGTGAACTCAGGAGCAAGAGACGTAGCCCCGCCTCAACAGCAGCCTCGACGCCTTCGGCGAAGGGCGCCAGCTGGCCGAAGCGTTTCCACGCGCCTGTCTCGTAGCCACCTTCCACGAGCGCCCGATCTGTCGGCACATAACTCTGACAACCCTGGGTGTAGCCGAGGGCGATGGTATGATCACCAAACAACGCCTGTGCCTGCATACCGTATTCGAGAAAGAACTCACCCGACATACCCACCAGTTGCACCGAGCCGATGGAGAGAGCGGAAAAGCGAAAGGACATCGATGACGGTGGCTCCTCACGAGCCGCCTCGACAGTCTGGGCCCAGCGCCGCAGACCCTGGTGCTGATGGCTGGCGACAGCGTCACCCGGTTCTTCCCACTGCGAGGCCAGAATCATATCGATCTCCTCCACCGTTGGTAGCGGTGCAAGAGGAAGTTCGTGTAGAACCCGACGTGCGGAGATGGCATCCCCTGCCACGATTTGGGCGCTCTCTAACCCGGCATTTACACCGGCTTGTAACTGCTGCGCACAGTCAGCGGCATCGGCAGGGTCGCATTTGCGAAATCCTCCCGCGTCGTTGACCAGGTGCGGTCGCACGTTGCCAAAAGTACCAGGCAAGAAGAGGGCAACACCGCCGTGCTCCTCTTCAAGGGCCAACGATGTCTGTCCCGGATAGTCGCCGGAGATCTGTGGACCGAGCAGGATCGTGGGATGACAGCAGTAACTGTAGCACAGACCCACGAGAGAGTCGTCCTCACCACGCAGTGCCAGGACGGGGACATCGTTGTCGCATACGCCATCTGGATTGGGCAGCATTGAACAACCGTCAGGCCCCAGGAGGCGACGATTGACATTGAAGTAGCAGGCGCCCGTGCCATGCTCGAGACGCACTTTTTGCAACTGACCACGCAGAGCACCCGCCGCCGACGACAGTAGCGAACACACCGTCTGCCAATACGGTCCCAGCCCCGTATAATCATCGATGGCACCCACAATGGGGGCGGAATGACTGTGGCTGACCATGATCCAGACCGCTTCAGGGGGCAGGTCCGAGGCCAGACAGAGCGCACTCTCCAGACGCTCCAACTCCGGCAGACCCACATTGAGCACGTCGAGTGTGACCAGCAGGGCCGCGCCCTGACCATCTGAATCGATCAGTACGAGACGTGCATGCACATCATCGAGCACGCCCGCCTTCAGATCGATAAACGCATCTGGCCACACGCCACCAAGAGGTGGAGTGATGCATACCTTGTCACACGCTGCGAGCATTGATGCCTCCGTATGGATACTGCCATGTACCTATGGGTTGATACTGCGCAACAGAAAAACAGGCAGTTATGGCGACGAAACGTAAGCGCCTCGTTAAGGTCAAGCGCCGGTCAAAATCGCCTGCCATATTCGCACTCCACCGCTGCGCTCAATACGTTGGAGGCGAATCGTTGATGCCCTTCGCTGCTGTTTGCTGCGCCAAGCCATCAAGTTCAGGGAGATACCTGTGCCGTGAAGATTTCACAGATCAAAACCTTCCTCGTCGATCGCTACCTGCTCGTCCGTGTCTATACAGACATGGGCATCGTCGGCAATGGCGAGGCGGGCTACTGGGAGTCCCATGGCACAACGGCTGAGCACATCGCTTCTCTGAGTGAGTACTTCGTTGGTCAGGACCCCCGCTGCATCGATCACCATCAGCAGGTGATTTCCCGCAACACACATTTCTCTGGCGCCGTCCTCAGCGCCGCCCTCAGCGCCATCGACATTGCTCTGTGGGACATTCTCGGCAAGAGCGTAGGACTGCCAGTCTATCAGCTTCTGGGTGGCAAGTGCCGGAACAGGGTACTTGTCTTCGATAACATCGACGGCGCGACCATCGAAGACCGCGTCACCTCTGCCACCAAGTCTGTGACCGAAGGCTTCACTTCCCTGCGCACGAACCCATTCTTTGCCGGATTCGAGCAGCGTACCTCCACAGCGAACATCACACAGGCCATAGACTTGATCGCCGCCTTGCGCGACGCGATCGGCTTTGATATCGATCTGGGGGTCGAGATCCACCGGAATCTGCAGCCGGATGAAGCCATAACCCTCGCCGGGGCCCTCGAGCCCTATCGACTCAAGTATTTCGAGGATCCCCTGCGTCCGGGCTCTCTCGAAGCACACGAATATGTGGCCAGGCACATCGACATCCCCATGGCTTTGGGCGAGCGCAGCTATGATCTGTTTCAGTTCAAGGATCTGATCGATCGCGGCATCGCCGCGTTCATTCGCACAGATCTCTCGTTAGCAGGTGGTTTCACGCAAGCAAAGAAGATCTCCGGTATCGCGGAGGCCGCAGCGACACAGATCTTTCCACACCTGATGGGAAGCCCGGTAAATCACGCAGCCTTTACCCATCTGGCTGCGTCGATCCCCAACTACTACGTCATGGAAGCCGGTCAGCACACACGGGCTCAGTGTAGCCTTGTGGACGACCCCTTCGAAATCACCGGCGGTTACCGCGAGATCCCGGATCGGCCAGGGATCGGTGTCGAGATCAATGAGGAGGTGGCAGCTGGTCTGGCTGCAGAGACGCGCTCTGCTGCTGGGACGTATGCCGCCGACGGGTCAGTTACCCACTGATTGTCTTGCTCGTGGACTTCAGGTAGCAGGGACACTGATCTGTACGACGTCAGCCATTGCCGAAGCGTATGCTGAACAGATCCGCATCGCGCAGTACCCATCGCAGACGCACTGGACGACGGGCCAACACGCCAACATCGGCCCCATGAGTCCAGGTGACGATACGCGATATCTCGTCGCCTACGATCTGCGTACAGTCGTCGAGTCCGTATCCGGGAAGCACCTTGCCGTCCACATCCTGTATCTCGACTCGCACTGATCCTGCCGCACCCGTCCGGTAGTTGATTTCTAATTGTTGACCGGAGAAGACGAGGGGCTTGGTCAGCATTTCACCACCGGCCCAGGGCGCGTTCACCGACGCAAAGCCATCCACTCGCAGCAGCAGTCGCTCAACATGCCACGTGTCCTGCATGTAGTGACGGGCGACGAAGGTCATCATCTGCTGCTCACCACATGGCAGGATACCCGTGAGGGGATAGTTCGTCCGCGACACCCAGTTTTGTGCCCCAGGGCCGGGACGAATGAAACTCTCCATGAAAGTGCGATCGTATGTCGTGGTGCCCGCACGGCTCGTGAGCAACACGGCGTCGGCACAGTCATTGTCATAGGAGTGACCGCGTGTGTCATATAGACCGATCGTCTTCACCTGTGCATCCGTAACGACCCGACGACCTTCCATGAAACGTGCAGCGACAGCAACGTATTGGTGCGGTGCGCGGAAATATGGCACCGTGTTGTTCGTATAGAATTGCTCACGCTCTGTCTCGCCGTAACTCATCGGCACCGGATCCGTCCAGTGTTTGAAGTCCGTTGATGTCGTGCGTGCCATCGATCGGTAGCCATCCATGAAGCGATAGTAGAGGACCCAGGCTTTTTCAGATGCACTCCAGAACATGGTATTGCCACCATCGAAACAGTTTCGCAGATCGCTGACAATCTCCGGCTGCTGTGCCATCTGGCTGAAGGTGAAGCCATCCTCCGAGCACCGGACGACGAGCCGCTTCGGCCCCTTTGGATCTGCGAAGGCCGTATGTTTCTCGCCCTCGAGGGTCTCACTTGTCAGCGCTTTGATGCGTTCATGCGCCGGCACATCGGGTCCCTCATCGAGCCACACAGCTGCCATCAACATCGGTTTGCCTGATCTCTCTGCCGTAACATTTGTGCCGCTCTCTCCGGCTCGTCCCACCAGACCCAGATCAGGCTTTGTCCATGTTGCACCATCGTCACTGGTGGCAACACAAAGCACACCACTGTCGTCTCCAGCGGTGAGCGTCATGGACCGGTAGTACATCAGATACCTGTCGTCATGCCTCAAGACAGTGACAGGCCCATTGGCGGGGCCCTCCCATGGTCGATCGAGTCGGATCGCCACGCCACCTGACACGGGTTCGTGCAGTTTGAGCGCAGTATCTGTCATGCGCTCTATCAGCAGGTAGTCGACGAATAGTTCGCGACGATCGCCGATCTCGATCGGTCGATCTCCGAGTTCGATCGCGGGGTCCATGGGAATCACCTTTGTTTGGGGCTGACAGCGGTTGAAGGCAAACTAACCAAAGAGCGGGAAACAGAGAGCGAAATATGAAGACAAGAATCCTGGGAAGAACAGGGCTGGAGGTGGGTGAACTGTCTTTGGGCGCCGCCTTCGTGACGCGCGGCGAAGGTGGATTCGAGGGTTCCCTGCCTGTCGTTCGCCGCGCACTGGAACTTGGGTTCAACCTGGCGGACACTTCCGCCGACTATGGCGACAGCGAGGCATCTCTCGGCTGGGCCCTTGAGCAGGCAGACCAGCCCTGCATCGTTTCCACGAAACTGGGCCCACCACCTGGTTGGACTGACTTTCAACCGAAGGACAAGGATCAACTGAGACGTATTGTCGATCTCAGCCTGAAGAATCTACGCCGTGATGTGATCGACATCATGATGGTACATGAACCGGATCGTCCGGGTCAGTTTGACTGGTACGACGACGACATCTCCTTCCACGGACCTGTCGTCGACCTGCTGCAGGAACTCAAAGAGGAGGGGCTCATTCGCCACACAGGGATTGGCGGTACCGGTGTGTATGAATTGGCTCGCCTCTGCGACACGGGTTGGTATGATGTCGTGCTGACCGCCTTCAATTCGAGTCCTCTCTGGCGCGACGCCCTGACCCATGTCATTCCCTCTGCGAACAGGCATAACATGGGTGTCTTCCTCGCATCCCCAACGCAGCAGGGCTGGCTCGTCAGGAAATACGAGCAAGTCGCCAACGGTGCGCGCTGGCTGGCACCACAGCGACGCGAACAGCTACAGGCCCTTTATGATCTGGTTGATGACATCGGCATCGAGCTGCCGGTCCTCTGCCTGCGCTGGGCACTGGGCGTCGAGGGTGTGTCTACTGTGTTGACGGGCCCGCGCAATGTGGAACAACTCGAGCAGAACTTCACTGCCGTCGAACAGGGACTCTTGCCTGACGAAGTAACCAGGAGACTGGACCACATATACCAGATGCTACCACATCGCCCCTTTGAAGAGCCCGCCGGTTGTCATCTCGACAGCAGCGACTATTGGGGTCCCGCACACGTGCGCTAGATCCTGGCGATCTCAAGACACGACCTGTAAGAACGAGGCGCCCGCCGCGTGGCTTAACCAGCACTAAAACGGTGTGGCATAGGATGGGTCGTTGACGTAACGCTGCGTGTCCAGATCGAGTCGAATCTCCATGCCTGCCGGCAGATCAACCTGTAATCGACCGTTGTCGAGTTCCAGCGTGTGTTCCTGGCGCGTAATCGGTTCGGCATGATACGTCCCGGCGTAGCCGCCCAGGTCACCCGGCCAGACACTGTTGCATGACTCGTAGGTGGCCTTGGTGAAGCGGTGTTCGCCAAAGGCGCCCGCCTGCAGCAACACACGGCGGCTCTGCGTCGCACTCGTATTGACGAGACGTACAACGGTTCGATCCGCCGCCAGGGTCTCAACCAATGCACCAACATCCTGCGGCAATCCTGAACGTTTCTCGTCCATATCGAAGTAGCGCACGCGAGCATGCAGCAGTCCGCCATTGTAAATCGGCTGCGGTGCCCCCATCGTCAGCTGAATCAGCGCCTCTGACGTCACTGGATTGCCCCATTGCCAGTGGTGGATATGGTGCTGCGTGCCGACACTTTCGTCTTCTCTCACCTGCGCCATGCGACGACAGACCTGCTGGTAACTCGCCTGCTGGATCCGCTCCGGGTAGTCAGGATTCTCTCCAGCGAGAAATCGCGACCAGGGCTGTTCGTGACCACTGTCGTGTTTGTCGCGGAAGGAGTGCACCTGACTCCAGTCATTCGCCTCGGCCTGCTGGAGACGCTCCACGCGCTCCCAGTCGTCGTCCCGCATGGATAGATGCCACAGATACACCGGATAGAGGGCACTCATCGGCATCCAGTCGAACCACCCGGCGTCGCCATAGCGATAGGGCACGAGAAAGGTCTTCTCCCCTTCAGGTACGGTGTCGAGTTGCTTTTTCCACTCCTCACCCACGCTCATGTGCTCTTGTCGATGGTCACGCATTTCACCCAGTTCCAGGATGCGATCCATCTGTTGCCGCGGCAGTTCTAGATACTTCTCGTCGCGCGTCAGCAGATACGCATTGGCCCCTGCATCGACGGTGGCAAAGTGCATGGTGAGGAAGCCGTGCGGGAAGGTCCATCCATAACGCCCCCCATACCATTTGCCATCGACAAACTCACCCACCTTGCCAGAGGGGCCGATCTGGTCTGGCAACAATCCGCCATTGTCCTGCGCACGCTGTAACCAGGCGTCGGTGTATTCGACAACCCAGTCGCGGTACTTCTCCTGCTGCGTCAGCATGAAGGCATTGGTCATCATCGATGTGATCGCAAGATTGGCCGGTGCGTCACCCGCCTTCCAACGCTGCTGCATGGCGGCGCCCATGCGTTTCGCATTGGCCGGGTCAGCCAGATCCTTGACGGACTCAATTCCCGGTAGATCGAAGAAGGGCAGGCCATAGGGTTCCATCGTCGTGCCCACAGGGCTGTATTCGCGTCCATCCGCCCCATCCGTAACGATTGCCCCCTTGCTGCCATTGAGCCCGGATAACACGACCCGGTGCTCGGGATCGTAGTTGATCGCCTCTTTGTCCTCATTGAGGTAGAAGCCAGCGAAACGTTTGGCCAGCTCCAGTCGGCGCGTGCTCGTCGGCGCCGCAAGGCACAGGTGATAGAACAGTTCATCAGCTTCCGACTGATGCATCTGGTCTTCGCGGAAGCCATAGTCCTTGTGATAGGATCCAAGTCGCATGAGCTGACCTGTCACTGCTTCGAACTGACGCTCCGCCAGGGATAGCAGGTGCTCACTACCCCCCATGAGATAAACGAGGGGCCAGTTGAAGAAGGGCTCGAAGTAGTCATCGGGAGATCCACCACCCCAGGCATCGTCCCAGATGAACTCGCCATTGTCACGCGTGAAATGCTGCAGGAACGGCTCGACGACAGTGTCCATCGAGTCGAACAAATGACGCTGCCAGATAGCCCATGATGGCATCTGTTCAACGGGTAGATCAGCGATGATGTGTGACATCAATTACTCCGATTAATGGATCGAACTACTCCGACTTTTTTGGACGCGACGAGGACTTATCCTATCACCCTGGGCCCCTCGTGCACCATAGGGGACCATCTTACCGTTCATCAGGTGAAATCTTCACGTCCCCCCAGGTCACATTTTCCACAGCCGTTGACGGGGGCGTCAGCAAAGTGAACGTAAAGGTTCCCATCTTCGCGGGGCCCACGAGTTGCCCCGTCGGCTCTGTGATTACAGAGATCGCCTCAGGTGGATCATTCTGTGGCCCACCGAGAGGCCACTGATTGGCACTACGTGTGCCACCATCAAAGGGATGCAGGTCCACGACAACGGATGGCTTCCACTGGCCATTCTCGAACAGTGGCAACCCCGAGACGCCGACAAACCAGTCTGGACTGGGGCCCAACATGGTGACAAGCGTCACGAGAGGAAAGGTGTCGTCCACATCGAACTCGACACTCAGATCGCCGCAGCTTGTGGCCATGGTGGCAGCAGGACAGAACCACCAGCGGTACTCCAGTGTCTGGAAGGCTCTGTTCCCTACCTCCGCCTGGATCTCCTCATCGGTGAGGATGTTGATCACGCCAGTCTCTGCCATCTGCACCATACCGGGGCTGGCGAGTTCGCCGACCTGCCAGAAGGACACGTTGTCATTGTGTGTGCCACCACCGAGCCAGGAGAAATGTGCGTCCGTAGGAGCGATTCGTTCCGGGTGCGTTTCCTCACTCCAAGTGTTGTCGACATCCAGCCGATAGCGAACGACGCCCGCCCTGGCCTCTGTTGCGTTGAGAAGAATCTGCGCTGCGAAAACCAAGCCCAGGAATAGATGTGTCGTCTTCATAGTCTGCCGCCTGTGTAGTGCATAGTGGGATTCTATGCGCCGGTGTGCACCGCCTTGAATCTCTCCTGCACGCCGGATGAATACAACCCTTACATGGGCCTCCCCTTGACCACCCTGCGGAATTGAACCTTTCGTCCCTGTTGATACCATTAAATCCGCTCAGATGCTGAAGCCACTCCGGGACGCGCAAACCAAATGAATCTCTCTGACAAAGATCTGTTACAGCAATTGGGAACAGGCGCCACCATTGCCAGTGTCTGCGGGGCGGCAGGTTGCACGCGCGCTGAGTTTGATCGCTGGTGGCAGGAGACCATCGACCGACGTGTGCCACGAGCCGACGAGATCCACGCCCCCGTCGCGTCTCCTGTCCAGATTGAGCGGGATGAATGGGGCATCCCACATATCCATGCCGACAATGACAGAGATCTGTTTGTCGCCTTCGGTTACGCCATGGCTGAGGACAGGTTGTTTCAGTTGGACTACCTGCGGCGCAAGAGCACGGGACGACTGGCACAGATTCTTGGTGAGGAAGCGCTGCCGTCAGACTTGTTGGTGCGAACCGTCGATCTCGCGGGCATCGCGGCGACAGAATGGGATCGGCTGCCGACGGAGACACAGCAGTTGCTGACCTCCTTCACCGCCGGAGTCAATGCCGTCATCGAACAGTCGATGCAGAATCTGCCCGTTGAATTTGATCTGCTCGGTTACGAGCCAGCCCCATGGACCGAAATCGACTGCCTTGCGATTGAGAGCGAATTCCGTTGGTATCTGACGGGTCGCTTCCCGGTCATCGTCATTCCCGAGTTGGCAAAGCGAACCCTCGGCGATGGTGCACTCTATGGGCAATTCATGTCCGGCGAGGCCATGGACGAGAGCATCCTGCCTGCAGATGGTTATCCGAGTTCCTCCGAGCGCCATGCAGCGGAGCCACTGTCTGCGCCGATGGGAGGATTCGATGACGGGACCGGTAGCAACAACTGGGTTGTAAGTGGCAGAATGACCGAGAGTGGCAAGCCCCTCGTCGCCAGCGATCCACATATCGCCATTGAAGCCGTCTCCTGCTGGTATCAGGCACATCTGTGTGGTGGCTCCTTCAATGTGGCAGGGATGAGCTATGTCGGCATGCCTGCCATCATGTTTGGGAGAAACGAGCAGGTCGCCTGGGGTATTACAAACAACATCTGTTCCCAGCGTGACCTGTATCAGGAAAAGAC
>Ga0233428_1000712_pt1 | contig 42601 bp, 41 predicted proteins | sample SI_118_April2016_4_FD_179890 | JGI IMG/M metagenome (GOLD analysis project Ga0233428, IMG submission 179890) | Seawater microbial communities from Saanich Inlet, British Columbia, Canada - SI_118_April2016_120_MG | ecosystem: Environmental > Aquatic > Marine > Inlet | place: Canada: British... | reverse complement strand
AGCACTGATATCCAATGTATTGCTACTAGATTATCTAAGAAGTGATTATCAAACCCTAACCAAGATTAACTCTTCAGCACTGGTAGAAGTAGGCAAAAGTTTTAGCTCCAACTTTGTTACCAAGTATCCAATCATTCTCAAGGATTACAAATCAAGCAGTGTGAGTAGTGTTAGGCTTAAAGCAGATCAACAAAATAAGCAACAACCTTCAGACAGAATAGTAGGGGAGAAGGTCTCATTTAACGATGTTGGATTTAAGTTTAAGATTGATACCAAATTTGTTGACCAGAAAACAGTATCAATCAAACTCAACCAATCACATTCATTCTTGCAAGGCTTTGTAAATGATGTGCCTGTTACTGATAAGAGAGATTTTAAATCTCAGTTCTTGCTCACTGATGGCCAGCTAGTGCCACTATTTAATCTATCAAGCTTACTCAATTCCAAATCAAATAAAGAAACCATTCCATTTTTAAGTTACTTCTTGCCAGGCAAGGTGGATGATGACAATTCGAGCTATCAGGTATTTTTAAGATTTAGATTTGAGGATGTTCAAAAATCCCATAAAAAACAAGCTGATATTGTAAAGCTTAACAACACAAAACAAATTATCAATGCTAGTAGCGAACTGAAGGACGTTAAAGGTGTAACTAATACAGATATAGACATTCTAGACAAAGAAGATGAGAAGCTAGCTAACGAATTATTGACAAATTAAAATGCCAAGAGAGGAGTCAACTGCGTTGACTTTCTTGGCATTTATTACTCTCCGATTTTTACTCCAAATCCATACAAAATAAAATACATATCAAATTAAACTATTTACAAACGCTTTTTTTTTTTTGCGTAATTATTAGTCTAAAATAACCCTCTTAATAACATTGTTACTGCTAGTCAATATTTAAAGGCTTGCAGTGCGGTAGCCGTTGTACAATTAACATAAAAACCAATATCAAAAAAAAGCATTGTCTAAAATAATTCCAGTTATCCTTTCAGGTGGTTCAGGTACACGCCTTTGGCCGCTGTCTCGTAAACAGTATCCAAAGCAGTATCTACCATTAGCAGGTGATAACACCATGCTTCAAGAAACCATCCTGCGTTTAGAAGGGTTGGATAATCTTGCAGATCCAATTATTATTTGCAACACCGATCATCGTTTTTTGGTGGCGGAATAATGCCTGAAAATTGATATTAAAAATTAAAATTCTATGAAAAAAATACTTTGGTCATTTACAGTGCCGTCACTTCTTTTACTTGCTGTAATTTATTGGCAATATTTGAATTGCTCTATTGAAATTCTTCCTAGATATGGCTCTATTTTAATTATTTTTGGTATTTTTATAGATGGTCAGTTGCTTATAAGGGGTAAAAATAACGAACTTACATTGAATTCTAGTGTATTAACAATACCAAATGATTCTGATGTAAAGCGATACAGGTCTTTGAAGTATAAATTTTCACTCTTAAAACCTGGAAGTGGATTGTTATTAATTATAATAGGAACTTTTGTTTGGGGATTTGGAGATCTATTGTTTAAATGCTAAGTAATTCTAAAAATATTTTAATCACTGGCGGCGCAGGCTTTATTGGCTCTGCCGTTATTCGTCATATTATTAACAACACTGGACATAGTGTTGTTAACGTTGATAAACTTACTTATGCAGGCAATTTAGAATCTCTAACTTTAGTTGAAAGTGACGCAAGATATGCATTCGAACAAGTGGACATTTGCGATGCAACCGAGATTAAGCGCGTGTTTGATAAGCACCAGCCGGATATTGTGATGCACTTAGCAGCCGAATCGCATGTAGATAGATCTATTGATGGCCCAGGTGAATTTATCCAAACTAATATTGTTGGTACTTATGTGCTACTTGAGGAGGCTAGAGATTATTGGTCTAATCTAAATGGTGATAAAAAAAATAGTTTTAAATTCCACCATGTATCTACTGATGAAGTCTATGGTGATCTTGAAGGTACAGATGATTTATTTACTGAAGATACACCTTATGCACCAAGCTCACCTTACTCCGCTGCCAAAGCTAGCTCTGATCATCTAGTGCGTGCATGGCAACGTACTTTTAAATTCCCAACACTAATTACCAATTGTTCTAATAATTACGGCCCCTACCAATTCCCTGAAAAGCTTATTCCACTTATTATTCTCAATGCATTAGAAGGTAAAGAATTGCCAATCTATGGCAATGGCAAGCAAATAAGAGACTGGCTATATGTTGATGATCATGCAAGAGCATTATTGCATGTAGCATTAATCGGCAAGATTAGTGAAACCTATAATATTGGCGGACACAATGAATTACAAAATATTGATGTGGTTAAAACAGTTTGTAGCATTTTAGACGAATTAGTGCCCAGCAAGCTTGACGGTATCAATAAGTATGAACAGCTTATTACCTATGTGGGCGACAGAGCTGGGCATGACGTAAGATATGCAATTGATGCAACTAAGATAGCAAATGAATTAAACTGGACGCCAGATGAAACTTTTGACACGGGTATCAAAAAAACTGTCGAGTGGTATTTAGAAAATACTACTTGGTGTGATCGAGTTAAAGATGGTAGTTATCAGGGTGAAAGATTAGGGGTGGTTAAATCATGAAAGGAATAATCTTAGCAGGTGGCTCTGGAACACGCCTTTACCCTCTCACCAAAGGCGTGTCAAAACAGCTTATGCCTATTTATGATAAGCCAATGATCTATTACCCATTGTCAATATTAATGTTGGCCAGTATTAAAGAAGTGCTTATTATCTCTACCCCTGAAGATTTACCAAGATTTGAACAACTCCTTGGTGATGGTTCTGATATTGACATAAGGTTTGAATATATTGTGCAACCTTCTCCTGATGGCCTCGCTCAGGCCTTTATCTTAGGTAAAGATTTCATTGGTGATGAAGATGCTTGCTTAATACTGGGTGATAACATCTATTATGGTCACGGTATAACTGATATGTTAGCCAATGCTGTATCAAATGCTAAAGACAAAAATATGGCAACCGTATTTGGTTACCACGTTAATGATCCTGAACGTTATGGTGTAGTAGATTTTGACTCTACCGGTAAAGCGCTAAACATTGAAGAGAAGCCAATCCATCCTAAAAGCAACTATGCAGTAACTGGCCTTTACTTCTATCCGAATGATGTGGTTAAAAAGGCCGCTGAAGTTGTACCGTCTGAACGAGGTGAACTAGAAATTACCACTGTAAATCAAATGTATTTAAGTGAAGAACGCTTAACTGTTGAGCTTATGGGTAGAGGCTATGCCTGGCTAGATACAGGCACTCATGAAAGCCTATTAGAAGCCTCAACCTTTATTGAAACTATTGAAAAGCGTCAAGGTTTAAAAGTAGCCTGTATTGAAGAAATTGCTTTTGAAAAGGGCTATATTACTAAAGAGCAACTTATAGAGCTGGCACAGCCATTAGCTAAGAATCAATATGGACAATACTTACTTAGGCGTGCAGAGGAAGTGATTTGAAGTTTACACCTCAGTCAATTCCCGATGTATTACTGATTGAGCCCACTATACATAGTGATGGCCGTGGCTACTTTACAGAAACCTTTAGACAAGATCTATTTGAAGATGCTATCGGATACAAAGTTAATTTTATACAAGATAATGAATCCAAATCAACCAAGGGCGTATTACGTGGCCTGCATTATCAACTTCTGCCTTATACTCAAGCTAAACTTGTCAGAGTGATTGAAGGTAGTGTTTTAGATGTGGCAGTAGACATACGCAAATCCAGCCCAACTTTTGGCCAGCACGTAGCTGTAGAGCTAACAGCGCAGAATAAACACCAGCTCTTTGCGCCACATGGGTTTGCACATGGATTTGTTGTGTTTAGTGATAGCGCAACATTCGCCTATAAAGTTGATAATTACTATTCACCAAATCATGATCGAGGTATTGCATTTGATGATGACCAACTTAAAATTGATTGGCAATTGTCAGCAGAAGAGTTACAACTCTCAGACAAAGATAAAACTCATCCATCTTTAGCGAATGCTAAAGATTTGTTTGAGTAGCTGATAGTCATGAGAATACTTGTTCTTGGCAAGAATGGTCAATTAGGTAGATCTATCCACAAGCTAGTTAATACTGATACTAAAATAGACAATAATCAACACTCTAATGATTTTATCTTTATTGACAGAGAGGGGCTAGACTTAAGCAGTGAGAGTAATATTGGCCACTACTTTGATAGTAACGATAAGTTTGATATTATTATTAACTGTGCAGCTTATACGCAAGTAGATAAAGCAGAGCAAGAAGTAGAGCTAGCAAACCAAATTAATCATCTAGCAGTAAAGCAACTAGCAAGCATTGCTAACAAACAACAAGCAAAGCTAATACACATCTCTACTGACTATGTCTTTGATGGAGAAAGTGATAAGCCCTACACAGAGACAGATACACCCAATCCAATCAACGTCTACGGAAAAACCAAACTCGCTGGAGAAAAAACACTGCAAGCAGTAATGCCAATGAATGCTATTATCATTAGAACCAGCTGGCTTTATTCAGAATATGGCAACAACTTTGTTAGCACCATGTTAAGGCTAGGTGAAGAAAGAGGCGAGATAAGCGTGGTAAATGACCAAATAGGCTCACCTACTTATGCAACTGATTTGGCAAAAATAATACTACATATTATCAAAACTAAAGAATTTAAAGAAATGGGTCAAGTAGCACAAATTTATCACTATTCGAATAAAGGCAAGTGTAGCTGGCATGAATTTGCTAAAGAAATCTTTAAAATAGTGGAAGTGAGCTGTAAAGTTAATCCTATTGCAACACAGCAATATCCAACGCCTGCAAATAGGCCGATGAATACTATAATGAGTACAGATAAAATAATACAAAAATTTAATATTAATATCATTCCATGGCAAGAATCGTTGGCAAGATGCTTGTCGATATAAGCAATATGAAAACTCCAAATACCATCTACCATAACGCAACCGTTACTCGTAAAAGGCGTAATCAACTAAATGGCCATAAATCAGTTGTTATTTGGTTTACAGGTTTATCAGGCTCAGGAAAATCGACCCTTGCTCACTCAGTTGAAGAGGAGCTACACAATTTAGGCTGTAGAACTTTTGTTTTAGATGGTGATAACGTTCGTCATGGTTTATCGTCAAATTTAACTTTTAGTGATAGTGACCGTAAAGAAAACATTAGAAGGATCGGTGAGGTTGCTAAGTTAATGGTGGAGGCTGGCGTTATTGCCATAACAGCATTTATTAGTCCATTCGAGAAAGACCGTAATCTCGTTAAAGAAATATTTCCTCAAGGTGATTTTATTGAAATCTATTGCAATGCCAGTCTAGAAATTTGTGAGTCAAGAGATGTTAAAGGCTTGTATAAGCGTGCGCGCACTGGAGAAATTAAAAATTATACGGGTATTGACTCCCCTTATGAAGCGCCCAGTAATCCAGAGTTGATTATTGATACTGAGAGTGAGTCATTAGAAGAGTCTGTTGCCAAGATCATTGACTTTCTGAAATCTAAGGAAATTATTAATTAATCATGCTTAATCAGATCGATATTCAAGATATTGTCACCATTGCCAAAGAAGCTGGCAATGCTATTATGCAGATCTACAAGCAAGATTTTGAAGTTGAATACAAGCGAGATAACTCACCATTAACCCTGGCTGACAAAAAAGCCAATGACATTATTGAGGATGGTTTAAATCAACTCTCAGTTAACCTCCCTATCTTGTCTGAAGAAGGTAAAGAGATTTCTTATGAGGATAGAAAGCATTGGGAATATTTTTGGCTAGTTGATCCACTAGATGGCACTAAAGAGTTTGTAAAGAAAAACGGTGAATTTACCGTTAATATAGCACTTATCCATAGAGATACGCCAGTACTTGGCGTTGTATATGCTCCAGCGTTAGATATTTGTTATTGGGCAAAGCAAGATGAAGGTGCATTCAAAGACGGGCAAAAACTTCCTCTTAAAACAGCAGGCCAGCGTAATACTTATAAGATTGTCGCCAGTCGTTCACACATGTCAGATGAAACACAAGCGTTTATCGATACGATAGACACACAAAAAGAAAAAGAGCTAATCTCAATTGGTAGTTCTCTGAAAATATGCCTAGTTGCCGAAGGCGAGGCTGATATTTACCCAAGGCTTGGGCCAACGATGGAATGGGATACGGGAGCGGCACATGCAGTTGTTTGTGAAGCTGGGTTTACTCTAAATAGATATAATAATTCGACTTTCGGTAAGCATCTTTACAATAAGAATAATTTATTAAATGATTGGTTTGTAGTTAATGAAGAAATCCATAAAAAATCTACCAATATAGTGCAAGATAGGTTGTGCTATTCTGTTGAAATATCCTAAGGAGTTGTATGTCTACACGGAATAAAGTAAAAGATATTATAGTACCGGTTATATTATCTGGTGGCTCAGGCACTCGCCTTTGGCCGCTGTCTCGTAAAGAATACCCTAAACAATATTTAGCCTTGGCAGGTGACAACACCATGCTCCAAGAAACCATCCTGCGTCTTAACGGATTAGATAATCTTGCAGAACCAATTATTGTTTGTAATGCTGATCATCGTTTTTTAGTTGCCGAACAATGTCAACAAATTGATGTTAAAAATCCAAGAATTATACTTGAGCCTTCTGGTAAAAATACCGCGCCTGCAATAGCCGCTGCAGCACTTCAATCATTAAAGTATTCTGATGATTCAATACTGCTAGTTTTGTCGGCTGATCATGTTATTCAAGATGTTAGTGCTTTTCATCAGGCGATCAATAGTGCAAGCCAACAAGTACAAAATGGCAAGCTAGTCACTTTTGGCATTGTGCCAATAAATGCTAATATAGGCTATGGTTATATAAAGTCTACCAAAGACAATGTTGATGGCGCATATAAAGTTGAAGAGTTTGTTGAAAAGCCAGATCTAAAAACTGCACAGACTTATCTAAAGAAAGGTGGCTACTTTTGGAATTCTGGCATGTTTATGTTTAAAGCTAGCACGCTAATTAATGAGTTAACAATCCATTCACCAGATATTGTTAAATCGGTCGATAATGCCATTAACAATGCCACGCAAGATCTTGATTTTATTCGTCTAGAAAAGCAAGTCTTTGAATCGTCCCCATCTGATTCTATTGATTGCGCACTCATGGAGAAAAGTGATAATGTAGTTGTTGTGCCATTGGATGCACAGTGGAGTGATATTGGCACTTGGCCAGTATTATATGATATTGGTCAAAAAGATAGTCAAGGTAACGTCATCAAAGGTGATGTTATTATTCAAGATACCACCAACAGCTACATTAACGCTGATCACCATATGGTGGCAACCATTGGTGTTGATAACTTAATTATTATAGACACCCCTGATGTAACCTTTATTGCCACACAAGATAAAGCGCAGGAGGTAAAAAGTGTTGTTGAGTCCTTGCAGGTCAGTGGTCGATGTGAAAGTACTGTACATCGTAAAGTCTATCGCCCTTGGGGCTGGTACGACTCTATTGAAAAGAGAAAAAATTTTCAAGTAAAAAGAATTCATGTAAATCCAGGAGGGAAACTTTCTTTGCAAAGTCATAAGTATAGGGCGGAACATTGGGTGGTGGTAAAAGGAGAGGCTATAGTAACAAAAGATAGTGATGTATTTAGTTTGAAAGAAAATCAGTCTACTTATATACCTATAGAGGTGCAACACTCTTTAGAAAATTATAGCAAGAAAGATTATTTAGAAATTATTGAGGTACAAAGCGGATCTTACTTTGGTGAAGATGACATTGTTCGCTATGATGATGTATATAATCGTCATTTGTCAGAAGAATGTAACTAGAAATATAAAATTGTATGAATAAAATAGCATTAATCACAGGAGTTACGGGGCAAGATGGGTCGTATCTTGCAGAATTTCTTTTGAACAAAGATTATAAAGTGCATGGCATTATTCGTCGAGCATCTTCGTTTAATACACAACGTATAGACCATCTAACGCATAACAATAATTTTAGCTTGCATTATGGCGATCTTACTGACAGTTTAAATCTCGTTAGATTAATTAAAGAGATTAATCCTGATGAAATTTATAATTTAGCAGCACAATCACACGTTGCGGTTAGTTTTGAATCGCCAGAATATACAGCAGATGTTGTAGCAACTGGGACATTAAGACTTCTGGAAGCTATTAGATTGTTAAATCTAGAAAAAAAAATTAGATTTTATCAAGCATCGACGTCTGAGCTTTATGGAGAGGCAAGGGAAATACCTCAGAATGAGAGCACACCATTCCACCCCAAGTCTCCGTATGCTGTTGCAAAAATGTATGCATACTGGATTACAGTTAATTACCGTGAATCGTATGACATGTATGCATGTAATGGTATATTGTTTAATCATGAGTCTCCTAGACGTGGAGAAACATTTGTAACAAGAAAAATTACTCGTGGTCTCGCTAATATTTCACAAGGTTTAGAGAGTTGTTTGCATATGGGAAATATTGATGCTTTACGTGATTGGGGGCATGCTAAAGACTATGTTAGAATGCAATGGATGATGTTACAACAAGATAAGCCAGAAGATTTTTGCATTGCGACTGGCAAGCAATATTCTGTTCGTCAATTTATCGAATGGTCTGCGAAAGAGCTTGGGATTAGTCTGAAATTTAAAGGTGCTGGGCTGAATGAAGTAGGAATTATCGAGTCTATTGATGAGGGTAGTGATTCTTTGGCGTTAAAAGAAGGTGATATTATTGTTAGAATTGATAAAAGATTTTTTAGACCGGCAGAAGTTGAAACTTTACTTGGCGACCCAACTAAGGCAAAGGAAAAATTAGGATGGACTCCAGAAATCACAGTGCAAGAGATGTGTAAAGAAATGGTAGGCAATGATTTGCAAGAGGCTAAAAAGAATATTTTGCTAAGAAATAATGGATTTCCAGTAAATATTTCTAAAGAATAATAAGCATGCAATTTAATAAAGAAATATATGTTGAAGGTAAGTTGATATCTTTAAAATCACCCACCTTTGTGATTGCTGAGGCTGGAGTAAATCATGGTGGAGATATGACCATTGCCAAAAAGCTAATAGATTTGGCAGTTGAGGCCAAGGCTGATGCAGTTAAATTTCAAACATTTAAAGCTGAACATTTGATTTTGAATGATATTCAGAAAGCGCCATATCAAAAAGACACTACGGATGCCAATGAATCACAATATGACATGCTTAAGAGGCTTGAAGTCAGTCGAGAACAAAACCTAGGTCTCAAGCAATACTGTATGGATAAAGGTATTGTATTTCTAACCACACCATTTGATGAAGAAAGCTTAGAAGAAATTGATGAGCTTGACTTGCCTGCTTATAAAGTGGCATCTACAGATACCACGAACCTACCTTTTTTAAAAAAAATAGCCAAGAAAGGTAAGCCTATATTTTTATCGACAGGTATGAGTTATCTCTCTGAAGTTAAATTGGCACTGAAAACTATTTATGAATACAATAAAGACGTAGTGTTGTTGCAGTGCACTGCTAATTATCCCATTCAAGATAATGAGGTAAATCTAGCAGTGATTAATACGTATAGAGATAATTTTGATATATTGCTAGGTTATTCAGATCATAGTGTGGGCGTTGGCGCTGCACCATTTGCAATTCCTATGGGTGTCAAAGTAGTTGAAAAGCACTTTACACTTGATAAGAATAATGAAGGACCTGATCATGCAGCGTCCCTCTCACCTGATGAGTTGATAGAATTTGTAAAAACAGTTCGTAGGGTTGATTCTTATATGGGTAGCAAGATAAAAGAGCCAAGTTTGTCAGAGCGGAGCACTAGAAAGTCGCTACAAAAATGTATGGTGGCCAGTCAAAGCATCAAGAAAGGAGATTTGCTCACCAATGATAATCTTGTTGCTAAAAGAACGGGTGGTATTGGTATTTCTCCAATTGATTACGAAAGCATAATAGGAATAGAGTCACACAAAAGCTATAAGAAGAATGAGGTGATCTCCATTGACTAAGGTAGCAATTATAGGAGCTGGCGCACACACCAGATCATCAATAAACTTATTACTAAATTATTTTAATAGTGATGATATTCGTATTTATGACGATTCTTTTGTTAAAGGTGAACAAGAAATGATAAGTTCAATTCCATTAATTGGATGTATTAATGACATTGAATTAGAGCAAGATGTTTTCTTATCCATTGGTAATAATGATTTAAGAAAAAAGTATTTCTTAAAGTTTAAAGATAAAATCATAAGAAATACTATTTTCCATAGTGATTCATTACAAGAAAAAGATGTAATATATGGGATTGCTAATCAAGTTTTTGCACATAGTTATATTAATTCCCAAGCCGTAATTGGAGATAATAATATCATTAATACTGGTGCTATTATTGAACATGAGGCCATAGTAGGTAATCACAACCATATATCTATAGGGGCAAAAATATGTGGCAGAAGTGCTATTGGAAATATATGTTTAATTGGCGCTGGCGCAGTAGTAGTGGATAAAATATCAATTTGTGATAATGTAATTATTGGAGCGGGGTCTGTGGTTATCCGAGACATAAAAGTTGCTGGCACCTATGTCGGAAACCCGGCAAAGAGAATTAAATGATATATATTTCTACTTCATGTGTTAAACACAGCAAAATTAAAGACTCTGTTCAGGAATTGGCAGAAAATGGTTTTCAAAATATTGAATTATCTGGCGGTACTGAATATTATGATAATTTTGAAAATGATTTGTTAGAGCTAAAAGATAAGTACAATCTTAATTATCGTTGTCATAATTATTTTCCACCGCCAAAAAACCCATTTGTGCTTAATTTAGCTTCATTAAATGATAAAACATTTCAAATGAGTTTTGACCATTTACAGAAAGTTATCGCCTTATCAAATAGACTGGGGGCGGGCAAATTTGCGTTTCATGCAGGGTTTTTTATTGATATCAAGTTGAATGAAATTGGAAGAAAATTAAGTCGAGATATTTTATTTAATAAGGAAAAATCTATTGAGCGTTTTTGTAATGCTTACAATGTGTTAAAAAAACAGGTAAAAAATGTAAGTTTGTATATTGAAAACAATGTATTTTCTAAGACTAATGCAGATACTTATAATGGTGAAAATCCATTTATGATGGCTAATTTTAGTGAATACGAATCTTTAAAAGAAAAGATAGATTTTAATTTATTACTAGATGTTGCTCATTTAAAGGTTAGCGCTAAAACCTTAAGTCTTGACTGGGAAAGTGAGTTTGAAAATATGATGAGTGTAAGTAACTATATTCATGTGAGTGATAATGATGGTTTTCACGATTTAAATAATCAGTTGACTAAAACATCAAGTTTATTAACTATGTTAGAGCAGAGTAACACTAAAAATAAAGACTTTACTTTAGAGGTGTACGATGGAATGAGTGCCATTAAGAAAAGCCATGAGGCGCTACTAAGGGTGGTTTCATGATTGAAAACCTTGTTTGCAATTGTAATGATTCTTTGTTGGAAGTGATGCGAATTATCAATGAAAATGCTATGGGTGTTAGCTTTGTTGTTGATGAATTTAATGTGCTCAAGGGTGTTGTAACTGATGGCGATATAAGGCGGGCATTGTTAAATGATGTTAGATTAGATGAAAAGATAAAAAATCTTTTGTCCAAGGAGTTTGTCTATGGAAATATTGACGAGCATTACGACAATCTTATATCAAAAATAACTTATAAGATTAATATCATTCCATTGGTTGACAGTAATTTTAAGGTTGTTGATTTTTTTGAATATAAGCAAAATATTCATTTTCCGGTTGCTATTCCTAATTTAAATGGTAATGAATTTAAGTATTTAACTGATGCCTTTTTAAGTGCTTGGATATCGAGTAGTGGAGAATATATCAATCGTTTTGAAGAGAATTTTTCTAAATATTGCGATACTAAATATGGTGTGGCCGTATCAAATGGTACTGTAGCAATTCATTTGGCTTTGGTTACCCTAGGTATTGGAGATGGAGATGAAGTTATCATTCCAGATTTAACTTTTGCTGCGACTATCAATACTGTTCTTCATGCAAATGCAACTCCTGTGATAGTAGATGTAGAAGAAAGTAGCTGGTGTATAGATCCCAAAGAGATAGAAAAAGCCATTACTCCCAAAACAAAAGCAATCATCCCAGTTCATTTATATGGTCAATCTTGTGATATGGACGCTATTATGAAAATAGCAAAGAAATATAACTTAAAAGTTATAGAGGATTGTGCAGAGGCTCATGGAGCTATGTATAACGGTAAGAAAGTTGGAGGTTTTGGAGATATAGGGTGTTTTTCTTTCTTTGGAAATAAAGTAATCACCACTGGTGAAGGCGGCATGTGTGTTACGAATAATTCTGAACTAGATGAAAAAATGAGAGTTTTACGAGATCATGGCATGAGTAAAACTAAACGATATTGGCATGATGTGGTTGGATATAACTATCGTCTCACAAACTTACAGGCGGCCATAGGCCTGGCACAATTGGAAAGAATAGAAGAGATACATGCAAATAGAAGAGAGTATGAAAATAACTATAAAGAAATTTTAGATACTAAAAACTTTACATTTCAAAATGATTTTAAAAATAGAAAAAGGATTACATGGCTTGTAAGCGTCTTGGTAGATAAAAATATAGACAAAGATGAGTATATGAATAAACTAAAAGTAAATGGTATAGATGCTAGGCCTTTCTTTTATCCTTTAAGTGGCATGGGTATTTATAAACCTTACTGTAATTTAGGCACGCCCATCTCTAAAACATTATCACAGAGGGGTCTTAATCTCCCTACTTATGAGAGTTTGAAAAGCATGAAAGAAATAAAAAAAGCCTTGCTAAATGTATCAAAATAAAACATTTTTAGCGATTATTCCTGCCAGAAGTGGTAGCAAGGGTCTTGTTGATAAAAATATAAAAATTATAAATAGCAAGCCATTGATGGCTTGGAGTATTGAAGCTGGGTTAAAAAGTAAATATATTGATAGATTGATTGTGTCAACTGACTCAGAAAAATATGCAAAAATAGCGAAGAATTTTGGTGCAGAAGTGCCATTTATTAGACCTGCTGAAATTTCAACAGATAAATCTTCGAGAATAGATGTAATAAGGCACTCATTAGAAGAGGTGGGTGAATCATACGATTATATTGTTTTTCTAGAGCCTACATCACCGCTTACTACTGAAAGAGATATAGATGCCGCTATTGAGCAACTTTTTTTGGAAAAAAATGCAGAGGCGATAGTTGGTGTCTCCTTGTCAGAGGCAGCCCATCCAAATTTTTTAGTTGAATTAAATAATGGATTTTTAGGTTTTATTAGTAAAGATCAAAAGTCTTCGGTTGTAAGAAGGCAGGATTTAGAGGATTTTTATTTTTATGATGGTAGTTTGTACATATCAGAAGTTGATAAATACCTAAAAAAAGAGTTTTATCATGAAAAGACTTTGGGCTATGTAACCTCTAAATGGAAGTCATTGGAAATAGACGATATATATGATTTTGTAATGGTTGGGGCGATTATGCAATATAAAGGATACAAATAATGACTTATCAAAAGCGACTGTTAAAAGCCATACCAGGAGGTGCGCACACTTATTCTCGTGGATATGATCAGTATCCCGAAAATGCCCCTCAAATATTAAAAAACGGTAGTGGTGCATATACTTATGATTTAGATAATAATAAATATCTAGACTATGGAATGGCGTTGCGTGCGGTAAATTTAGGCTATGCTAATAAAGAAGTTAATCAAGCCGCCATAAGGCAAATTGAAAATGGAAATAATTTAACAAGAGCTAGTATTATTGAATTAGAGGCTGCTGAATTATTAATTGACATGATTGATAGTGTGGATATGGTTAAATTTACTAAAAATGGCTCAACTGCTACAACTGCTGCCATAAAATTAAGTCGAGCTTATACAAATAGAGATTTAGTGGCAAGATGTGCGAGCCATGCTTTTTTCTCTTATGATGATTGGTTTATCGGTTCCACTCCTGCAAATTTAGGTATTCAAGAAAAAGATATTCAAAATACTAAGCTATTTTCTTATAATGATATCGATAGTTTAATAGAGCTATTCCATAAATATCCAGAGCAAATTTCATGCATTATTTTGGAGCCGTCAGTTACAGAACATCCTAAGGATAATTTCTTGCAAAAAGTAAAAGAAGTCTGCCATAAAAATGGAGCAGTGTTTATTCTAGATGAAATGATTACGGGATTCAGGTGGCACATGAAGGGTGCTCAGCATTATTACAATGTGGAGGCCGATCTGTGCACTTTTGGCAAGGCCATGGCAAATGGTTTTTCTGTTGCAGCAGTCGCCGGGAAAAGAGAGATAATGCAGCAGGGTTCAATTGAGTTTTCAGGAACGGAAAGGCTGTTTATGCTGTCAACTACTCATGGTGCTGAAATGAGCGGGCTTGGCGCTTTTTTAGAGACAATGAAATTTATGGAAGAGCAGAAAGTGGTAGAGCACTTATGGGCTTATGGTGGTAAATTAATAAAACTTATGAATGGTATGGCTAAGAAATACGGAATTGAAAAAAACTTTATTGCTGGTGGGGTAGAATGCAGCCCTTATTATTTAACTTTTGATAAAGATGGGCAGAGTTCGCTAGGATTGAGAACTTTATTCTCTCAAGAGATGATAAAAAATGGTGTATTAATACCTTGGATAGCGCTTTCATATTTGCATGGAGAGGAGGAGCTTGAGTTAACCAAAAAAGCCTTAGAGAGTACTTTTGAGATATATAAAAAAGCAGTTGATGAAGGATTTGAAAAATACCTTGTCGGCGACGTGATCAAGCCAGTCTTTAGAAAATATAATTAAATGAAAATTGCAACTGTCTCACTTAATCAGATATGGGAAGATAAAAAAGCCAATATGGATTTGTGTGAGAAGTTTATTAGAGAGTCATCTAATAAGTCTGTAGATGTGGTGATTTTTCCAGAAATGACGCTTACTGGGTTTTCTCCAAGTAATGCTTTATTAATAGAAAACATATATAATTCGCATACATTAGAGTGGTTTGGAAAGTTATCAAAACTATATAATATTAATATAGTTTTTGGAGCTTGTTTAAAGGAAAAAGGAAAAAGTCTTCCTTTTAATATGCTTTGTATCGCTGATAAGTACGGCGTTGTAATTCCATTATATGCAAAAACCCATCTTTTCTCCTATGCTTGTGAAGATCAACATTTAATACCTGGAAATAAAGTTGTAACTTATAAGATAGAGAGCATAACCTTTGGATTTGCAATTTGTTATGATTTACGTTTCCCTGAGTTATTTTCAACAATGGCTAGTAATTGTGACGCAATAATAATAATCGCCAATTGGCCCTCCTCAAGAGTTGATCATTGGAATGCCTTATTAAGGGCGCGAGCAATTGAGAATGAATGCATTGTTTTTGGAGTAAACAGAATTGGAGTGGATGGCAATAAGATAGAGTATGATGAGAGCTCTGTAATGGTACTGCCTGATGGGTCTACTGAAGCTGCATATTTCACATCACCAGATTTCAGTATTTACGAAATTAACAGATACCAAGTGGAAGAATATCGCAATAATTTCCCAACGATAAAAGATAAAAGATATTGTTTATATGAAGATATTTTAAGAGAGAATAATCAAAGGAATTCCAATGAAAAATAAAAGCACAAGTTTTAGAGAGCAATTTGAATTGAATAATAAAGTTGCAGTAGTTACTGGTGGCACTGGAATTTTAGGAAAAAGATTTTGTGCTGGACTTGCTGAATTTGGAGCTAAAGTTGCTGTTGTTGATTTAGATGAGAGTAATGCAGTGGTGTATGCAAACGAATTGCAAGAAATATATGGTGTTGAATGTGTCGGTATAGCTTGTGATGTAAGGCGACCAGATTCTATAAAAAATATGACAGATGATGTGGAGAAGATTTTAGGGCCAATTGAGATCTTGCATAATAATGCAGCAAGTAAAGGATCAGATTTAGAAAAATTTCTTACACCTCTTGAGGAGTACTCACTAGATACTTGGAATGAGGTTATGTCTGTAAATTTAGATGGCATGTTTTTAGTTGCGCAAGCAATTGGATCAAAGATGGCCGAGAGGGGTTGCGGATCAATTATCCAAACGGCATCTATCTACGGCTCTACAATGGGTCCAGATCAAAATATATATGAAGGTTCTGAATATATGGGGATGCATATAAATACACCGCCAGTGTATCCAGCATCTAAAGGTGGAGTGGTTGGTTTGACAAATTATTTGGCCACATATTGGGCGCAAAAAGGGGTGAGGGTTAATACATTATCACCTGGTGGTGTGGAAAGTGGACAGAATGATATTTTTTATAATAAATATTCTAAGAGGGTGCCAATGCAAAGAATGGCAGACAAAGACGAAATGGTTGGTGCATTAATTTTCTTAGCATCTGATGCATCAAGTTATATGACAGGGCAGAACATATTTATAGATGGGGGGCTAAGTGCCTGGTAGAAAGTTTTTACATGTCTTGTAAGAAAATAATTTATCTCGCGAGGACTGATATCTATCCTTATATTGGTAAATCAATTTTTCTTAACAAAATCAAAAAAAGTGATTGGAATTTTGAAGTGTGGGATCTTTCGAAATTCTTTAAAAACACTGAAATGGTCAGCCTTTCCGATAAGGTGATTAAGGTTGTTGATATAAACTCAATAAGGTCTCTTTTAGAGCAGCAGGATCCAAATGTTGTTTTTATTCCTTTATTTACCATTGAGCTTGAAACTTATTGGGTTTTTAGACTTTTAAGAAAGTATAGAAAGATTTCAGTGCGTATTGATACAGGAATGATTCCAAGTAGCATTAGAAATTCAAGTATAGATAGATGGAAAGATAGAGCTCTAAGTATGCGACTGGATGTTTTTTCAATTAGAAGAGTAGTGAAAAGATTTTTGATAAGTATTCTCAATCTCGCATATGGTACAAATGATTATATTTATGATCTAGTGTTTATATCAAGTCAAAATTTGTCGAATAGATATCATGATGATAGTGTTTTTGTAAAGATTAACTCTTTAGATTACGACACCTATCAAGAGTTCAATAAAAACTATATTAAACATCCTAAGAAGTACGTTGTTTTTTTAGATGAGAATGCCCCACATCATCCAGACTCCAAATTATTCAATCAATTAACAGTGAATTCGGATAAATACTATAAAGGTCTCAATACTTTCTTTGATTTTCTGCAGAGTAAGTTTAATATAGAGGTGGTAATTGCCATGCACCCAACATCTAGCAATAATCTGCACAAATATAATCAAAGAGTTTTTTATGGAAATACCGAGGAGTTGGTTAGAGGGAGTGAGTTTGTAGTCTCTCATAGCAGCACCTCAATTAGTTATGCCATATTACACAATAAACCTATTATGACGATATTCAATAATGAAGTTAAAGAGTTTGGGCATCGTGCGAACTATCATATGATATGTAGTTTTGCTAAGGCAGTTTCAGCAAATATGTATAATGTTGATGACTATATTAGTTTTAAAGATATTACACTTCCAGTGTCTAATTTGAACGCATACCATGACTATAAATATACCTATCTCACCTCCAAAGAAACAGAAAATAGAATTTCTGGAGATATCTTTATTAAATCCTTGGATGAATTGCACTCTACAGTATTAACGCAATGATTTTTTTAGAAAATTTTAGTGCAAAGTTAGCTATAAATATTAGAGTTTATTTATATAGTCTCCCATGTCAAATTAGAACGGTAATTTGGCATTGTGTACACCCATTTATTTTAATACATAGTTTAAAGGTGTATATTTTTAGTTTCCTCAAAAAAAGAAGCGTCAAGCATATATTTATAACTGGATTTCCTAAATCTGGAACAACTTGGATAGAAAATTTAGTGCTTAATATTCCAGGATACATCCCTTTTATCCCTGGAGGTGATTATAAAGAACTTAGAAGTCATAATCTCTCTGGTAACTCATTAAATTGCCTACCTAGAAATGTGAGCGTAGGGATAAAAAGTCATTTACGAGGCAATAGAAAAAATATTACCATACTACTTAATGCTGGGATTGATAAAATTGTTGTGCTTATTAGAGATCCTAGGGATGTGATAGTGTCAAATTACTTCTATGCTAGAAAAAATAATCCATGGCAGCGTGGTGAAAAGGCCTTTTCAGAGTACAAAAACCTAACCAAGAAACAGGGGCTAGATCATTCTGTTAAATTTATGAAAGACTCTTATAAGAAATGGATTGAAGAATGGATTAATGTGAAAAATAACAAACTTATTAATGTGCATTTTGTTAAATATGAGGATTTTTTAATAAACCCTCAACTTGAATTCACAAAGATAATAGAGTTTTATCAGCTGGAATTAGAAACTAAAGAGATTCCTGATATTTTAGAGAGGATACAAAAAAAATCTAATAAAAAAAGTTTGTTTAATTTAGCTGTGCCAGGAAAAAATAACACAAAAAGAAAGGGTGTGGCAGGATCTTGGAGGGATGAGCTGGATAAAGAGCAAATATCCCTTATTAATAAAAGTTTGCTTAAAACTATTCGTAGTTTAGGGTACCCTGAAAAATGATAACTAAGTGCCCAATATGTTCCGAAACTAACTGTAACAAGAGTTTTATGGTACATGAAATGATGTCTATCTCTGGCGAGGAATTTAAGTATATATTATGTAAGAATTGTAATACTCTATATTTGTCAAAAATTCCAGATAGCATGGAAAAATATTATAAAAATAATTATTACTCTTTTTCTAAAATATCCAATAAGAACCCTAACTCAATTTATAAAAAAAAACTTAAATTATGGAGAGATGATGCGTTAATTTTTGGAAGATTATACTCATGGTTTTTTATAAAATTAATAACACGTGATAATTCTTTAGATTTTATGAGAGGTCTAAATCTATCAAAACAATCCAATATTTTAGATGTTGGTAGTGGGTCTGGTGCTTTATTGCATAGACTGGCAGAATCTAAATTTTCAAATTTGACAGGAATAGATCCATATATATTAAAAAACATAAGCTATAAAAATGGATTAAATATTTACAAGAAACAATTAAATGATGTTGATGGAAAGTTTGACCTTATTAGCTTCCATCATTCATTTGAACATATGGAAAATCCCTTGGAGGTTTTGCATTCTGCAAAGAAAAAAATATCGGCCAACGGTATTATTGTGTTAAGAATTCCCATCTTTCCATCATTTGCATGGAGAAAATACCGAGAGAGCTGGGTTCAAATTGATGCGCCTAGGCATTTGCATATTTTTTCAGTGGAGAGTATAAAAATATTAGCTGGAAAATCTAAATTACGCGTACTTAAAGTGGAATATGATTCTAATGAATTTCAATTTTGGGGGAGTGAGCAGTGTAGAGCTGGGGTGGCTCTAAATAGCCAAAATTCATTTTTAAACAATCCAAAAGGGTCTATTTTCTCAAAGCTGGATATGTTAAAATTTAAAGTACTTTCAAAGGTTCTTAATATGAAAAAAGATGGAGATCAAGTTGCAATATATCTTGTTAATAAATAGAGTAAAAAGGCACTCATGAAGTCTTTAGTGAGCGCTATTGTTACTAGTTACAATCATGCTGACTACATAGTTCAAAGAATGGAAAGTCTAGCTACTCAAACGTACGACAATATAGAAATTATTGTAGTTGACGATAATTCGAAAGATAACAGTGTCGAGGTTCTAAAATCTTTGAAAAATAGAATAAATTTTAGGCTAATTATATTGGAGAGCAATGTGGGTTATGCCCAAGCATGTAATATAGGAGTGTCTGCATCTCAAGGTGAGTATATCATTTTTGCAGAAAGTGATGATTATAGCGATGTAAATCAAATAAAAAAACTCAAACATAAGGCGGATGAGTGTAAAGCAGGTGTAGTGTTTAGTGCAAGCAATATGGTGGATGGCTTAGGAAGAAAATTTGGTGAAGATTTTTTCTGGAGAGAAAAAAAGTTTCGAAAAATATGTTTAACTGACACTAGGATTAAACCAGAGTTAATGCGGGTATTCTTTTTATATTCTTGTGTCATACCAAATATGAGCGCTGCGTTGATAAAAAAAAATCTTATCAATAAAATTGGCGGCTTTGATATTAGCTATAGTGCCAGTGCGGATTGGGATTTTTGGTGTCGATTATCTGAAAATACAAACTTTTACTATATCAGAGAGCCTTTAAATAATTTTAGACAGCATATGTATACCGTTAGGACTCTTGTACTAAAAAAGAAGTCTGGAGTTTTTTTGCAGATGAATGAAGTTATGAAGCTGTTAAATCATCATGCAGAGAGAATTAACTGCAGTTTTATTAGTCGAGCGCATATGAATATAGTGGTTGCCAGGCTTTGGTTTAATTTTTTCATCTCAAACCCTAGGGCATGTTTTAGAGACTATATTCTTGTATCTAATAAATTTAACAAGTATACAAAACTATGGCCTGCATATCTTTTTTTTGGAATATTTTCAAAAATAATTATCTGGGCCCACTCTAGAGCGAAAGATATTTTTTCTAAAATTTCTTAATTCTATGTGTACATGTTAAAGAAAATATTTTCAAAAATAAAGCGTAAATATTATGGCTTTATTACTGGCCATTATTACCTGAATTCCTTAGAATTAAAAAGCATTAGATTGAGTGTGGGAAAAAATTCTAGTAATATAGTAGAGGACTTTGAAAAGGACTTTTCCTTGTTGATTGGTGATGGGAAATGTGTTTCGTATGCCTCAGGAAGAATGGCATTATATTGCATTTTAAAGTCTATTGACATTAAAGAGGGTGATGAAATTATTGTCCTTGGTTTTACATGTTCTGTTGTATTGGATGCTATATTGCGCACGGGGGCAGTTCCAATTTTTTCAGATGTTGATCCACACACTTTTGGATCTTCAGCTTCTAGTATTGATAGTCTTATTTCAAAGAAGACTAAGGTTGCTATTGCCCAACATTCATTTGGAATACCTTGTGATATTGATGTCATATCTAAACTATGTAATAAAAAAGGAGTTTTTCTAATAGAAGATTGTGCGTTAACTTTAGGATCAGAGTTACACAATATAAGAGTCGGAAATTATGGTGATGCAGCTATTTTTTCAACCGATCATAGTAAACCTATAAACACTATAATTGGAGGCCTGGCATATACAAAGGACATTAGCTTATTGCGAGACTTGAGAGGAATGAAAGACGCCTCTCCATCATTATCAATTGAAAAGCAAAAATCTTTATGGTACAGGCTGTTGGTAGAGCGAATTTTTTGTAGGGATGGTTGTTATAGTGCCATGGTTATTATTGATCTGGCTTATGGTGCTTTAAGAAAATTTAGCTATGCGTTTAATCCATTTTTAGTGTCCGATATAGGTGTAGAAAATGAAGATAATGAGTATTATCCAGCTAAAATGCCAACATTTTTGGCGCAAGTTGGAATTTTAGAAATAAAAAGATGGCATAAGGTTCAAGCTTATAGGGAGAGTCTGTTGAAAAAAATATTATCAAGTATGAAAAATAATGGCACTAAAATTCCGGAAGTTTACTTAGATTCTTATAGACAAATTACACCTCTAAGAGTTGCTTTTTGTTGTAGAAATTTTAAAAAAAAGTCCGCATATGAAAGTTTTTTGTATTCCGATGGATTTTGGTTTAAAAATCCTATTATTTCAACCAAAAGAGCAGGTTCTTTTTTTGGTTATGTTGATGGGCAGTGCCTAAATTCTGAGAGAATTGGAAAAAGCATAGTAAATATTTCGTGCAATATCTCAGGAGAAGGTGAGCAAGATTTATTAAGCAGGATTAGCTCTATATAAAAAATATGGATGAGATAAAAGGTATTGCTACTTGGTATAAAGACCATCTTTTTATTGAGACGAGTGAAGATAATATTGTAAAAAACATTTGAATTAAAATAAAAAACATGAAAGCATTAATATTAGCAGGTGGCTTCGGTACACGCCTTAGTGAAGAAACAGATATCAAGCCAAAGCCAATGGTTGAGATTGGCGGGAAGCCAATTTTATGGCATATTATGAAAACCTATTCTCATTACGGGATTAATGAATTTGTCATATTATTAGGTTATAAAGGATATTATATTAAGGAATATTTTGCTAATTATTTCTTACATCAAAGTGATATAACAATCGATATTTCAAGTGGAAATATGGAGGTGCATAATAATTCTAGCGAGCCTTGGAGAATTACTTTGTTGGATACTGGATTAAATACAATGACAGGGGCGAGAATCAAAAAGGCTAAAAAATATATCGGAGATGAGGCTTTTTTACTGACTTATGGCGATGGTGTTGCAGATATTGATATTAAAAAAACGCTTGAATTTCATGCGCAACATGGTAAGTTAATGACAATGACTTCAGCTCAACCTGATGGTAGGTTTGGTGCATTGAATATTGATAAGAACAATCAGGTTTTAGAGTTTAAAGAAAAACCTAAAGGTGATGGCTCTTGGATTAATGCAGGGTATTTTATTTGTCAGCCAGAGGTTTTGGATTATATTGACGACGGTGATGATGTTATTTTTGAGCAAGGGCCACTTAAAAATCTTGCTAAAAATGGAGAAATATATACTTACAAGCATGATGGTTTTTGGATGCCGATGGATACACTTCGAGATAAAATAAAACTCAATGCTATGTGTGACAATAAAACCGCACCTTGGATAGCTTGGAATGATTAACTATGTTTAATAACATCTACAAAAATAAAAAAGTATTAGTAACAGGTCATACAGGTTTTAAAGGGACTTGGCTTGTAACTTGGCTTTTAAAATTAAATGCAAATGTAGTTGGTATTTCAAAAGATGTACCGACAGAGCCATCAATGTTTGAAGTGCTTGGTCTGCAAGATAAAATCTCATATTATCAAGAAGATATTAGAGATTTAGACAAAATGACAGAGATTGTAGCGTATGAAAAGCCAGACTTTTTGTTCCATTTGGCGGCACAGGCGATTGTTTCTACTTCATACACAAATCCAATAGAAACTATTACCTCTAATGTGATTGGAACAACTAATATTCTTGAGGCGCTTAGAGAGTCAAATCATAAATGCATAGCAATTATTATCACCAGTGATAAGGCTTATGACAATGTTGAGCAGGTTTGGGGGTATAAAGAAGACGACAAGATGGGTGGTAAAGATTTATATAGTGGTAGTAAGGGCGCTGCAGAACTTATCATTAAATCTTATTTTCACTCTTTTTTCAAAAATAAAGGTTCAAATATTAAGCTTGCGATTGGTAGAGCGGGCAATGTTATTGGTGGCGGAGACTGGGCGAAAGATAGAATTGTGGTTGATTGTATGGAAGCGTGGAGTAAGGGGCAGAGTGTTGAGATACGCAGTCCTGAGGCGACACGACCTTGGCAGCATGTATTAGAGCCTTTGAGTGGATATTTGAATTTAGGTGCTGAACTTTATGGTGATGATAATTTACATGGTGAGGCGTTTAATTTTGGACCGAGAGCTGAGCAAAATCATACAGTAAGGCAGTTGCTTGAAGATTTGAGTAAATATTGGCATTTTAATGATGTGAATGATGCGTTTACAGTAACAGCTAATATTCCCTTCCATGAGGCTGGGCTGTTAAAGCTTAATTGCGATAAGCCGTTATTTATTATGAAATGGCAGGCGAATTTAGAATATCAGGAAGTTATTAAATTTACCAGTGAATGGTATTATAATTATTACAAATTAGACAAGAGTATGTTTGATAAAACGGTAGAGCAAATATCAGAATATGAAGATATAGCAAATAATAAGTATCTAGAGTGGACGGCGTAACCTTGACACCGCTTAAACAGATATACAACCCTAAGGGTTATGTATTTCATGCGATGAAGAAAAGTGATGGGGGTTTTTCTGGTTTTGGTGAGGCGTATTTTTCTACTATCAATCAAAATGATATTAAGGGCTGGAAAAAACACACTGAAATGACTCTAAATTTAGTTGTTGTGAGTGGTGAAGTTGAATTTGTGATTTATAATGAAGCTGATTTTTTCACTGTTAAGCTTTCAAAAAATAACTATCAAAGGTTAACTGTTAGGCCAAATTTATGGCTTTCTTTTAGAGGGTTATCCACTGAAAATATGTTGCTAAATTTGGCAAGTATTGAGCACGACCCTAGTGAAGTTACAAATCTTGATTTACAAGAAATAGAGTATGATTGGTAAAGTAAGGCTTTCAAAATCGTCCATAACACAGGCTGAGAAAGACGCTGTTTTAAAGGTGCTTGATAAAGAGCGTCTTGGGATGGGGGAAGAGGTTTGTGAGTTTGAGCAAAAGATAAAACATTACTTGCAAACTGACATGGATGTGGTTTGTGTAAATACAGGAACATCTGCACTCCATCTGGCACTTAGTATCTTAGAATTAAAGATTGGCGATGAAGTGCTGGTTCCATCACTTACTTATGTAGCTTCTTTTCAGGCAATTTCTGCAACTGGTGCAAAACCCGTTTCTTGTGAAGTGAATCCAAATACTTTATTTTTGGATGTGGAAGACGTTAGAAAAAAAATTACACAAAATACAAAAGTAATTATGCCTGTTCATTATGCTAGTAATTCAAAAGGAATGCGTGAAATTTATAAGCTTGCAAAAGAATATAACTTAAGAATAGTAGAGGATGCAGCACAGTCTTTTGGAAGTAAAAGAAACGGAAGGCTAGTTGGAGTTAAGGGTGATATTATTTGTTTTAGCTTTGATGGGATTAAAAATATAACTTCAGGTGAAGGGGGGGCGATCTTATCACATGATAAAGAATTTATTCAAAAAGTGCGAGATGGAAGGCTTCTTGGAGTTGAAAAAGACACTAATAAAAGGTACTCAGGTCAAAGGAGTTGGGATTTTGATGTGAGCCACCAAGGTTTTAGATATCATATGAGTAATATTATGGCAGCAATTGGCATTGTTCAGATTGATAGAATTGAAGAATTTAGAGTGAAAAGGCAAAATATAGCCAAGAAATATATAAAAGAATTAAGAAATATAGAAGAAGTTGAATTTTTAGATTTTAATTATAATGAGATATTGCCTCATATATTTGTAGTAAAAGTTCAAAATAGAGATGAACTTAGAAAATATTTAATTGCTAATAATGTTGAGTCTGGAGTTCACTACAAACCAAATCATCTTCTTTCTAAATATAAACTTGATGATGGCTTGTCTATAACAGAAAAAATATATAAAGAGATATTGACATTACCTTGTCATTTTGATTTGACAGATAAAGAGCAAAATTTTATTGTAATGAAAGTAATGGAGTTTTATGGAAAATAATAAGCCATTGGTTTCTGTAATTATGAATTGTTACAATGGAGAAGGGTATCTTCAAGAGGCGATAGACTCAATTTATGTTCAAACTTATCAAAATTGGGAGGTTATTTTTTGGGATAATGCTTCAACTGATAATAGTGCTAGCATAGCTAAATCTTATGATGAGAGGATAAAATATCACTTAGCCTCTGAAACTACCCCGCTAGGAGAGGCTAGAAATTTAGCTTTAAAAAAAGCTAGAGGTGAATATATAGCGTTTTTAGATTGTGATGATGTGTGGCTGTCAGATAAAATCTCTAGCCAGGTTAGGTTGATTGCATCAGATCCTAATTGCGCACTTGTTTTCAGTCTTTGTGATGTAATATCTAAAGGGGGTGAGTGTATTGATATAATACCAAGAAAAACACCTCCATCTGGCTATATCTTTAATAGCCTAATCAAGGAAAATTTCATCCCCTTTGTCTCTGTCATGATAGATAGGACTAAATATTTTGATATTAATGGCTTTGATAAGAAACTAAAAAATTCAATTGATTATGATTTATTTCTTAGATTGTCAAATAAATATAAAATTCTATTTATCAATAAAGTTCTCTGTCAATACAGATGGCATGATTCAAATTTAACCAGATTTCAATATTCTCTCGGGGCAGAGGAAAATATTCTTAGTTTGTCCAAATTCTTGCCGAATCTTAAAGTTGATAAAGCCTTGACTTATCATTATAGAGATCTGGTGATTCTAAATTTTAGAGAGTTTGGGATTTATAGATCTTTGACAGTGTTTTGTAAAAAATTTAGCATAAAGTTAATATTACTACTCATTTTAAAAGTTTATGAAAAGACGAAAAGGTTCAATTGAATAATAATTTTTCTGATAGATATTTTGAAGTAAGGAGTATAAAGACTCTGTTATTATTTATATTATTTTTAACCCCGTATTACATCAGATACGAAGATTCTGGAGTAAGTGTCAACTATTCATTCGTGTTGGCGTCTTTATTCCTTGCAACATATTACAAGTGTATTAGAAGACCATCTAATGAGACGATTATTTTGGTATTGTCCTTATTTATGTTATTTATGTTATTTTTGATTTTTGGCAATGAAACGAAATTTAGCGTTCAATTAAGAAGGTTAGTGAGCCTCGTTATTTTTTTGAGTATTTTTTCATTTTCAATAGTGAGAATAACAGATGAAATATTATTGATATTTAAGGCGTCTATTGTTTTAATCTCAGTTTATTTATCAATTGACTCTATACATACATACTTATCCCTTGTAGACAACAATCTTATAGGATCCGCTAAGGGGTTGGTAGGAAGTCAAAGATTTGGATTTATTTATCTTTTTGCTGGCGCCATTGTATTTGGACTAAATATAAAAGTAAATTTAGGTAAAACATTGCAATTCTTAAGTTTTAGTGTAATTCTTTCTGGTATTTTTTTAACCTATAACAGGCTTAGTTTTGTTGGGATTATTATTGTGATTCTCTTTTTAATATTGTCAAATTTTATCTCTAATAATAAAAATTTTGGTGTTTATCAAATAAAGCTAGCGATTGCTAGTTTCTTGCTTACAGGTTTTTTATTTTTTAATAGTATTGAGTTTTACAAAGATAGAATAGTTAATTATACGATTAATACTATTAACTATGTTATGGCAGATAATGGCACTCAAAAAAAACACGATCAAGGTGTTGGCACTCAAAAAAAACATGATCAAGGTGTTGGCACTCAAAAAAAACATGATCAAGATGTCAATTCGAAGGGCTTTATATTTAATACTACTAATGAAAAATCTTCTTTAGGGTATAGAGTTAATCTTTGGAATGATGTGTATGACTACATGTTTATAGATTTCAATATTTTAACTGGATCTGGTTTTCTTGGCGTTTGGAGTATGGATAGTAAATATGGGTCAACACATAGTCAATATATCGATGTTTTTTATAGGGTTGGAGTTATATTCTTTATTTGGTATTTGATGATCACTTTGAGAATATTCTTTTATCTGTTTAAAATGGACAAAACTTTATTTGCAGGTTTTTTAGCTGTAGCAGTTTATGGAATTTTCCATGAAACTTATAAGTTAAGTCATGGTGCATTTGTATTTTCTTTTTTATATGCTTTCAGTCAAGATTATAGGATTTTTAAAAAATGAGTAACAAGAATTTTTTTTTCAAGTTTAGAGAGTTATTCTCTTTTATCGCCCCTAAACGAAAGAAGCAATTTTATTATCTTATTCTATTTACAATTTTCGCCTCATTTTCAGAGGCGATAAGCATTGGCGCGGTTGTTCCTTTTATTGGCGCTTTAACTAATCCAGAGAGTGTGTATCAGTTAGAATATTTATCAAGCTTTGTGACCTTCTTTAACATACAATCTTCAGATGAATTAATCACCCCTTTGGTGTTTGTTTTTATAATATTTTCCATTATAGCGGGGTTATCTAGATTGTACATCCTTCGTTATGGAATTTCATTTTCAAATCTAGTGGGAATTGATTTAGGGAATAAAACTTTTTCAAATTCAATAAATCATACTTATGAGCAGTTTATAGGGGGAAATAGTAGTAAATCTTTAAGTGATATAACTCACAAGGTATCAAGTGCAACAGGGGTTTTGGTGTCAATTGTTAATCTTGTTACTGCTGTTCCGATTTTTATTGCAATACTTATTACATCCATTTTTATGGAGCCAATTGGATCTTTATCAATGATGACTTTCTTTGGAGTGGCATATTTTTTTGTTAGTTATAAAGTTAGAAAAAAATTAAGAAAAAACAGTATCCTTATAGCTAATAATCAGGATAAGCAAGTTAAGATTTTGCAAGAAAGCTTTGGTTTAATTAGAGATATTATTTTAAATAAATCTCATGACTATTATATAAGGAAGCATGGTAAAGCGTTAACGCACTTAAGGTTAGCAACAGGGTCAAATTCATTTATCAATCAATTTCCTAGATTTATAATGGAAACTATTGGAATTGTAATGCTATCTGTCTTTATATTATTTATGCACAATAACTCTAAAAATATAAACGACGTACTTCCCATTGTGGCTTTGTTAGCGATAGCGGCACAGAGATTATTGCCTTTGATGCAAATAATTTATGGAAATTTGAGTTCTATTTTAGGGAATTACCAAAGTTTAGATGATGTTATTTTTTCTTTAAAACAAAACTCTAGTTCTGATAAAAATGTAAGATCAGAACAGAGAGCTCTTTTAAACTTTAACAAGGGAGTGGAGTTAAGAAATGTTAGCTTTAGATATAAAGACACTAGTAAAGATGTTATTAATCATTTAAATTTATATATAGATAAGGGAATGATGGTGGGTCTTGTTGGAGAAACAGGATGTGGAAAGAGTACTATTTCTGATATATTGATGGGCTTTCTAAGTCCTTCAGAGGGTGAAGTGTTAGTTGATGGGAGGATTATTGATGATTCCAATATTGCTTTGTGGCGAAGTTGTATCTCCCACGTTCCTCAAGATATTTATCTGGAAGATTCGTCAATAGCAGAAAATATTGCAATAGGAGTTTCAAAAGATAGGATTGATTATAGCCGTGTTAGAGAGGTTATCTTTATGGCGAGACTTCAGTCCGTTGTGGAAAATTCAAAAAGTGGTCTTGATACAATAGTGGGAGAAAGAGGGGTTGCTTTAAGTGGTGGACAAAAGCAAAGAATTGGCATCGCTAGAGCTCTGTACAGATCCCCTAAAATTCTCTTTCTTGATGAAGCTACAAGTGCATTAGATCATAAGATTGAGAGAGAGGTAATGGATGTTATAAATCAGTTGAAAAGAGATATGGCAGTTGTTATTATTGCCCATAGGATCACAACACTGTCTAAATGTGATTTAGTGATTGAGTTAGATAAAGGTAAGATAAAATTTTCTGGAGATTATGAGAAATTTGTCAAATATAGGGTTGAGAATATTTAATCATGAGGCTTTTATCTATACTTTTAAATAGGATAATATTCTTATTTTTTCAGAATATTTTAAAAAAGAACAAGGTGTTTAAAGGTAAACATCTTGGGGAATCTTGTTATATTTTTGGAAACGGCTCCTCAATTAAATTCTTTGACTTGGAGAAATTTAATGACAAAATAGCAATAGGATGCGGCTCTTTTTTTTTGCATAAAGATTTTAACAAACTTAGAATGAAATATTACTATGTAGGGCACCCGTTATTTTTATATAAATTTTGGAAGAATCCATATTCACAAAAATATGAGATAAATAAAACCGGAAAAATGTACTATAAAAATATACATCTCAATGGAAACATTACCTTTTTTCTGGGATTGAGTAATTTTTTTGGCCTAAAGTCTAAAAATATAAAATACGTATACCACTTTGGAAAGGTTTCTTTAAATGTCTCCAATGCTGATATGAGTAGTGGTTTTTCTAGTATGTCTGGATCTTTGCAGGGTATGCTAGGGATGGCAATTTATATGGGGTTTAAGGATATTACTTTGGTTGGCTGTGATTATTTATCTAATCCAGCAATTTCTGGTCATTTTTATGAGTTTGGTAAGGGTGAATATATAGGTAAAGATAAAATATTTTTTCAAGATACTATTCTATCAATAGATAAAGATGTTAATGTTAGTGTTGTAACAATTAATAAAGATCAAAGTGGCATGTTATTAAAATCAGTAGACTATCAAACACTTACAGGTGGTAATGTTAAATATAAAGAGAATTGTGAAATAATTTCCTTTGAAAATTTAAAAATCCTAGAGTCTTTAAATTTAGAGTATAAAATTTTTGAAAAAAAATAACATTCTTTAAATTATTTTTTTATATAAATAAACTAAAATTCAAGTGGAGAATAAATGAAAAAAAGAGCAATTATAACTGGAGCAAATGGACAACTTGGAAGTGCATTTGTAGAAGCTTTAACTGAGAAAGGGTATTTTGTCTATGCAGTAGATTTAAATATAGAAAAAATTAAAAGCTCAGAGAATGTTCAGCCAGTTAAGCTGGATATTACCGATGAAACGGCAGTCCATAATTTTTTTTCATCAGTTCAAAGTTTGAATGTCCTAATCAATAATGCAGGTATTGGTGTATTTACACCTTTTGAGGATAGGACAGCTGCAGAGTTTAAAAAAGTGATGGAGGTGAACTTATTAGGTGCCTTCCTTATGTCACAATCTTCAGTGAAAATTATGAAGAATAGTGATGGCGGAAAGATTGTAAATATTGCCTCTATTTATGGTTCCACTAGTAGTGATGAGAGGATATATGGAGATAGTGGAAGAAATAATTCAGAAGTTTATTCAGCTACCAAGGCTGGGTTGATAAATATGACTCAATATATGGCTACCCATTTTGGCAAGTACAATATACAAACAAATTCTATATCCCCTGGTGGAATCTACAATCAACAATCAGAGGATTTTGTGAAAAATTATGAATACAAGACTCCAATGGGAAGGATGGGAAAAGTCCAGGATTTATTAAGTGCACTTTTTTATCTTGTGTCAGAAGATACCCAATATACTAATGGCCAAGATATTGCAGTAGATGGCGGTTTTTTAGCATGGTAAAAGAAGATAAGGTTTATATATTGGGTGGAGGAGTTACTGGGCTCGTTCTTGCATACGAGCTACTTAAGCATGGGCAGTTAGTTGAAATAATTGAGAAAAGTGATACGGTTGGCGGTTTGGCGAAAACCTTGTCATGGAAAGGAAGGTCGATAGATATGGGTCCTCATATTTATCATACACCAGATAAAGATATTCAAGATTATTGGGAATGTGAATTTGAAGGTCTTTTTTACAATAGAGATCATTGGAGTAAAAATTTTAAGGATGGAGAATTTCTTGATTATCCCGTATCTAGGGAGTTTATTAATAGCCTACCAAAAAAAATAAGAGATCAAATAAATTCTGACCTAGAAAATCATAATCCCGATGATTTGGCTCGTGCAACGAGCTATCATGAGTATATAAAAGCGTTAGCTGGTAGCACTTTGCAAGAAATGTTTTTTATTCGATATCCAGAAAAACTATGGGGAGTATCTACAAAGGATTTAGATGCTAACTGGGCGCCAAAAAGAATTCAAATTAGAGAGAAAAGCACACCTTTTTATTGGGGGCAATGGAGTGCTGTAGGCAATAAAGGAAGTGGGTCAATTATTGAAAGCCTAAAAGAAAAAATACTACAATTGGGTGGAGTAATTAAATTATCCGAGACGATTAATAAAATTTATACAAAAGAATCAAGAATCACAGCTATTAATACTGATAAACGTGTAGTTAATATTAGCGGTGGTGATACTGTTATTAATACAACCTCTTATACTCAGATGTCTAAACTACTTGGGCACACTACCTCCTTGCAATATAGAGGAGTTATTTTAGTATTTTTAGAGATTAATACAATATCAGTTTTTCCTAAAGGAATTGATTTTATATATATTGATGATCCAAAAGTTCACTTTAATCGTGTTTCTGACCAGAACTCATTTGTTAAGGATAAATCCAAAAAGTCAACAATAATTTGCTGTGAAATTACTTATAGCACATCAGACCATTATGATACGATGGACGAATTACAATTAATTAAGGAAGTAAAGAGGCAGTTTGTTGCCTTGAACTTCTGTAGCGGCAAACAAATTATTGATAGTAAGATAATCAAGCTTTCTGAAGTGTATCCTATGTTTTTCTTAGGATATCAAAATGCTTTAGCAAAAACCAAAGAGAAGATTGACAGCATAGGAAATATGTACACGCTTGGTAGTTTGGCTGAATATGCATATTCAGATTTACAAGTGTTGTTTGGGAAAGCAATTGATTTGGCGCAAGTAATTACAGATAAGACATTTCGTGTTAACAAAATTAATAAAACTAGCCCCCGACTTTCTTTCAATAAAAATGTTGAAATCGCAGGCGTAACTATTGGAAATGATCAAAAAACCTTTATTATTGCAGAAATTGGATTGAATCATAACGGTGATATCGGTGTTGCTAAAAAGCTGATTGATAAGGCAATTGATGCAGGCGTAGATGCTGTTAAGTTGCAAAGTTACAAGAGCAAGCTACGTGTAGCTAAACATGGAAAGACTTCTCGTTATGTAGAAAAAATCTTAGGCACAGAGGAGACAGATTATGAAATGTTTAAAAAGAATGAACTTTCATACAAACAGACCAAAGAGTTATTTGATTATGCCAAGAATAGAGCTATTATATTTTCTGCACCGTTCGACATTGAAAGTGTAGAGGAATTAGAAAAACTAGAAGTTGACTGTTATAAAATTGCATCTTTTGATTTAGTGAATTTACCCCTTATTCGGGCGGTTGCATCAACTGGAAAGCCTATGATTATCTCTACTGGAATGGCATACCTATCTGAAATTGAAGAAGCCTTGAGGGAGGTGTCGATTTCTAAAAATCCGAATGTAATCTTACTTCAATGCACCTCATCATATCCTTGCCCACCAGAAAGTATGAATATTCGTGCTATTGATACAATGAAGCAAAGCTTTAATAATTTACCTGTAGGTCTTTCAGATCATGTTATTGGTGATACGGTCAGTCTAGCTGCTGTTGCAAGAGGTGCAAATGTTATTGAAAAGCACTTTACTTTGGACAAGAAAATGGAAGGCCCAGACCATATATTGTCTCTAGAGCCGAATGAGTTGAAGGAGATGGTTGGACGTATAAGACTAATTGAAGAGTCAATGGGTGATGGAATTAAACAACCTGCCCCAAATGAAATTTCAACTTTAATTAGATTTAGAAAAACCATGTATAGTAGTGTTTCGATTAAGAAAGGTGATATTATTTCTAGAGATAAAGTTACTTATAAGGGCCCTGCCTACGGAATTTATGCAAAATATGAAGATATAGTTTTTGGACAAGTTGCTTTAAAAGAGATTGTTGAAGATACTCCAATCACTTGGGATATGTTAGGAGGTATGAATGAATCATAATTTCTTGAATGAGGTTTCCTCAAGAATACTTGAAATTAAATCCTTTAATAAGAAAACTATTTTTTCAATCTCAACTACGGCAAAACAAGAAGAAAATTCTTATATGACCCCAATTAGAGACTGTGATAGTTTTGTATTAACAGGTTGTATTATTTTTGATCAAAAAATATTGCCAACACTATTGAAAAAAATAGATGGCGAAGTTGATGTAATTTTAGTTGATAGTGAAAAAAAAATACCTATGCGCATCGACAATAATTTTAAGGATAAGCCAGAATTGTATAAGACAGTTGGCTATGTAGAGACTGGAAGTATATCAAGAATTTGCTTTGAATATATAAAAAAGTCAAAGGTTTTCGAGTTTAAGCCTAATGATTTGACTGTTAATGCTACATGGTCTTTTTTAAGTCAGCGTTTTAGATTCCTAAGTGGAAAAAAAATAAGCATACTTGGTGCTGGTAATATAGGGTCAAAACTTGCTCTAAAGCTAGTGGAATGTGGTGCAGAAGTGCATTTACATCGGAGAGACTTCTACAAAGGTCATCATATTGTTCATGGTCTGAATCTAATCAAACCGGAAGGGGTTATTGCCAATATACACTTCCATCAAAATATAATGCAAGCATCTTTTTTATCAGATATATTGATTGGGGCAAGTAATGGACATCCGGTCATTGATTCAGATGTGGTTAATAGTGTAAAGAAGAGTTGTTTAATTGTTGATCTTGGTAAAAATAATTTAACTAAAAAAGCAATAAAAATTGCCGCACAGCATTCGGTAGAAATTTATCGTACTGATGTAACACCTGCAATTGAATCATATGTCCATGAAGTATTAAAAATGCAAGATATTTTAGAAAATTCTTACGGCAAGAAAGAATTAGACTTTTGCAATATTATTAGTGGTGGTTTTTTTGGCGGTCTTGGGGATGTGGTAGTTGATCGAATTAATAATCCAAAGAGAATAATTGGCGTTGCTCAAGGTGATGGAGCCTTAAAGAAGATATTAAATACAAATGATAAGAATAATTTAAAAAAAATTAAAAGTAATTTTAGCATTAAGTAGGATAAATACTATGAATAAAGAAATTCAAGAATTAAAGAAATATATTGGAGAAAAACAATCTTGCATTGTATGTCAAGAGGATAAGTTTACTAAGTACGCTGAGGAGGATTATTTTCAGGCGCTAAAGTGCGATAAATGTGGAATGATATCTGTCAACCCTCATTATACGGAAGAGGGTTTAGATAAATTTTATAGTAGTTATTATAAAAATAGATCTATAGATAATGAATTATCCGAACTAAGAAGGGTAATGTATGCAGAAGATAGAGATTGGATTCATAAGTTTACTAAGAAGGGGAAAGTGCTAGATGTAGGGTGTTCGGATGGAAATTTCCTTGATTTTTTTGATGAAAAGCTATGGGATAGGCATGGTATAGATTTAACAAGCGACGCGCTTACGATTGCAAAAGAGAAGGGGGTAGTAACACATCAAGGGAAAATCTGGGAAACTGATGTTGGGGATGGTTATGATCTGGTTATGATGCGCGGTGTTATCGAACATTTTAGAGACCCTATTGTCGCATTGAAAAAGTGTTCAGAAATATTAAAACCTGGAGGTATTTTATTTATCACAGCAACACCTTCTGGCAATTCATTTGCATTTAATGTTTATAGGCATAAATGGAGATTATTTACTCCATATGAGCATATTCACTTCTTTACAGTTGATTTATTATCAAAGGTTCTTAATGATATGAATATGGAATTATTGGCAAGGCATTATCAGTACGAAGAAACCCCATATGCAAATTATGAAAATGATTTCAATAAAATTATTAGAGATATTGAGAAGATTAAACTAGAAGGAGGGCTGAATAATGTTGAACTATCTGCTCCATTTCCAGGAAGTATGTTGACTGCGGCCTGGACAAAAAATACAGAAATCGAATACTAGAATGAAGTTAGCCGTAATAATACCTGCAAGAGGAGGGAGTAAATCTTTACCTAAAAAAAATATTTTGCCACTGAATGGAGAGCCTCTATTATGTTATTCAGTTGACTACTCCTTAAAATCAAAACTAGTTGCAACTACTATTGTCTCAACTGACTCTCAAGAAATTGCTGATATTGCTAAAAATTGTGGCGCCTCAGTTCCTTTTATTCGTCCAGCAGAATTCTCACAAGATGACACTAGGGATTACCCAGTAATACGACATGCTTTGGATTTTTTCGAAGCACAAGGTAAAATTTTTGATATATATATCTTACTGAGACCCACTTCTCCGATTCGACCTTCTGGTTTGATTGAGAAAGCAGTTGAAATTTTGAAAAATAACCCTTCTGCTACTTCAGTAAGAAGTGTAGCCGAGATTAAGGAACATCCTTACCGTGCATGGCGGCAAAGTCAAGATGGCAGTATTTCCGGTTTTATTAATAATGAAACTGAGCCGTATAATATTCCACGACAAGAGTTGCCACCTCTATATTTCCAAACTGGAGATATAGAAGCAATTAGAAGAGAAACATTGATTGGTGGCTCTGTTTCAGGAAATTACGTCTTTCCATTAGTAATCAAACATAATGAAATGATTGATATTGACAATGAAAGTGATTTTAATCGTGCAGAGCAAGGTTTATTTACATGACTAGTAAGTTATGTTTAGGTACCGCTAAAATTGGTATGCCTGATTATGGCTACTCTAATACCGATACCTTGGTAAATGCAGATGAGTTTCTTTTCGAATCGTTATCTCTAGGTATTAATTATATAGATACTTCACCAAGGTATGGTGGTAGCGAAAAGATAGTTGGTAATATTTTAAAGACATTAGACAATAAACCAGGTATTAGTACTAAAGTTGATAATCTGATACCTGGCTCAAAACAAAATTCTGATTTAATGCTTCATTCTATTTTATCATCAATTGATAATCTTAGTATTGATAGTATTGATATTTGTTATCTTCATCAGAATGAAATCGACATTATTTCTGATGTGTATGTACATAAAGGTATAGAATTATTGAAGGAAAAAAATCTGATTAAGGAAATTGGCACCTCGATTTATTCGGAGTCGGAACTTCGATACACTTTAGAATCCGGCATATTTGATTGGGTTCAAATTCCTATTAATATATTAGATACCTCTTTCTATAACATAATTTCTGAATACAACACAAATATTAAAGTATCAGCGAGATCGGTTTTCTTGCAAGGAATTTTATTGAATCGTCACTCTATTTGTGATGATATTGAAGAGCACTCAGAGTTATTAGATGCATTGGAATTGGTAGATAGATTGTGTGTTAAGCACAATATCAATATCAAGCAATTATCGATCGCATATTTATCCTTACTGGAAAGAATTGATCAAATTATTGTAGGCACAACATCAATCAATAATTTAAAAGATAATATTTTATCTACCGATATTGTATTGTCTAATAATTTGATTACCTCACTTAAGACAATTTCAAAACAGCCAAAGGTCTGGACTAACCCAAGAAAATGGAAGTCATAAGTTTTTTAAATAAGGTTGAAGTTCCTATATAGTGGCCTTATAAATTTGGATATAAGGATAGTCTTGATGTTTACAATACTAAAGTAGGATAGTTATGGGAAAAGTATTACTTTTATTAGAGTTTCCACCGCCAATGCATGGTGTGACTTACATCAATAAAATTATATTTGATAGTTTGAAATATAATGATAATTATACCTTTTGTGATACAAATTTTACAATAGATGTGAGTGAGGTAAGTAAGAAGTCTTTTAAAAAGGCATTTAAAAACATATTTATTATGTTTATGGCATGGAAGGCTTTTTTTCAATTTAATCCAAAAAGTGTATACAGTATAGTTTCTGCTACAAAATATGGAATCATAAGAGATTTTGCAATATTGATTCCAGCATTACTATTAAAAAAAAGATTAGTTTTACATCTTCACGGCTTTACATATTATAAAATTTATCAAAATAGTGTTTCGTATAAATTTTTTTTCAACATATTATCTAAGAATGCTGTAATCATCGTTTTATGTAATAACCAAAAAGGTCAAACTTTATCGGTCATGAGTAAAGATAGCATTGTCCTTAATAACTGCATAAATAGAAACGTCGTAGCTAAGGATAAAGTCAAAAATAATATTTTACAAATATGCTACATTAGTAATATTAGTAGAGAAAAAGGTACTTTAGATTTAATAAAATCTGTGCAGAATAGGGCGGATATTAGATTAATTATAGCTGGTAATTTTTTAAGTGAAAAAGAAGATTTTTTAGAACTTGTAGGGCAATGTGATAATATATCTTATGCGGGTTTTGCGGATGAAGAGGTGAAGCGAGAAATTTTTGAATCATCTGATGTATTTTGCCTGCCATCGAAGCTTGAGGAAGGGGGTCCTATAAGCATTATAGAGGCTATGAGTTATGGATTGCCAATAATTGCGAGTGATAAGGGTTGTATTGCGGATATGATAGATGGGCTGGGGTATGTATTGCCGAAAGACTATAATAGCAGTGATATTATAGATGGCATAGAGTTTATAAAAAATAATTATGATACTCTGTCCGTTAATGCAATGAAAAAGTATCAACAGAATTATTTGCAAGAAAGATTTATAGGGAATTTAGAAAATATATTAAAAGGATGAATTAGAAATGTTTAAAAATAAGATCTTACTAATTACTGGTGGCACTGGGTCCTTTGGAAATACTGTACTGCGTAGATTTTTAGATCTAGATATTAGAGAGATTAGAATCTTTAGCAGGGATGAGAAGAAACAAGATGATATGAGGCGCAAATATGCTGATGATCGACTTAAGTTTTATATAGGTGACGTTAGAGATTACGACTCCATTATGAATGCCATTAGGGGTGTGGACTATGTTTTCCATTCTGCAGCTCTTAAGCAGGTGCCATCATGTGAATTTCATCCTATTGAGGCTGTAAAAACAAATGTAATGGGTACAGAAAATGTTTTAACTGCAGCGATTAATGCAAGCGTTAAAAGAGTTATTTGTTTGAGTACTGATAAAGCGGTATATCCGATTAATGCCATGGGGATATCTAAAGCAATGATGGAAAAAGTCATTGTTGCTAAGTCTCGTCAGAGTGGCGACTCTACAGTAATTTGTGCAACTCGTTATGGCAATGTTATGGCTTCAAGAGGCTCCGTCATTCCTTTATTTGTGGAGCTTATTCATGAGAATAAAGAGTTAACACTCACTGACCCAGATATGACACGCTTTATGATGACTTTAGATGATGCGGTCGATCTGGTTCTATTTGCTTTTGGTAATGGTGACCCAGGTGATATTTTTGTGCAAAAGGCACCAGCAGCAACAGTTGGAGTTATGACGCAGGCATTATGCGAATTAATGGGTAAGCCGGATTATCCGACTCGTGTTATTGGCACAAGACACGGTGAAAAAAAATATGAATCTTTGCTATCTAGAGAAGAAATGGCATGCGCTATAGATATGGGTGGCTACTACAGGATCCCTCCAGATTTAAGGGATTTGAATTATGCTAAATATATAGATCTTGGAGAGGAGAATATTACTAATTCGGATGAGTATAATTCAGATAACACAGAGCGACTAGATATTGAAGGTATGAAAATTTTGCTAAACAAGCTAAAATTTATCCAAGCCGCCTCTAGAGGTGAAATAATTGACCCTGAAGAGTGATATGAATGTACTGGTAACTGGACCTAACGGCTTTATTGGTAAGAATCTAATCGTTCGTTTGAATGAATTGAGCATTCAAGTTGCAATCTATACTCGTGAAAACTCAACTCACGATTTAGAAGGGCTTATTAAAAACACTGATTGCATTGTTCATTTGGCGGGAGAGAATAGGCCTAGAGACGAGAAAGATTTTGATATTGTTAATGCTGGGTTGACTGCATCTATTTGTGATGCTGTGCGTTCTTCAGGTAAAAATATCCCTATTATCTTGGCATCATCTACTCAAGCCGAGCTTGACAATGCGTATGGTAAGAGCAAGTTAGATGCTGAGGTTGCTGTGAAAGCACTTGAGATTGATACAGGTTGCCCTGTGCATGTGTATCGCCTGCCTGGTGTGTTTGGCAAGTGGTGTAAGCCTCACTATAATTCTGTTGTGGTGACTTTTTGCCACAATATAGGTCACGATCTACCTATCCAAGTTAATAATCCAGATTTTGAATTGAGTCTGGTTTATATTGATGATGTGGTTGAAGAGTTTGTTAAGATCATACAAGGAGTGAAGGGCAACAAAAAAGAGTTGTCAGTGCGGCCAGAGTATAAAATTAAATTAGGCGATTTAGCTGATCAGATTAAGATGTTTAGAGAGAGTCGAGATTCACTTATAACTGAAAAGGTTGGTAGTGGTCTTATTCGTAAGCTATATTCAACCTATCTAAGTTATCTTTCTCCTGCGCAGTTTGTATATTCAATACCCTCGCATGGTGATGAGCGTGGAATGTTTGCAGAAATGCTAAAAACAAAAGATAGTGGCCAGTTTTCATTTTTTACTGCAGGACCTGGGGTAACTAGAGGCGGTCATTACCACCACTCTAAAACTGAAAAATTTTTAGTTGTCCAAGGTGAGGCAAAATTTGGCTTTAGACATGTAGTCTCAGATGAAACATATGAGATTGTCGTAACCAGCAAAGACTTAAAAATTGTTGAAACGGTGCCCGGGTGGTCACATGATATTACCAATATTGGTGCAGAGGAAATAATAGTCATGCTTTGGGCTAATGAAATTTTTGATCTCGATAATCCTGATACCATAACTCACAAAGTGTAGAGGCGAATAAGATATGAAAAAATTAAAAATTGTAACGGTAGTGGGTACACGTCCAGAAATCATACGCCTTGCATGTGTCATTAAAAAGCTTGACGAGCATTGCGAACACATTCTGATTCATACAGGGCAAAATTATGATTATGAATTAAACGAAATTTTCTTCGATGATTTAGGCATTAGAAAGCCAGATTATTTTTTAGACGCTGCCGGTGCGACCGGTGCTGAAACTATTGGTAATGTAATCATTAAAGTTGATGAAGTATTAGAAGAGATTCAGCCGGAGGCCATGCTTGTTTTGGGCGACACTAATAGTTGTATGGCGCTCTTACCTGCCAAGCGTAGAAAAATACCGACATTCCATATGGAAGCAGGTAATCGCTGTTTTGATCAACGTGTTCCAGAAGAAATTAATCGTCGTTTAGTTGACCATATGGCTGACATTAATTTAACTTACAGTAGCATTGCTAGAGACTATCTTTTGAGTGAAGGCTTACCAGCGGATATGATTATCAAAACAGGTAGCCCGATGTTTGAAGTGCTGAATACTTATCGTGATGGCATTGAAAGTTCCGATGTGTTGACGCGTTTAGGGGTTAAAGAATATGAGTTTTTTGTTGTCAGTGCGCATCGTGAAGAGAATGTCGATTCTGATAAGAACTTTTTGAATTTAATGGAGTCATTAAACGCAATTGCAGAGATTTATCAAATGCCGATTATTGTTTCTACACACCCAAGAACGCAAAAACGTATTGATGAAATGAAAGTTGAATTAAATCCAATAATTCAATTATTGAAGCCACTAGGATTTAAGGACTACAACAAGCTTCAAATGTCTGCTAAGGTGGCGTTGTCAGATAGTGGCACTATAAATGAAGAATCTTCTATTTTAAACTTCCCGGCCTTAAATATTCGCGAAGCACACGAGCGCCCGGAAGGCATGGAAGAGGCTGCAGTTATTATGACAGGCTTGCAGAAAGAAAGAATTATGCAGTCTTTATCTATTATTGACAAACAGCCAAGAGGTGTGCAAAGGCTAATACGCCAAGTTGACGATTATTCTATGCCTAATGTGTCGGATAAGGTGGTTCGTATAATCCACAGTTATGTTGATTACGTAAATAGAGTGGTTTGGAAAAAGTATTAGTGCCTAAGAAAATATTAATTGTTACAGAGTGCTTTTACCCTGAAGAATTTAAGATAAATGATGTTGCTTTGTCATGGAAAGGTAAAGGTTATGATGTTGAGGTATTAACTTTAGCCCCGACTTACCCATTAGGAAAGGTTTTTCTAGGCTATAAAAATGGCTTCTTTCGAAGAGATGAATACCAAGGTATAAATATTTTCAGAATGCACGCTGTTACAGGCTATAGAGATAGTACAGTTAAAAAGATCTTTAAATATATAAACTTTATGATTTTTGGTAGTATTGTTGCAATTTTTATTGGCAGAAGGTATGACTATGTTTTCGGGTTTAATTTAGGCTCATTAACAGATATGTTGCCAGCAGTTGTAATTCGTAAGCTCTATAAAAAACCAACCATGCTTTGGGTGCAAGATGTTTGGCCCGATAGTGTTTATGCATATGGTTTTAAAAAAACTAAGATACTCTCAACTCTGTTAGATGCGTTTGTAAAATTCATGTATCACAATATTACTGCTATTGCCATTTCAAGCAGGGGTTTTGAATCAAAATTAGAGCCATATATTAAGAAGGGTTTAAAATTTGGTTACGCTCCAAATTGGGCAGATGATTTGAATATGGACATGAGTCCTATTACTCTAAGTAAAACTCAAAAAGTTCATTTTACTTTTGCAGGAAATATTGGTAAGGTGCAGAATCTTGAAAATATTATTAATGCTTTTTGTTTATTGTCAGACGAATATCAAAAGAAAACTCAATTGAATATTATTGGCGATGGTTCTAATCTAGTTAGTCTAAAAAAACTTTCTAATAACAATCCAAACATAATTTTCTACGGCAAACAAATGCGTGAAGATATGGCTAAATTTTATAAAGCTAGTGATTTTCTAATTGTATCTTTAATTAATGAGTCAATATTCTCAGTAACTATTCCTGCCAAAACTCAAACTTATATCGCGGCTAAAAAGCCTATATTGGCTATTATTAATGGCGATGTGGCGGATATTGTGAATGATAATAGTCTCGGGGTCTGTGCAGATCCATCTAATGTGGAGCTTATTAAAAAGGCTTTTGAAAAGTGTATAGATATGCCTGAGAATGAAAAATCTAAATTTATAGTTAATAATACAAAGTTACTAGAAACGACCTTTAATAAAGATAGCATTATCAATAATCTAACCAGTCAATTGATTGGTTATAACGATTAAATGACGAAGTGTTTAGTAACAGGGTCAACTGGATTTATTGGTAGTCGATTACTTGGCTTATTGAAAACTATAGAGAGTGACGTTAGATTACTTGCCAGATCTAAGGTTGATAATTATGAAACAGCTGTATGCAATCTTAGGAAAGATAGAATACCTAAGCATGCTCTCG
>Ga0233428_1000701_pt1 | contig 42745 bp, 36 predicted proteins | sample SI_118_April2016_4_FD_179890 | JGI IMG/M metagenome (GOLD analysis project Ga0233428, IMG submission 179890) | Seawater microbial communities from Saanich Inlet, British Columbia, Canada - SI_118_April2016_120_MG | ecosystem: Environmental > Aquatic > Marine > Inlet | place: Canada: British... | reverse complement strand
AAAAACATGCATCCCGCTGGAAAGTGCCGAAACTTACTGGGCAACCCCCGAGGAAGCAAAAACTCTTTGCAAGTTACGCTTGTCAGAGCCTAGCTGTACAATTGTACCCGCTGAAGAGATTGAGATATACCGTAAATATACTGATTTGGTTAGCAAGGCAACACCGGAGGAGGCTGCCGCACTTTGCTCTGGTATAAAGCATAATTTTAACGGTAATCTTACAACCGATATTGAGGAAATAGTTCGTAAGACTTTCTATAAAAAGTTATCAACTGATACCAGAAGCTGCTTGAATTTGGATAGTAGAAATGGCGGCATCGGTTCAATTGCTCGACTGAATGATGTGTTGTATCAAGATAGAGCTAATTGTCGAATTGTGCCTGCTAAGCAATTCGTGAAATTTCATGATTATTTTGTTTCATCGGGTTACAAGATCATTATGAAAAAGGTTCGCGTATTTCACTCGCCGGCCGGCAAGGCAGGAGCGTATGAGGGCCTGGAAGTGGTGGTTGATTTGCCACACGTATTTAATAGTAAATGTAAAGGTAAAACGATATCTGGCGGTCACTGGGATCCTAATGGATGCTTAAGAAGGGCGGGTATTCTTAAGTTTGAAACAATTATACCTGGCTTACAAGGTTGCTATGAAGGTAAGGGTGTGACGTTATTAAATCGTTCGCATTATCCTAGGAAGAGTTATTTTGGTGATAATTGGACGGCAGAGCAGATTACGCAGGCTTTTTGTGAGGCATTGGATAATATCATTGAAATTAAACCAAAAAGTGATGGGGGATTGCAAATATTTGGTTTAACAAAAACAAATTTAGAAATAGAAATGATTGCTGAATTTGTTAATGATAAAGTGTATGTTAACAGCTTTTTCCCAAAAATAAATAGTTAGAAGGGAATGCAATGAGATTGTTATGTGAGTATTGGTCATCAAAACTTAATCGATATACATCATTTGTTTATTTTGGAGATAGAATTAGCGATTTATGGTCTCTTCTGTCAGGATTTGGTCCAGATGTATTGTTGAAAGTTATTAAGGATGATGACATTAGTGGTGGTTTTTCTGGGGGCTATATTTTTACGGTTGAACCAAATATTTACATAGGCTATGAGTTTGATGGTTTGACAGAAGAGCAAAGCATAGTTCTTAAAAATGATCCTCGGTATTTTTTTAAAACGACCAAGCAAGGTTTTATTGACTTGGCACAGCAGTGGGCGAAAGTTCATGAACAGCGACCTCCAGGAATTTCAATTAAAGAGATTTCCACAGATGTATGGGAGGTTGAGCCGATGACAGAGCGAGAGGTTGCAAATTATAAGGTAATTGCTGATCCTGTAACATATTTTTTGTCAGATTATGAAACGAAGAAGCCGAATGGTTCATGAGATTTATAAAAACAGAATTAAAATCCAATGGTAAAAGCTACCGATCAACAAAAACTTCTGGAGTTAATGCAAATATTCTTTGGATATATTTATCCAAAGCAGGATTAGATTCAGAATGGTTACTGAAAATGATTGAACGTAGCGATTTGTATGGAGGCTTCGGAATCTATTATCTTTTTGCAGTTGAACCTAATGTTTACATTGGCTGTGATTATGATGGTCTGGGACGGCAACAGCGTATTGTTTTGAAGGATGACCCTCGGTATGTGTGTAGAACGACTAAGCAAGGGTTTATTGATTTGATAAAGCAGTGGGTGAAAGTTCATGAACAACGCCCTCCTGGAATCTCAGTTGAAGAAGTTTCGACTGATGTGTGGAAGGTTAAGCCAATGACGCAAGAGGACGTTGATCTTGTAAGTAAAATACAACGAAGAGTTAAAAACAAGCTGATGATGAGATTTACGAAGATAGAATGGTGTGGATCTAGAGACAAGGGTTATTACTGGTCACTTAAAGATTCTGATACAAGTATTAGCGATTTATCTGGCTATTTATCCAAAGCAGGATCAGATCCAGAATGGTTACTGAAAATGATTGAACGTAGCGATTTATATGGAGGTTGCGGAATTTATTATCTTTTTGTAGTTGAACCTAATGTTTATATGGGCTGTGATTATGATGGTCTGGGGCGGCAACAGCGTATTGTTTTGAAGGATGACCCTCGGTATGTGTTTAGAACAACAAAGAAAGGGTTTATTGATTTGATAAAGCAGTGGGTGAAAGTTCATGAAAATCGCCCTCCGGGAATTTCGATTAAAGAGGTTTCTACTGATGTATGGGAGGTTAAGGAAATGACTGAGCAGCAGGTTTCGCATTACAAATCGATTGCTGACCCTATCAGCGGCTTGCTGCCTGATGATGAAGCGAAGAGTTGAAGCAGGGTGATAATGAGATTTACTAGGTTAGAGTGGTGTGGATCTGAAAATAAAGGTTACTACTGGCCATTGAAAGATTCCGAAGATAACGTTGATTATTTATGGCAATTTTTGCATCGGATAGGATCAAGTCACGGCACGTTGCTGAAAATAATTGGGAAAGAAGACATAAGCGGAACCGCAATTTTTACGGTTGAAGCCAATGTTTACATAAGTAGCGAATGCGATGATCTTAGGTGGCAACAGCGAATTGTTTTGAAGGATGATCCTCGGTATTTGTTCAAAACAACCAGGCAAGGGTTTGTTGACTTGATAAAACAGTGGATAAAAGTACATAAACTGTATCCACCAGGTATTTCAATTGAAGAGGTTTCTACTGACGTATGGCAGGTTAGGCCGATGACGCAAGAGGACGTTGAGCGTTGTAAGTTAAGTCGCTGACTTTGTAAGTGAGTATGTTGATTTTTAGTTTATGTCTAAAAAAATAAAGTAAGAGAGGATTTGTTGATGAGATTTTTGTATGTAAAAGAAGCATATGATGACCCAGGTGATTGTTATGTGATGCTTGCTCGTTCAAGTGATACGGGAATCGGTTATCTTTGGTGCCTTATATCTGGAATTATAACGAGATCAAGTAGGTCGGATGATAAAGTGAGTTTTGCCACAGTTCTTAAGAGCGAGAATATAGAGGGTGTTTTTGGTGCATTCTATATTTTTACTGTCGATTCATACGTTTACATAGGTTGTAAAAATGACGGTCTAAAGTCAGAAGAGCGGCCTCTTTTTAAGGATGATCCAGCTTATTGCCCGTTTAGGACTACCAAACAAAGTTTCATTGATCTTGCGCGACGGTGGATTGATCTGTGCGAGCAGGTTCCGTGCCCGGATGGGATTGCTGTTGATGAGGTTTCTACAGATGTGTGGCAGGTGACGTCGATGCCGGAAGAGGAAATTAGACGGTATCAGAAAATCGCAGAACCAAAGACGGGATTTTTGCCTGATGATTGGAAGAATAAACTTAAATAACAGCTTAGATTAAGATGCTTTATTGTTCGGGAATTTTTTAGCCTAATAAGCTGATAATAATATTTATTGATGATGTACACAGAGAGCTATTGTGCGATTGTTTGGTAATGTAGAGTCGCTTAGTGCTCTTGTTAATACAGTTCTTGCGCGGTTTGGCTTGATTAATTCTGGGTTATGCTTGGAATAACAAAGCAGTAATCGATGTTGTGTATTGACTGTGCGACTTCAATTGAAACTTCTTGCTTGAGGTCGCCTCGAACACATTCTTTGATTGTTCCTAGTAAAAGTCCCTGTGGGAATATTGTACTTCTACCGCTTGTAATAACTTGGTCACCAATTTTTACGTGGTGTAGATGGCTAACAAAGTCTAGCTGTCCAAGTTGTGTGTTTGTGCCACGATAAATACCAGGGGTTTGTGTTGCGCAGCAAATAGCGCCAACTTTGCAACGTCGATCTGTGACCAAAAGAACTCGTGCGTGGTTTGGGTAGGCCTGCTCGACTCGCCCAAGAAGACAGTTTTTGTAAATGACTGGCATGTTGTCTGTAATGCCCTGTTTGCGTCCAAGGCTTATAATCATTGAGTGTTCATGATGTGTTTGTGTTACCAGCAAAATTCTGGCTAGGAGGGCTGATTGTTGTTTGTGGTTAGCATAAAATGTGCGTAATGATTCTGTTTGTTCAGCTACCAACTTTTTATTGTTGTTTTGGATAAGCTCTGCTTGAAGTTCATCAGAAAGTGCCTTGTAAAAGCGAGCTTGTTGCGCGTTTTGTTTGCTAAGGGTTCGTTCTTGCACAAAGCGTTTTATTGGGATTATTGTTTTGTTTAGCAAGACAAGGGTGGGTTGTACCACGTAATAAGCGGCGCTATGGGCAAGATCGCAAAACACAATGCGCATGGGTGGGTACCACAGGATGATTGCAATAACTAGAGGTGGTAGTAGCCATGAACGTACCAGCTTTGTTATTTTTTGCCTCACAGTCTCTCCGTTCTAGACTATACTTTGGCCGAGTTGCTTGAGCCCTTCTTGGACTTCAATGATCGAGGTTGAGGTTATCAACTTTGTTCGAAAAGCAGAAGCTCCTACAAAACCTTTTACGTAAAATGGTAGATGTTTGCGGAAGCAATATAGCCCATGTTCACCGTAGTGATCGAGCATGTTTTGTAGATGTTGTTGTGCAATCTCAAATATTTGTTGTTTTGAGATGTTGAACTCTTGCCCCAGAGAGTGAGCTCGCATCATTTTGAGTTGCCAAGGTTTAGCCCAGATTCCGCGTCCGATTAGGAACCCGTCAACGCCGGTCTGCTCGTAGGCCATGCGTGCTGTTGGCCAGTTCACAACGTTGCCCGAAAGTAAAACTGGAATAGAGATAGCTTGTTTAACTTGTGCAGCTAGTGCGTAGTCCGGTCTACCTTGGAAAAACTCTGTTCGTAGTCGTGGGTGAATTGCCAGCGCATCTGCTCCACAGCCTTCAATAAGTTTGGCTATTTCAATGGCATTTTTCGCTTTGAACCCTGCACGAATTTTTACTGTAAATGGAATAGAGATGGCACGTCTTAGTGCTGTGACAATGACTTCCAGCTTTGCAGGGTCATCCATCAACGATGAGCCACCGCCGGAATTAACCACGTTTTTTGCAGGGCAACCAACATTTAGGTCAATGATATCTACACCACGGTCAACAATACGTTCGATCGCTCGTTCAATGAACTTGGTTCCGTTAGCCGCAACCTGGTAATTGAGAGGTCGCTCACTTTGATCAAAGTCTAAAGATAGACGGCCTGTTTTGTCGTTTGCTACACAGGCAACATGGCGCATTTCGGTATACAAAAGCTCTTCGCTTGAAAAGGTCCGTACAAGTTTGCGGAATGGCGCGTCTGTTATGCCATCGAGAGGGCCTCCCATAAATCGTGGGAAGCTTAGGTTGCCAATTCGTAGTGGCTCTTGCCAGTAATTATTCATAAATCCATAAAATTGCTTGAGTTATTAAAAATTCTTTGGGTGCATAGTGTGCCACGGTGTTGCTTGCTCGTACGCGTAAGCGGTTTGTAGAAGCAACTCTTCGGACAAATCTGGCCCAAGAAGCTGTACACCGATAGGTAGCCCTTGTGAGGTCATACCGCAGGGTACAGATATAGCGGGTGTTCCTGTAATGTTTGATGCACAGGTGAAGTAATCTTGCAGATCCATAGCTAGCTTGTTGTTATCGTATGCACCAACTTTAAAAGCAGGTTCAGGTGTAACAGGGCACAGCAACAGGTCAAACTGTTTGAAGGTATCGACAAACTCTTGGCGCATCATCTGCCGTACACGGCGTGCATTATCGTAATATTTGTCGGCAAAGCCGGATGATAGTACGTAGTTTCCAGTTAGGATACGTGCTTTGACGTTTGATCCAAAACCTTGGTCACGAGTTTGCTCATACATTTGTTGTAAGGTATCTGTTTGAGCGCGTAGTCCGTATCGTACACCGTCAAAGCGGGCCAGGTTTGATGCAGCTTGTGCTCGAGCAAGGATAAAGTATACGGCTGCGCCGTACTCCATGGCTGGAAGTTGAACATTCTCAATCTTAGCGCCAAGTTTCTCAAACTGTTTAATGCTTTCTTCGGTCGCTGCAATAATTTCTGGGTCTACTCCGTCAGCTTGCATAGCATTTTGGATCACACCAATACGCAGGCCAGGTTTTATAGAGCCGTTTAGCTGAGCAGTGTAATCTTTTGGTTCTACGTTGAGCGAAGTGGAGTCGTTGGGGTCGTTACCGGCGATAGCAGACAAAATATGAGCGTTGCCTTTAACGGTTCTGGTAAGTGGCCCGATCTGGTCAAAAGATGAAGTAAACGCAACAAGACCATAACGAGAGACTAGGCCGTAGGTAGGTTTTAGACCAACAATGCCGCAAAATGCAGCAGGTTGGCGAACTGAACCACCAGTTTCTGAACCAAGTGCCCAAGGCACTAGACCCGCGGCAACAGCTGCGGCAGATCCGCCACTTGAGCCTCCTGGTACACGACTTGTGTCCCATGGATTAAAAGTTGGGCCAAATGCCGAGGTTTCTGTCGATGAGCCCATTGCAAATTCATCACAATTTGCTCTGCCCATGATTGGAGCAGACGCTAGTTTAAGGCGACTTGTGGCAGTTGCATCGTAAGTTGAGTGCAGGCCTTCTAGAACTTTTGAACCGCACGTTAGTTTACGTCCATTTTGGCAAATGACATCTTTTAGCACTCCGGGGATACCGTGAAGTGCTCCGCCGTCTTTTACATTCTTAAGAATTGAGTCGGTATCAAAAATCTCAAGGCTGGCGTTTAGCTTGCTGTTGTGAGCTTGAAAGCGTTTTGCGCTGTGCTCGACTAACTCGCGACTACTAATCTCTTTGTTTTGAATTTTTTCTATTAGAACCTCGATTGAGGCAAAATTAAGCTTATTCATATTGGAAGGCTCGTTTAGGAATCTTTTTTAAGAATGACTGGCACTACAAAATAGTTTTGTTCTCGCTGGGGAGCTTGTGCTAGCAATGGTTCGGGATCGGTTTTTAGTGCCTGATCAGGACGGAAGACATTTATCTTGCTTCGTGAGGCCAGTTTAACCTCTTGAGCTGCCTGAACTACGCATTGTGCGTAAGAAAGGATATCGTCAATCTGTTTGGTCAGAGGTGCAATTTCCTCTTCGCGCAGAGCGATGTTGGATAGTTTTGCTAACTTTTTAATATCTAGTGGTGTGATGGTAGCCATCGATTAGGTCCTTTCTGTGGCTGTTGGCAACAGCTTTGTTTTCCAGGCTGTGCCTCGCAGCCTTTTTATGTATACAATGCTCATAAACGCATTGCCGATAAAAAAGGTTCCGTACAAAAGAACAAAACGTGTCACAGGGTCGGTGATAGGAAGTTGAAGCATAAACCAGGAAACAGGCACAAAAAAGCCTAAAATCACGATGAGTCTTGTCCACATAACCGTGCGCACATTTGCAGCGCCTCGCATCGAAGCGCTCAGCACCAATTGTAGCAAATCAAAGAATATAAGTACACTCAGGTAGGGGAAGGCGGATGCAGCCAAATCTGTAAATGCGCCTTGCTTGTCAAACCAACCTACAAAGAACGGCGCAAAGAACGAGAACAGCACAACAGTGATTAAACAGGCCGTGGCTCCCAGAGCTAATATTTTGCGGATGTTAGCGGTGATGTTGGTCCATCGCTTTTTGCTGTAATCATTACTAATCAAAAAAACAACCACGTTTGCCAGTGCGGCGGCAGGTAGTAGCGCAAAGCGCTCCATGTCTTTGATGACGCTGAGTGCGGCCAGTGCTTCTGTACCCATGACTGCAATCAGTTTGCCAAGCCAGATGTAGGCTCCTGCAAGTGCTGCCTTGTCGATGATTACGGGCCAGCTTATAGAGAGGATTGTCAGCATAGTTTTTGGACGTAAAGGCGCCAAAAATTGGACAGCATATTTACGAGTTGTCGGTGAATACAGTATGTAGAGAACTGTCAGTATAATCATGATTGAATAGTGAATAATTGAGGCAACAGCCGAGCCATTAAAGCCCATTTCGGGCATTCCGAAAGCTCCAAAAATTAGCCCGTAATCACAGAAGATAAAAATAGCCGCACCCACTGAATATATCATCATGGGAATGTGAGTGTTTTTGATACTGCGTAAAAAAGCAATTAGAGCAAAATAAATGAATGTTAAGAATATACTTATTGCGCGTAGACGCAGAAACGGAATACCGTGGGTAACCATCTCTTCTGGGACATTATAAAAACGGTAAATAAAGCCAGCACCAAAAAATAGACAAAGCGAGACCATGCCGCCAATTATTACCGTCATCCAGATGGAATTACGAGCTGTTTGCCCGACCTTATGATATTGGTTTACGCCGTTGTATTGCCCACAAGCGACCGTCGAACCGATAGCTAGCCCCTCTGCAATTTTGATGATGAAGTAGATTAGCGTGTTGGCAACACCCAAAGTTGCAAAGATCGAGGTTGAGCCTAGTTGAGATATGAATCGTGCATCGAAAAGATTCAGGAATGAATATAGAATTAGGGCGCTTACGTACTCAGGAGCAAAATAGCGTAAAATTGTTTTGTAAGGCGTGCCAAGTGATGGTTTAATATTTTTGTGCATTTTCATGGGCCCGTCTCCTGATGCCGCTCCAAGGCTTTATCGTACGTGTACCAGTCCAGTATAGCTACTTATCTTGATGAAGGCGATTTGATTTTTTTATACGCTTTTTATCGCCGTTTTCTCTACCGTTTTATCTACTCATCAACAAGCATTGAGTTGCAATTATAAAATATTTTATACTGGTGATGATATAAATATTATGAACTTTGCTGGCCTGTCGAGCGAAGCTCAAGGAGCGAAGACTGAGGAGAAATAATGAAACGTTTATTTTTGATTGTGTTGATGGTTGTGGGATTGGTTGCGATAGGCAATGCGATGGATAAGGGCTCATCAAGTGGTATTGCTAGTTCAAGCTCAAATGTTAGCAACGTTGTCAGTACAGATTTATTAGAACCCGTTAAAGATTTGATTAAAAAGCAGCAGAAGGTCGTAATGCGCCTCTACTGGGACCTGGACGAGCAAGAGGGACGGTATTCAGAGATAATGGCTGCAATGCTTCCGTTTGCAAAACTGCTAGAAGATTTGTTTGAAACTTACGAAGAAGCCTTTGAAGAGGGTGATGATGCTTTTGCATCACTTTTCATTCCAATATCAGATGAGATTTTTGATGATAATGACAATGTTGTCTCTAGATTGCGAGTGTATGAAAAAAGTGTGAAGTTGTTTGTAAAAATTCTGGGTATGTTTGCTGCACATAAAAATGAAGCTCAAGTTGTTGACTTGATTATTAATACGGTGGGTAGTGATGGCGACGAGTCTGTTGTTGATGCGTTATTTTTAGCCGATTATTGCAATTCTGAGCTGGCGATTGCATCGTTGCAAAAAGCCTTAATTATACTTAGTGGATCAAAATACTTTGATCAATATGTTGGTCCGTTTTCAAAGAATGTTCCAGAACAAATTAAGCAGGACTTACTGTATGATTTTGATTTAATTAAAAGATTTTTGAAATCGGGTATTGAAGTACCTGCAAGGATTCTTAAATGGTATAAAGGTATGGTAAGCTCGGTTTCTTGGAGTCATGACGGAGGGGTGTTGGCTTCGGGGTCCTTTGGTGGTTGGGTGGGATTCTGGGATGCGCAGGGGAATGAAATTGAGTTTTTTCATGGGTATCGAAACTCAATTTTTTCTATTGACTGGAGTCCTTACGAACGGATATTGGCTACTGCTTCTAAGGATGGGGTAGTGCGCTTGTGGGACGTGCAAAAAAGAAAGGTAATTGAGAAATCATCAAAACATACTAGTTGGGTTCGCTCGGTTGCCTGGAGTTGTAATGGAAAGCGTCTAGCTGCGGGTTATTTTGATGGTACGGTGAAAGTGTGGAATGTTATTGGGGGGAAGTTGATCGAGGTATTATCTTGGACTACTAATAAATGTGAATCGATTTCCTGGAGCCCTGATGGGCGAATGTTGGCCACTGGTTCTAGTGATGGGAAGGTACGGTTATGGAACACAAAAACTGGTAAGTTAATCAGGACTTTTTCTGGGCATACTGATTCAGTTAGATCGGTTGATTGGAGCCCTAACGGAAAAATATTGGCTTCGGGTTCTTTTGATGGAACAGTGCGAATGTGGAGTATTCAGGGGAAACTAATAAAGGTTTTGAAGCACCAAGGTCGTGTTTTGTCGGTTGTATGGAGTCTTGATGGACAAATCTTGGCTTCTGGATCTAATGCCGGATTGGTTCGATTGTGGGATGCTAAGGGGGAACCGATCAAGACGTTAAGGCGGAGTGAAGGTGCTGTCTTTTCGATTGCATTAAGTCCTGATGGACAGACGCTTGTCTCTGGATTACAAGGCGGTGTGGTACGATTGTGGGATATGACGTTTGGTTTTCGTGATGAGTTGCCTGAGGCCGTTATATTAGTCTGGCTTCTAAAAAACTTACAGGGAACTCAAAGATTGAATGATGCTTACTTGGCTATTCTAGCTAACATGACCAAAACTGGAAAAGCAGTTGCCAAAACTTTTTTATCCGACCAAGAGAAAGTTATTTTTGCAGCTAACGAAAAAAAGCTGAAAGATGAGTCTGATAAAATCGTTAACGATGAGCTTGATTTACATTGGCAGGACTTTGGCTTCAATATCTAATTAAAGCGTAGCGTAAATGTGTGGGCCCTACTTCGCTAAAGCTACGAAGGACATGTCGGGCTTTCGGGCTCACCCTTTTTTATGCCTTGGGTTTAATAAAGGCCAGATTTCGTTCTTTGCCTATTAAAACGTAGTTAGCTTGATGTTCAATCTGTAGTGGTAGGTTGTTTGGCATTTGCCAGTGCCTTGATGCCCAGTAAACAAGCGTAGAATCTTTGTAAGGGGAGCTGGGCTTAAAGGCCCGCCCAAGCTCTTTGACGGGCAGTGAGGCTCGTGCACACAGATACTGGATAGGCAGCGTTGTAGTCTTTAAAAACGTGCGCCAGTCATATTCAAAAATAGTTACATTGTGTAGTTCAAGGGCCTTAACAGTCTGCTCAAGAAAGGCGATCTTTTTTTGGCTTACTTCAATTAAGGTAACCGGGAGGTTTGGCAGGGCAAGTGCGAGCGGTATACCCGGCAGGCCTCCACCGCTACCGATATCAACAACTCCTGTTGAATTGCTTATATCACGGGCATGTATGAGCATTAGTGAGTCTTGAAAGTGCTCGCTGACTACTCGTTCAAGCTTTGTGATGGCGGTTATATTGTGCAGCTTGTTCCATGCGAGCAATAAATCGGCGTACTGCTGAAACTTTTGTACTTGTTGATCGGTTAGGTTGTTGTAGGACTGAAAATCATTCCACAGGCTTTTGGCTTTAAAGCGTACCGGTAGGAGTGTGGTCTGGTTAGAGGACGAAACCATGGTTTTTTCCTTACTTTTTTGCGTATCATGATAATAAGGGACACGAAGATATATTTTTTAGTCTAGGGCGGGGGCCAAAAAAATGAAGAAAAATTTTTTATTGATATGCACTTTTTTTAGTTGTGGGCTTATGCACGCACCTCAAACAACCTTCAGATTTTTTATTAAGCCGTATCCTGGTGGGTACCCGCTTACACCTAAAAAAATTAGCAGTTTGCTTGATACTCCTAGCAAAGTTGTTGCTCACGCAGTGATCAATGCACAGGCGCAAAAGTATCTGCCTTCTGTTGGTATGACAGCTTTTTACCAGGGCATGATGTCGATTTCAGATGTTGATGGTCTGGTGTCGTTCCCGATTGCACAGAAGAGTCCAAAATTTACGTTAGTTGCAACTCCATCAATTTTCCCGGTGTTTACCGCAACTCGTCAAGTTAATCACATGGAGTGGGATGACGAAGATGATACTGCGATGTACGGCATTGAGCGATTGCAGGACAAAGCAACAAAGCTTTATTATTGGCAGGTTAAGGCGCAAAAACTACCGACAAAGCAACGCATCCCAGAAAGTGGGCTTGTTGTATGTTCCAAAGCAAAACATCTGTATGTGCCTGAGGGTATTACAGTAACTTGGGAAGGTTCTGAGTGGATTTTGCCAACGATGTACGTCAAAAAAGGTTTTAATAGTGCAAAGCGGGCGCTTGATGCGGCACGCGTGCGACGCTTCTTTGCTCCGATGAGTTCTGGACTTAAAAAAATCAAACATGGTTATCAGGCGCATGTGCGTCGATATGGCGGTCTGTAGGCTGCTTTTCGTATTTTGCTAACAATTGGTATACTAACAAGGTTATTGGAGTGAGGTGTTATGGAAGGAATGTGCTTATATGAAGTTGCATATCTCGTTTAATGTAGCGGATTTGGAGCATGCTCTGGATGTCGCGCGTCGTGTAGACGCCCATGTTGATGGCTTGCATATCGGATCCCAGCTACTTTTTAAATATGGTGAATCGGTTATCAGTAAATTCCGTGAAGCGTTCCCGAACAAGACGTTGTTTGTTGACAGTAAAATTGTTGATAGAGGTCGCGAGACTACGTCACTTTTTTGTGCGACAAAAGCTAACTGGATAACGGTTATGGCTGGTGCCAAACGTGAATCTATTCATGCTGCTGCTACGACAGCACGTGAGGCAGGAGTCAAGGTGATGATCGATCTTCTTGATGCACGGTCTGCGGGGCAAATGGCGCTTGAGTCTCAGAGCTTGGGAGCTGCTGCGCTACGTTTCCGTTACAACCCGGCTGACGATGAATTGGTTCTGAAGGACCGTTGGGACATGGTAAAAGGTAACGCAACGATTCCTATCATGGTTTCTAACATCAATGATCTACAAGCTCTTGAGCGTGTGATTCAGCTTGGCCCAGATTTTATTGTTGTTGATGACATGGTCGTTGGTTCTGATAATCCAGAACAAGCTGTAAAAGAAATCTCTGATCTCATTAAAAACTAGTTCCGTTAAGGGCTTTGTATTAAGCCCTTAACAATCCCTATAATTTCTTTTCTTGTTGCCGAATGGATGATCTTGTACTTTAGACGGGAAGTAATAAAGTTTTATCCTTTGTTATTCCCTGCATGAGGGGCAAGAGGCCCCTAACCAAAACTGCGTTTTTGCGATAGACTTACCACCAGATTAATCTATTTACGTTCTAGTAAAGGAGGAAGGTTGTGAAAAAGAGTCTACTCGACGATTTACGTGCAGCTAATCAATATCCTTGTGTTTCCTTGTTGTTGCCTACACACCGTAGTGCACCAAAGAATTTTCAAGATCCTGTGCGATTAAAAAATATGATAAAAGAGGCCGCACAACAACTTGATACAAAGCTTAGTCATCATGATGCAGCACCAGTTATTGAGAAGTTAACAGAGCTTATTGAGAGCATAGATTTAGAGCACGTGCTTGATGGCATGGCTATTTTTGTCAATGCTGATATTGCCGTCAAGGTCGATCTTCCTTTTGAGCCAGAAGAGCGAATTGTGGTTAACGATCACTTTGTTATTCGCGATCTTGTACGGACTCTTAATCGTTTTGCACGTTACTACGTTCTTATTTTGAGTGAAAAAAAGACACGTTTGTTGTTGGGTACAACGGATCACCTGGTTGAGCATCGTGGGTCAAGAAAAAATCGTGACTCACAAGACGATTTCTACATGGTTGATACTGGTAGAGGTGGAGAATCTCGCACCCATGATGGTGAGATAATTAAGCATGCACAAAAGCTTGATGAATATCATCGACAGTTTTTCCGAAAAGTTGACAATGCATTGGGTCAGCACCTCAAGGAAGAGTCGTTGCCTGTTGTTGTGGTTGGAACAGATCGTTATCTTGCTTTCTTCAAAGAAGTTGGCAAGCATGGTAACAATGTTATCGGCAATATTCATGGAACGCACGATCATACACATTTGCCTGAGCTGACCAGCCTGGTTTGGCCTGTTGTGCAAGAGTATATGAAAAGCGAACGCAAGAATATGCTAGAAAAGCTTGATAATGCCGTTGGTAAACATAAGTTTGCTGCCGGATTGGGCGATGTATGGCGCAAAGCCCAAGAGGGAGCCGTCCATATTTTGTTAGTTGAGGATGGCTATTTTGAGAAAGCTATTCTTGAAGATGGCAGTACGCACAAATTGATCTACGGACCACACATGCCTGAGCATGGAAAGTGTCCTGGACAACTTGTGGATGATGCCGTTGAGGATTTGGTAGAGCTGGTGCTTAATAAGCGAGGCCGTGCCATTTTTGTGGAGGCAGGTAGCCTTTCTGGGCATGACAAAATTGCAGCAATTTTGCGTTACGAGTCATAATTTTACAGATAAAGTCTTATTGCTTAGAGCCCGCTTTATAGCGGGCTTTTTGCTTTCAATTTTGAGCCAAAAACCTTACACGCATTTGTTGTTGTTGCGTGAGAAACCTCTTTTAGATCTGTATCAAGAAGCTTTGCGACGTACTGCGCAATTGTGCGAACGTGTTGAGGGCTGTTTTGTTTTCCGCGAATTATTTGCGGTGGCAAAAATGGGGCGTCAGTTTCGAGTAAAATATTCTCGAGACCTACCGCTTTTACTACATCGCGAAGTTGTTCGTTGTTTGGGTAGGTAACTGGTCCATCTATTCCGATCATTAGTCCAAGCTCAATTGCTTGCTGTGCAAACGAGATACTGCCAGAGAAGCAATGCATTACACCGCGTAGGGGTTTGCCCCTGTATTCATTCAAAATCTCTATTGTTTGGCTCTGTGCATCGCGTGAATGTACCACTAGAGCCATATTTCGCTCAAGTGCAAGTTCGATATGCGCTCGGAAAGCCTGTTGTTGCCGTTCAAGGTCGTAGCCTGGGTAGTGTAGGTCTATGCCACATTCACCAATGCCAATAATTAAATTTTCTTTGTCTTTATCAAGAAGTGATTTAATGGCTATGAAGTCTTGCTCCCAATTCTTGGTGCAGTCGTTGGGGTGTAGGCCAACGGTGGCAAAGCAGTTAGGATATTTATTTGCAAGTTGTATGCAGTTGATAGATTCAACTAGACTCGTTCCAACATTTATTATTGCTGTAACGCCGCGATCTAGCGCATCTGCGATAGTTTTTTCTGCGTCGTTGAGTTGATCTTGAGTTAGTTGAACATCAAATTTCTTTTTAATAATCATGTTGATATGACAATGTGTGTCAATTAGCATGTGAATTTCCTTTTGTGTAAAGCATGATACAGTACCGGCTGAGGGTGCTTTTCTGGCCTTTTTATTTGACAAAGGTATAAATACGACTAGCCTCTTAACCTGAGCATACCAGGCTTTAAGAGCTTATTTAACAAGAATAAGATGAGCCTGGCTTACTACGATAAGTAGTGTTGTTATACCTAATCAACTACAAAAGGTAGGAGAAGTCCGTGAATAAAACAGATCTCGTAAACTCGCTGAGTGAAGAGACGGCTTTCAACAAGAAGGATGTTGGCCGTGTACTCGAAGCTTTCATGCGCATTCTTGAGCGCACACTGCGCAAGGGTGACAAATTGCAATGGTCCGGTTTTGGTACATTCAAGCTAAACCGCCGACCAGAGCGCAAAGGTATTAATCCTTTGACTCGTCAAGAAATTCAAATACCAGCATCATGGGTTCTAAAATTTGTGCCTAGCAAATTTATGAGAGAGCTCGGTAAATCAATTAGGTAACGATTTTACGTTTACCGAAAAAGCTTGGAGAGGGTGAACTTATCGTAAGTCTCACCCTCTTTCCATTGCTTTTTTTTTGCGTTATCTTGGATATGAATTTTTATTTCCCTATGCTTCTGATTGACAGGATTTTTCATGATCGATTTAGCTCGACTACGTGAGGACACTGACGCTGTCCGCGCATTTATTAATCGCAAAGACCCAGATTTTGATGTTGATCGTCTTGTTGAGTTGGACAAAAGTGTCCGAGAGCTTGGCTTTAGGGTTGAGGATCTGAGACGAGAAAAAAATACTTTGGCAAAATCAGCCTCATCTGGTCAGGTGAGTAATGAGGTTCGCGAGCGCTCTCGTAAAGTTGGTCGTGAGTTAAAAGAAGAGGACAAGGAGCTCAAGAAGCTTACTAAAGAATTTAAAGATTTGTATCTCACATGCCCGAATGTTCCTTTTGATGACGTACAAGAGGGCGGTAAAGAGTCCAACATACCTGTCAGAGAGTTTGGTGAAAAACCAACATTTGATTTTGAAGTTAAGAATCATGTTGAGCTTTTAACTAAGCTGGGTTGGATCGATTCTGAAGCTGCAACTCGAATGACAGCTTCGCACTTTATGTTTTACCGTGGTGAGTTAGTTTCGCTTATTTATGCGCTGACAACCATGATGCTAAAAAATAACAAGGAACACGGTTTTGAACCGGTGCTTCCGCCTTACATGGTCAACGAGCAGGCTCTAATTACTGCTGGAAACTTCCCAAAATTTAAAGACGATGTTTTTAGCATAGAAAAAGATGGCTTGTACGCATCACCTACTTCTGAGGTCAATCTGACCAACGTATACAGGGATCAGATACTTTCGGCAGATCAACTTCCTACTCGTATGACGGCCTGGACCAGCTGCTTCCGCAGAGAAGCTGGTGGTTACGGTGCTGCTGAGCGCGGTATGATTCGTATTCATGAATTTGAAAAAGTTGAGCTTTATTCTTTTGTTGAACCTGAGAATGCTGCTGATGAGCATGAGCGCATGATTGCATGTGCAGAAAGCATTTTACAAAAACTTGGTTTGCATTATCGGGTCAGTCGCCTTGCGGCTCAAGATTGCTCTTTTGCTTCGGCAAAAACGTATGATATTGAAGTGTGGATGCCAGGCCAGAAGGCTTATTACGAGGTTTCCTCGGCAAGTAACTGTACAGATTTCCAAGCTCGTCGTGGTTCAATTCGGTATCGCAAGAATGAAGGCGATAAGACAAAACTTGTTTATACGCTCAATGCCTCTTCGCTTGCTTTGCCTCGTTTGATTGTTGCTATTGTTGAGACTTATCAGCAAGCAGATGGCTCGATCGTGTTCCCAGAAAGTTTGAAGAAATCTAGCTTTTGGTTGTAATATTACATGCTTAGCCCAGATATTATTAGCCTGATTCGTCAGTTAGAGCTTGCTACCAAAGCGGTTATGCGAGGCGCTCTTGTTGGTGACAGCAAGCAGCGTGTACCAGGGTTTGGTTCAGAATTTGACCAGATTCGTGAGTATGTACAGGGCGATGATATACGCTTTATCGATTGGCGTGGTGTTGCAAGGACAGGGTCATTACTTGTGCGGCAATATCACAAGCAGGTTTCCAAAACGGTTTATGTGATGCTCGATATTTCTGGATCCACAGAGTATGGGTCTGGTACGGGCAGTAAGCTTCAGGCGATGCGTCGAGCGGCAGCAGCTTTAATTTTTGCAGCTGGCATGCGCAACGATGCGGTTGGTCTGGTAATTTTTTCTGACAAAGTTCATACATTTATCAAGCCCAAACGATCTCGTTTTCATGTCAGGGCGTTAGTCGAGGCGATTTTTTCTGTTGAGAGTAGTGCTAACTCAGGAACCGACATCACGTGTGCAATTGACCAGTTGATGTCGACTAAGGTTCATGAGAGCCTGGTCTGCATAGTGTCTGACATGATTGATGATGAAGGCAAGGTTGCAATGATAAACCTTTCTGGTCGCTGTGATGTGGTTGTTTTGCGTTGCATGGACGAATATGAGCGAATGTTGCCAAGCATCGGGCTGATGGCTTGTGTTGATTCTGAGCAGGGTAATATGGCATACATTGATGTGAGAAAGTCTGGTTTTGAAAAAGCTGCACAACTTTTGGAGACTCGTGCGCTTAAGCAGAAGGAATGGTTGCGAGCTCACTCCATAGATCTTTTTGATTTTAAACCTGAGGTGGCGTTTATACCTTCGCTAGTTACCTTTTTTGCACAGCGAGAGCAGGCTTTGTGATGAATGCACAACCACAATTGCCAATTTTTCATGAGGACGTGTATGATTTGTGGCCAAATGGCTTGGATGTTCCGTTATGGCTGGTGATTTGTGGTATTTTGTGTTGCTTGGCGCTTGGTGTTTTATGCTACCGAGTGTATCGATATCGACGTGTTGTCGAGCCGACTGAAGAGCGTTTGATTAGTGTTGCTGATCTTGAGCAACTTTTGCATGTTGAGCAACTGTCGTGTGCGTTATGGTACGGTCATTTTGTGCATATTGTGAAGCGCACTATTCAGCTTGAGGTTGATGTTACAGAAAGCGAAATGTTGGGTGTATTTAGTGACCTTGAACGAGGTTCAAATCATTTGTCTAAGCTTTCGCCTGCGATTGAGCGAGCAATGCAGTCAAAATTTGCAGGGCAGACATTTGATCTTGTGCATTTGCGCACAGATCTGACTGTTTTGCAGATGATAATTAATAAGCAGCAGTCGCAACGAACAACCTAATTTTCATTTTTTTAAAGGTTTTTTATGCAATTTGATGGAACAGCTTCGCCTCGTTCTTTGTACATACATTGGCCGTTTTGCCCGTACAAATGTTCGTTCTGTCCCTTTGTTGCTTGGGTTGGTCATGATAACTCAATGACTCGATATCATCGGGCTTTATGTGAAGAAATTAATCGGTATGCTGATCGTGTTAATCGCAAGCTGGTGATAGATACAATCTATTTTGGTGGGGGTACTCCCAGTACTTATCCTATACATTTGCTACTTGACACGTTTGCTATACTAAAAAACAGGTTCAGATTGAGTCCAAATGTTGAGATAACTCTTGAAGTTAATCCTGGCACCGTTACTGAGCAAAAAATGAAAGCTTGGGCTGACGTAGGAGTTACCAGGTTAAGCATTGGGGTGCAATCGCTCAATGATAAGGTTTTGGCAAACCTGAATCGAAAGCATACGGCGCATGATACGCAGGTTGCAATTGAGTTGGCTGGTCGATATTTTTCGAATGTATCGGTTGACTTAATTGTTGGGTTGCCTGGGTCAGATTGGGATGATTGGAAGAAAATTGTTAACAAGATTGAAAGTTGGCCTGTTACGCATGTTTCGGCTTACTTTTTGATGGTACACGAAGGAACATCCTTGTATTTTGGTGTACGACGGGGACGCATAGATTTGCCATGTGACGATACAGTAGTCGATATGTATCAGTGGGGGGTTGAGCGACTTAAGGAATTTGGATTTGAGCAATATGAGATATCAAGCTTTGCCAAAGAAGGGTGTCAATCGCGGCACAACAAAGTTTATTGGAAGCGAGAACCATACCAAGCATTTGGTCTTGGAGCCTGTGCGTTTGATGGGAAGGTCCGTTATCAAAACGACAAAAATTTAATGAACTACATGGAGCTCATTGAGCAGAACAAAAGTGTTGTAGCATTCCATGAGGTGCTTACATCCGAACAGGTTTCTTTAGAACGAATCATGCTGAAATTGCGCCAAACTAAAGGCATATTGATAGATGATTTGCTCAAAGAGATACCAGCCGAAAAGCAAGATAAGCTTTTGCGTGTGTTACAACAATTACAGGATAAAAAACTGGTTGAATTGCACGATAAAATACTTACTTTGACGCCGGCAGGATTGGCGCTTCATAACGGAATTGTGACAGAGTTGTCAGCATAAAAATATATTATTTTAACGAAGCGGAGTAGCTTTTTATGGCTAAACATGTTGGTGTGAAATTGCCCGAAGATTTAGTGAAAATATTACGATCAAAGAAGACTGTTGGTATTTTGGCGACTTTTTCAGAAAAAGGTTTGCCTCATACAACGCCTATTCAGTGTGTGTATCCCAAGGGCGAAGAAAGCATCTTGATGACCATCCACAAGGAGCATACTGGTTACCACAACATGGTATGGCAGAAAAAGGTAATGATGTGCTTCATGGATGAAGAAAATGTTGCCTACAGTGTTTTAGGACGTGCCGGGGTTGTTCGGGCTCCATCTATCGTTCATCCGTTGATGAATGTTGTGCGCATCGACATTATTGATATTAAGAGTGATCGCTCAGTTTTAACGCGTGTTGATTCAGGCGTTCGTTGGAGTTATACCTCTGCAGAAGCAAGAGAGCTGACCGAAGCGTTGATGTCTGAGCTGTGTGAGCTTTCAAAAACGTTATAATTTGGCCTGTAAAAGGAGTTCTGTTTATGAATAGTCCATTTTTGTTAACGCTTTTGTTACTTCCAGGGCTTGCCTGTGCTGCGCCTACAGCGGGGCACAAGCCGGCTGCCAAGAAAAAAGTAAGCGCGGCAAAAAAGGCCGCGGCCAAGCAACCAAATAAAAAAGTTCACGCAGTGGATAAAAATACCAAGGCACGGCAAAACGTTGTTCTTGGTGAGCTTGGTGATGCATCGGAAGCTTTTAAGATAAAAAAGCCAGCAGCCGTGCCAAAGCCGCCAAACACAAAGCCTGCTAAGGCTATGACTAGTGATAGTAAAAAAAATCACAAAGCGCATGATCGGGCGGTCAAAGAAGAAGTTAAACCTCCAGCAACATCGTTGATTCAGAAAAAAGAGCAGGTAAGCCAAAAAGTTATGGGAGAGCTTGATACGGTAAACGGAAGTGGCAATTGGGTTGCCATGAAAGGAATTCGTCGTAAAGCTCAGTCAGCCATCAAACAGATGCGTCAAATTATTAAAAGCATTCCAAATTCTCAACAAAGCTTATCTTCCAAGCAGCAAGATCTACGTAAAAAATTGAGCAGTTTTTATATTGAGATGGGAACAGAGCAGGGCGTGCTCGAAGAAAAGTTGCGAGACCTTGAGAAAGATATTGAGAATGAGCGTAAAGATCAGGGTGACCTGACTCTCAAGGAGCGTAATGTTGCACGCAGGGTAAAGATTGAAAATGAACTTTTGGATCGTACTCAGTCTGACTTGAAGCAAATTCATGAGTTTCAAGATTCTGTAGACAAGGCGATAAACGCTTTGGAAGATCAAGAGAAACTTGCGCAAAATTATTTAGACAAGTCCTACGATCTATACGACCGAATCGAAATTTTGCTTGATGATATCAAGGCAACGCAACTCTTGAATGAGATGTCTGCTTACCTAAAAAGCATGCAGGCTATTGCAAGTTACGGTAGCAATCGGTTGAATGCTTACGTACAAAAAAATGTTTCTGATGCTCAAACAGTAATGGGTGACCTTAAGCAGCAAATAATAAAGCTGAAGGCTGCTGGTGTGTCGCTAGAGAAGCAAGCAGATAAGGACCTTAACGAAGATGATGCAGCGCGAGCTGTGGCTGATCGTGACAAACGTGATGAAGCTGCGCGTAAAAACGCTATGGCACAACGTGGATTCTTGGGCCGTTGGTACGACCAGGTTAGTTCAATCGTTCATCAGCTGTACAATGCGTCTCAGGTTGTCATTCACTTTGTTGAAGGACGAGTTGTGGCAGTTTGCTCGAATCTTAAAGGGCATGTTGTTGTGTCGTACGGATATGTGCATAACAAAATTAAAGGATTATTTGGTAAGAATAAGCAAGTAAAAAAAGCTATTCAAGAGCCAAATAAGGAAACAAAAAAATCTTAATATGTTGCTAACTAGTACAGTGCTCCGGCACATTAACGCTTGCAGCTGAGATTAAATATCCGGGAATTGTACAATTGTGCGGTTTCCGGCGCCTTTTTCTGATTTGATTTTGCCGTTAAACTTGGTATCTTGATTGGCAGTGGCGCGGATGTGGTGGAACTGGTAGACACGCAGCCTTGAGGGGGCTGTGGGGGAAACCCCGTAGGAGTTCGACTCTCCTCTTCCGCACCAGAAACCAGGAGTTCTTTAGTCTCCTTTGAGAGTAGTAACGTACGTATTTAGGCGTGTTTAAACTCGCTTTAAGGAGTCCAAGTGTCCCTTTCTCAATCCAAAAGTTGGTTGTCCCCATTTTTTTTCTGGATGATATTTGCCTGTGCGGCAGGTTATTATTTTTATACTCATGAAAAATCTGTAAAGTACGGCATAGATTTGGTTGGTGGAACGTATATTACGTTGCAGGTTCAACTGGACAAAGCGCTTGAGCATGAGTTGATTGCTCGTAGCAAGGGACTTATTTCTCGCCTCAAAAAAGCACATCTTGGCGAACCTATTAACAAAAAATTTGGTCAAAAAGAGGTTGAACTGACGTTTGCCACAGAAAAAGATGTTGAAGCCGCGTATGATATTTTGTCGGGTCGTGGTGCATCCTTACAGGCAACTGAAAAGGGCACAAAACTAATCTTGCGTCTACCGCAGGGTGACATTGACCGTCTAAAGGTTGAGGCAGTACAAAGTGATATTCGTGTTCTTGAAAATCGAGTTAACGCCTTTGGTGTTGGTGAGGTTCCAATAGTTGCACAGGGTCATAACCGTATTGTTATTGAGTTGCCTGATGTACAAGATCCACAACGTGCCAAAAAAATGATTGGTAGAACTGCAGAGCTTGAGATTAAGCTTGTTGAAGATGTGGCTCATTCGCATGAGGCATTGCTAGACAAGTATGATCAACAGGTTCCTGAAGGTTTTGCGATTGTTCCTGGTAATCGTTATGAAGAATATTATCTATTGCCAACGATTGCAGATTTGAGTGGACGCATGCTGCGTAGTGCTCGTCTTGGTATTGATGACCGAGAAGGTGCGACTGTTAAGTTTGAGTTCAATTCTGAAGGTTCAAGAATTTTTCATGACCTTACTGCCCAAAATATTGGTCAGCGTATAGCGATTGTACTTGATGGTGTAGTTATTTCTGCTCCTAACGTACAGGGTGCTATTTCTGGCTCTGGACGAATTTCTGGTGGATTTACCGTTGAAAGTGCTTCCGAGCTCGCAACACTCCTACGCTCAGGTGCATTTGCTGCACCGGTTACGTTTGAAGAAGAGCGACGCATTGGTCCTGGCCTTGGTAAGGAATCGATCCACAATGGCCTAAAAGCATGCTTGGTTGGTCTTGGTTTACTATTTGCCTTCAGTGTTCTGTATTACAAACTTGCAGGCCTATTTGCCTTCTTTGCATTGCTGTACAATCTTTTGTTGGTCTTTATCGGACTTTCGATGCTTGGAGCAACGTTAACTCTACCCGGGATTGCTGGCTTGGTGTTAACGGTTGGTATGGCAATTGATGCCTCAATTCTGATTTTTGAAAAAATTAAGGAAGACCTGGCAGAAGGAATGACTCCTCGTCAGGCTGTGCGACAGGGCTTTAAAGATGCTCGGACGGTTATTCTTGATGCAAACATAACCACATTTATTGTTGGTATTGTCTTGTACAAGTTTGGTACAGGTCCGTTGCAAGGCTTTGCAGCAACCTTGATGGTTGGTATTATTGCAACATTGATTACGGGTTTATTTTTCCTAAAATCACTGTTTACACTAATGTTTGATGTTTTTGGATTCAAAAAACTCTGGATTTAGGTAGACTTAGAAATATAGGTTGGCGGTGTAGCTCAGGTGGTTAGAGCGGCGGAATCATAATCCGTAGGTCCGGGGTTCAAGTCCCTGCGCCGCTACCAGGCTTCGCTCTTTGAGCTTCGCCCGGCAGGCCAGGCTTTATTGATGCTTTTAATGGCGTGACATTTTTAGACAGAATCATAGCCGGCCTTCTTCTTTTGAAGGTCGGTTTTTTTATACAAGAATCTTTTTTCCTTTTCCTTTGTTATCCCCGGCTTTGAACGGGAGTCCATTCTTTCAGTAGATCCTTTTCTTGATGATTTTATTTTTTTATATGCGCTATGAAATTGTATTTAATGGATATTATTTTTAGTACTGGATCCCCGTTCAAAGCCGGGGATGACAAAGTGTGAGTTGCTTTCAAAGATTAGCAGAAACTGAAGTCTGCATACGAACCTTTATCATCGAAGCTCAAAATGATCGACTGAAAGACTGGATCCCCGTATACACGAGGATGACCCTTCTTCGCCAAAGGCTTCGCAGGCCAGGCAAGGGAGGTGTTTATTTTGGACTTAGTGACAGAGGCAATAATTTAAAAATAAATAATTCAGTTGAGTGCGCTTCCAAGCTTCGCATAAAGCTTGGCCGTGCCCTACTTCGCTAAAGCTACGAAGGGCATGCAGGCAAGAAATGACTGTAGTTCCTTTCTAAGGGCGTAGCTGAAGCTGAGAAAAGTTATATTCCTTGTCATCCCCGGCTTTGAACGGGGATCCAGTCTTTGAGTAGCTCATTATAAAACTTGATAAAGCTGCATGATTTTCATTGCTAGGCTTTGCAATCAGATACTACGCATTGTCATGTTTTAAAAGAGCTTATTTATAGTCCTGGATTCCCGTTCAAAGCCGTGGATGACAAAGCGTAAGCTACTTTCAAAGATGAGCAGAAACTGAAAGAGGATGACCCTTCTTCGCCCAAGGCTACGAAGGGCATGCAGGCAAGAGAATTTCATACAAAGCAAATTTCTAAAAAAACTTCATTATTAGCTGAACTGTTTGAAGCGACCTAAAAGCGTTAGCTTCTGGTTGCAACGTTTTCTGCGTAAGGGTTCCAAGGTCCTCCTTGGTGTCCTTCTCCGCTAGGGGTTGGACAAGCAACCCCTAGCTAAAATATTAAAGTATAGATGGAGAAATAGTTGTTGTTAAAAATGCAATAAAAGTGAGTTTTTAAGTTACTAACGTAGGAAGCAACCCCTTGTAAAAAAAGGTATTTTGTACCAAGCCTATAATCAAAAAAAACAAAGAGAGGTTTGTTTGCAATAATATTTGCTGATAGAGGGTGTAAGAAAATGAAGTTACAAGTAATGTGGGGTAGTTAGGGGGGAGACCCCCTGCGAACGCTTTTTATGATATCATGGGTTTGTTGAATTATTTTTTGTAATGGAGATTGGGTGTGAAGTTTGTTGACGTTGCCAGTGCTTTTGGTGCAATAGAAGGGGAATCTTCCCGTTTAGAAATGACTCGTCAGCTTGCTTCTTTGTTTCAGGAGGCAACGGCAGACGAGGCGGCTATTATCGCCTACCTAGCGCTTGGCCAACTTCGTCCCACTTACAAGGGAACTCAGTTCAATATTGCACGTAAAAATATGATGAATATCGTTGCCAGGGCAGCGGGGGTTCCTGTTGAACAGGTCAAAGCTGAATTTAAACTATTGGGAGATTTGGGTAAGGTGCTAGAGGCACAACCTGATGTCCAAAATTCATGCACAGGTCTATCGCTTTTGGAACTTAATCAACGCTTGTCGGGTATTGAAGCTTTGGGTGGTACGGGCTCGCAAGAGCTTAAGGCGCAGGCGCTGGTTGATTTGCTTGGCTGTGTAGAACCGGTTGCAGCTAAATTTATTGTGCGAATTGTGTTGGGTACATTACGTCTTGGTTTTTCTGACATGACCATTTTGGATGCTTTATCCTGGATGTTGGTTGGCGATAAGTCGGTTCGTCTTTTGTGTGAGAACGCTTACAACGTTTGTGCTGATATGGGTCGTGTTGCACGAGCTGCCAAAACCGGGGGGCAGGAGGTGCTTGAGCGCATGGGAGTTGTGATGGGTATTCCGATACGCCCCGCAGCTGCAGAGCGCAGCTCATCACCACAAGCTCTGTTTGATAAGCTTGGTCCGTGCATTGCACAAGAAAAATTAGACGGATTTCGTGTACAGGTTCAGGTAAAGCGTACTGCGGATAAAGTTGAGATCTTTTTTTATTCTCGAAATCTGCAAAATATGACAGCGATGTTCCCAGATCTGGCCCAAGCTTTTGAGCGTTTTGAGGTTGAGAGCCTGATTTGCGAAGGCGAAGCGATTATCATTGATGAGCATACGGGTAGCTTTGTTCCTTTTCAGGAGACGGTAAAGCGTAAGCGTAAGCACGGAGTTAAAGAAGCTGCGAAGGAAATGCCACTTACTTTTTTTATGTTCGATATTCTGTATCTGAATGGTCAGTCGTTGCTTAATCAAACGCATACTCAGCGTCGACAGGTGCTTGAGCAGCTAGTTGATAAATACGGTGGGGATACGGTACGTGCTATCGATGAGGCACAAATTAACAGCCCGGATGATATTGAATCCTACTTCTCTCAAGCCATTGCACGAGGCTTGGAGGGGATTGTTGCCAAAAAACCTGATGCGGTATACCGGCCAGGGAAACGTAACTTCAACTGGATTAAGTTCAAACGGCACGAGACTGGGCAGCTGGACGACACAATTGACTGCGTGGTCCTTGGGTACTATGCCGGTAGGGGCAAGCGCTCATCGTTTGGAATTGGTGCAATACTGGTGGGTATTTACAACGAGCAAGAAGACCGATTCGAGACTGTAGCAAAAATTGGTACCGGATTGTCCGATCAAGGCTGGCAAGAGCTTAAGACGTTGTGTGATGAGCAGGCTATCTCAGAACAGCCAAAAAACGTTGTATGTAGCAAGCACCTTGCACCTGATGTGTGGGTGCAACCAAAAACGGTTTGCTTGGTGCGTGCTGACGAGATTACAAAATCTCCTGTGCATAAAGCTGGAGCAGCTGAGGATAAGTTGGGGTATGCGTTACGCTTTCCACGATTCATGGGCTATCGCCAAGACAAACTTGCGACGCAGGCAACAGATTTGAGTGAGTTGAAGCGATTATATGATATTCAGTTTCAATAATTATTTATGCAAATAAGAGCCCGCATTTCGCGGGCTCTGTTACGTGTGTTATTTATGAAACCTTCGTTACCTTTTTGCCTTTTAGGGCTTTGTTAGCAGCTTTCATTGCTTTTTTAGTTGCTGGTTTATTGGTTCCTGAAGGTACCTGTGCCGCCTTTGTTCCTGGAAGATAATACATTGTTTGGTCTGAGCGTATAGCTAAATTTTTGAGCGTAACGACAGGTCCTGCTGATAGATCGGGGGCGAGTTGTAGGGAAAGGTACCATGGAAGTTTCTTTTTATCCGAGATTGTTTTGCCTGGTACATTAATAGCGGCTAGCATTTCGTTGAGATTGTAAGGTGCAATTCCTTGTCCTTTTGGTGGAAGACCGCTGACAATAATGTCGTCGTTGACTACTTTTACAACAATTTCGCCTTTTTTGTTTGCAATTTCATCTTGTAATGAGGTTGAATAGGCTGTGTAGTCGGTAAATGTAAATACAACTTCTGGTTTGTTATCACCCGCGTTTAGGCAGCTTCTTAAAACATCGCCGTCGCTGTTTACAGCTTTTCTGATTGTTGGTCCCGACATTGCGGTTACTGGGCCAACTTTATTTGTTATTTTTGCTGGCGTTTGCCCTGGAGCCGAAACCCAAATGTTAACTTTTGGAGTAGCTGAAAAGTTGGCCATACCGTAAAGGCCCTTATTTGAGTCGGCGTTGAAGTAACCTCGACTTGGGCCCGATGATGTTGTTCCGGCTTTCCTGAATGTGAAACCGCCCATAAATAGGCCAAAGGCAAGAGTCAGTATCGCGACTCCCGCGGTAATATATTTTTTGTTAAACATTAGTTTCCTTGTTTTATATTTTAGTTATGGGAATGTGAGTAGCACTTAGCTTGCATCTCTACCACGAACGGTGTAGGTGAATGGAGCTTCACAAACGATTGGGGCGGTGGTGATGGCAATTCGTCCGTAGTTACCTGTACTTGCTCCGACTGTTATTTTAGGTTTTGACTTTGAGCCTGTGACTGGCTTTATTGCAGGATTTTTATTTGATGCTTTTTCTTTAGGGTTTAATAGAGCATATTCCAGTTCACTGTTGTTATTCTCACCTGATTTGAAGTAGCCATTTAGGTTGCCAGCAGAATTGTATAACGAGAGGTAGTAGTTGTGTGGTTGATCGGCCCAGCCGCCATTCTTGATTATTATGTTGCCACCAAAAATTTGGTTAACAGCGTCCTGTTCGTCTTTAACTAGCGCGCCAAGATCAGATGGAAATGAATCTGTATTTGTATCGCTTATAAGGCGCTCTAGGCCGGTCTTTAGGGTTGAATTAGAGGTGATGTTAAAGGAGGTAATTGCTCCCCAATTAAATTCTTTTCCATCTACAGGAGATTTGTAACCTACCAGAGAAAATGTGTATGTTCCCTTTAAGTCTGGCATGTGATCTGTGCCCCATGAAACTGATCCGCCAGGTCTGACAGTGCCTTTTGCAGTTTTATATATTCTGCCTGAGTCGGCATTGTTGTAAAATGCTTGAAGATATCCGTAGCTTTGTGGTGCGAAAACTGCGTGACCGAAGCCAGTTGCAGTGTGTTTTACGTCATTCCATGCTTTTCCGAAACCGCCCCAACTTTGAACGTTATGATGAAGGGTAAGGCATACCGCTAGGGCTGCTACGCTAGTGATTATTGTTCTTTTTCTCATTTTATTATCTCCTTTGATAATGATAATTACTTCATTTTTCATTATGCCATACAGCAGTGTATGGTTATCAACGATTTAGCTGAATATTGTTTTTGACGAGTTGTATGCTGATGACTGCTCAGCTTTAAGAGCGCTATTTAAAGCCTTCAGCTGGTCGGAAGCTGATTTGCCTGCCTGATAGTCAGCGAAGTAGCGTCCTTGGATAGCACTGTACAGCGTGTTGGCAAGGTTAAAGATATTCTTGATTGTTGCCATGTTTATTGTGGCATTTTTGTGCGCCGATTTGAGTTCGGCTAACATGGTGCTGATGTTGGTTATCGAAGCTAGATCTGTTTTAACAGTTGTGTTGTCGGTGGCTGTTAAGTCGCCGGACCCTCCAAACATAGAATAGGCTTTTTGTGCATATAGTTTTGCGGTTCCGAATTTAAGCATTCCTTCAAGAAGCGCGTCAAGCAGTGTGTCGTAGGCTTGTACTTTGTCAGGGTCACCACCGTCGCCGTTGCGGTAGCTCGCGTACGAGGATTGTATTCCTTTGAAGTAGTCGTTGTTTGCCCGCCCCTTCCAAGAGCTTGAGGTGCCACTAGCTGTGTTGTTGCCGGTTAGATAAGTTGAAAGTTTTTCTATTGCTCCAGCAAAGAAGGCAAGCATCATCTTTACGTATAATGTTTTTTCTGTAGCAGTATCATGTAGTTTTTGTGAAGCAACTTTGAGTGCAACGTCGTAATATCCGGGAGCAGCTAAAGGCTTGTCAACCGCTAAGCAGCTATCACCGATGCCTTGATTGACGTTAATTAAGCTATGATACATGCTTTTAAGCTGTGCATTGTCTTGTTCGAGTGAGACTGCGTATTCAAGATCCCAGTTTATAGTTTTTGCTAAGAGGTAGAAATAATTTTTTCCGCCTTTGGAGTCTTTGGTTTTGTCGTCTTTGGAATCTTTGGGTTTGTCGATTTTGGGGGTTTTGTAGGTTGGGTCTCCAACCAGGCAGTGTGCCAGATCATCAGATTTTTGATGCTTTCCACGGATGTATAGAGCAGATTTTATTCCTCCAAGGTTTTTGGTTTGTGTGTAAAATGCAAAGTCTTGCAAGATAGTTTTGTAATGACTGTACAGCAAGTTGGATAATTTGTAGGCGTCTTGTGGTTTGCTAAATGAGGTTCGTTGTTTAGCATTTGTGAGGGTGGTTAGTGACTTATAAAGTGTTCCTCCGTGTAGCTGGTCTAGCTGCATGAACTCTTGGTGGGAATGGTCGAGATAAAGCTGTCCAAGTTGCTTGGTAATGTCAGTTGATAAATTGTTGAACCAGCCTTTTTGTTGGGCATTTAGATCTGTTTTATCGGTTCCTGTGATTGTGCTTTGTGCGCTTGCGTTATAAAGCTCTGCGCATGGATAGGTGGGGTACCATCGCTTGGGAAGTACCAACGCTTGTACTGGGTAAAAGTGCAGCATGAGCGAGTTGCCAGCCTGGTTGTACACAATTGATAGCTTATAATTTTTTTTATCGACTGTGATGCCATTATCCGCTAGCTCGATCAATTTCGTGTTGTGTTGATTAAATACCTTTGTAAAGCCTGAATAGTACCCCTTTGGAGCCCATTCTTTGTATTCAGACCATGAGATAGAATAAAACTGTAGCATTTTATACAAAAATATAGTGGACGAGAATCCGATTAGTGCTGTACGAAGTTTGCTTTGATCTGGATGCGCTTCTCGCATCAGTTCACCCAGGGCAAGTGGAGCTGATAAGTTCGTAGGAATCTGTTGTATGCACGGTTGCAAAAATATCTGAGCAGATGACTTGACCTGTGTCCCGTACTGTTTGCTACCAACCGTTACAACTCCAACTCGTTGCACTGCCTGGTACATGGTTTTTGTAGAGGCTAGTGACTTTAGCGCGTTGATGCTACTACTGTCTGAGTTTTTTTGATCCGCAGGCATGTGCTGCTGTGCAAATGTGTAGTAGACAAGAGCGTTGTTGAAATGCTTTTGTTTTGCGTACATTCCTCCCAGCGCCTTATAAACTAGTGCAGTTTTGGTCTGTATATCAGACAGATCTGATTTTGAGGGTGATATTTTAGAGGAGTAGATGTTGTTGTTTGTTGTAACCAGTTTCTTGTTTTTCTGGTATGCGGCAATATTGTCTTGGTGGGCAATTAGAAGGTTAAGTTGTTGTTTAACGTTTTGAATAGTTGTGAGTGCGGTTTGTAAATTTTTTGGTGTGTTGGCGTTAGGGCTCTTTTGTAAGGCGTTTAATTGACCTAAAGCGTTGTTTAGATTTGTGAATAACGCATCGACGGCTTGCACTACCTTTGTATCAACGTTGGGTTGAACGAGTTGTTTGTAGTATAGAAGAAGAGGCTTCAACATAGCTTTTGTGTTGGCGAATGAGGCATCAGATACTTTTGATGTTGCCTGCAAAAAACTTTGAGCGATGTTTGTGTACATACTGATTGCAGGTTGGCGAGCTGAATTGTTGGTCGGTAGTTGAGCGGCTATCACGTAAGTTGCCATGCCTTTGCTAAGTGCCGTGTGCCATGAACTCAGCGCAGCGCTGCTGTATTGATTTTTCTTCGTTGCGGTGTTTGCCCATGATGGTGTGTTTTTTGCAAGGTTAAGACTTATTTTGGCTGCCGAAGTTGCCTTTGTCGCCGGTAAATCTTTGATGACCTTGTTGGTGAGAGCTTGATTGCTCAGTAGGTATGGAAGTGCGGCTAGATACCAATTCTGACTGTTTTTAATCTGACCGGGTATGTTATGTGCCCTTGTTGTGGCATAAAGCCCTGCCAACAGATTAGCAAAGTTAACAAAATTTGGCTGAGCACTGCTTGGTTGAGCAAACGGTATTACCAGAAGGCTTTGCACATCATGATCGTAGCTTGCCGAAGCGTTTCTTCCTGCAAGAGCAATGTTTTTAGCAATCGTTTCAAAGCTGTTAAGAGAGTTTGTGTCGCTTAGTTTAGTAAACGCATTTAGCATTGTTATCAGATTGCTAATGGTATTGACGGTTGCTTGGCAATCCTTGGCATTATTACTAGCATTGTTGTTTTGTAAGCTTTTAAATGAGGGAAGCATTAGGTTGGCATTGTTGTTGGGCTGTCCTTGTGCGTGGATTAAAAGTTGTGCAGCTTTGCTAAAGGCTTCATTTGCGGTGGTGTAGTTTGTTTGCGCCTGTTGTAATTTAGTTATCAGTTCTGTGATTGTTGATTTGTACCGAGTTGGTGAGACTTTGTTCGGTGGCAAAGATGACCCAAACAGTGAACTCAAAAGGCCATTCCACGATTTGTTTGTCCAAGCCTTAAGAGCTGCTTTGGCTGCTTCTAGCTCTGAGTTGCCGCTTTTTACCTTCTTTTGGGCTTGGGCTAGTTCTGCTGCCAGTTGTAAAAGTGGAATGCTAGCTGAGCCAAATTCTTGTGCAGCTTTGTCAAAATTTCTTGAATTATAGTCACTAAGTGCAGAAATGAGTGCAGACTTCTTGCGAGTGTAAAGTGCTGCATTGTCATCAGGTTGAATGTTTCTTCCGCTTGATGTTGGCTGCCCCGATAGGGTTTGTAAGTCTTGGTAAACGATTGATGTGGTTTGATAATAGTCGGCTATTTTTGTTGTTATAGAGTTGTTGGTGTCTCCAGCAATGATGGGGGCTTTATTTACGTTTATTTTTGCTTGCTCTTGTTTGATCGCTATGGAAATAATATTGATGTAGTTGTTGTATAGTTCATATCGTTCAGTGCCAGGCTTGTCCCCTGGAACATGAATTGAGCTGTCCCAGTGGGTTTTACTTTGGGTGTATGCTTTGGCTGCCAGGCTTAGGTTCTCATTTGTTAATGATTGCTGTTGGGCCAGATGTCGCATTATTAGCGCGCAAGCTGAAAATGCCATCTGATTACGAGGGTTTTGGTAAAGTTTACGAGCTTTTGCAGCATCAGAAAAATAGGCGGCTAAAGGATTAATTTTAGCGTCATACTGATTAATTTTGTTGATAAATTGATTAAATTTGGCAGTAGTTGCTGGATTTGCTCGTATAAGTTTGTTGTACTGCTCTTGAATCATTCCATTTAAAATGGAAATCAGCATAAGATAAAGTGCTGTAAGGCTGCTGCTGGTGTTATCGATTGATACAGTAACCTCGGCCTTAGGATGCTGATTGCTGAAATCTACAAGTGACTGGTGTAGCTGGGTGATTGATGTCTCAATATCTATTATTGCTTTGTTTATTTTTCCGTAATCAATTTCAAGGTTAGCTCGATCAACTGGCCCTAATTCGCTTAGGTCTACGTACTCCAAAAAATTTGATATTTGATAGTGATTTGTGCTTTTATATTTGGCGGTTAAATTTTGGGCATCAGTTGAATTGTAGTTTCCTAAGGCGCTATCCAGATACTTTTTATTATTTATTGTTTGAGCGGTGTTGTATTTTTGAACAGTTTCATATTTAGCTGTGCTTGGCGTTGTGTAGGTACCTTTGGTGGTATATTGTGTGCCATCGGGTGCTGTATATACCGGATTTGATTCGTACTTTTTTGTGGCTGGTGGTGTATAGCCACTGTTCGGATCGGTATAACCACTGTTTGGATCAGAATATCCGCTGTTTGGATCGGTATAACCACTACTTGGGTCAGAGTATCCACCGCTATAGCTAGAATAGCTGCTATAGTCTCCGCAAGTGGTTTGTGTGTTTATACCTAAGAGTGTGCACAGCAACAGTAATTTCTTCATCTATCGATCTCCTTAAAATTGACTTGTACTTAGCAATAGTGCTGTGCAATTTCTAAGTCAACGATCTAGGAGGTATAGAGTTTTATCCCTGTTCTACAACTCTGACTGTGCTGCCACGTGGGCCCTTGTGTATGTGGAAGTGGACCGGAAATTGGTCCTTAATGGCTGGTAGGTGTGATACGACGATGACCTTGCAAAAATCATCTTGAATCTTATAGATAGCATCCATTATGCGGGTTAGGCCTTGCTCGTCTTGCGAGCCAAAGCCTTCGTCGATGATGAGAGTTTGGAGTGCGGTACCTGCGCGTCGAGCAAGTAGTTTTGAGATAGCAATGCGCAGAGCAAAATCTATTCGGAACGCTTCGCCTCCAGAAAAAAGCTCGTATGGCCTGGTTCCCATCGGGTCCGAGACGACGATGTCCAAAGTCTCTTTTGTTCCACCTTTTTTGAGATCTTTTAGCGACTCAATGCGGATGTGTGTTTGGTTGTCGGTAAGACGTCCAAGCAGGTTGTTAGCCTCTTGCTCTATCTCGGGTAGGGCATCCTCAATAAGAAGAGCCTGGATACCATCCTTGGAGAGGGCACGAGAGATTGCTTGGTATTCGTGAAGCCCGCTTACCAGGCTATCAAGTTCATTACAGTTAAATGTGTTGTCTTTTTTGAGCTGCTCAATGCTGAGTTCGAGCCCTTTTTGCTCGGCCTGCTTGGTCAGGAGCGCTTGGTACTCTTCCAGCTTATCTTTTTGTTTGGTTGTAACTGTTTTTTGCTCTTTATCCAAAGCTTCTATTTTTTGTTGTACTGGCTCAAAACCCTTAACCAAAGTTTTAAGTTTTTTGATTTGATTGTTTTGGGATCTAATCTGTTTAAGTAGTTCATTTGTGCGCTTACGACGTTCCTCTTGTAGTGTTGATTGTTTCAATAATTCTTGCGAATCTTGCTCTGATTTTTCAAGCTTGTTTAGCTGAATGCCAAGCGTTTTGTAGGTTTCATGTGCGTTTGCGACTTTTGCTTGTTTTTTTTGTGCGGATTCTATCTGTTTTTTGAGCTTAGAGATCAACGCTGTTGGCTTGTTGGGCAATTTTTTTGAGCATGAATCATATTTTTTTTGCTCGTCGCTTAGCAGCTTTGCCTGTTGCTTAAGCGCTGTTGTTAGCTCTTTTGTCTTGTTGTCCAACTGAACAATTCGCTTGTTTATAATAGCCAGCTGTTGTTGTTCTAGATCGAGAGATTTTATGGTTTCGTGCTGATTAAGCAAAAGTTCTTTAAGATCGATCAATATGTTGAGGAGTCGTTTGTGCTGATGTAAAAAAAGCTTTTTTTCTTGTTCAAATTTTTTGTTTAAAAAACGTCTACGAGCTGAAGATAAATTTTGCTCACACAAAGGGCAACCGGTAGCATGTTTTGACTTACAAACGGACTGCTTTTTTTCAAGATCGGTTATCTTGGTCGTCAAGGTGTTTTTGCGGGCAACAAAATTGTGGTAAAAAGATCTTCTACGCTCAAACAGTTCTTTTTGTTGTGTGATAATGACAGTAAATTTTTTATCTTCTTTTTGTTTTTCTTCGAGATCTTTGCGCTCTGTATTGCTTTGTTCTAGCTCATTTTTTAGCCGACTGTGGGTTAGTGTTAGGTCGGTGATAGCTCGTTCATGCGCTTTGCGTGTTAGCTTTTCTTTCTCTTGTGCTAGCTCCTGTTGGCCTTGTTCCTGGTTGAACTGTTTTTCAAGTTCAAGTAGCTCCTGAGAGAGCTTTAGAAAGGTTTGGTGGTCCTTGTGAGCAGTCTGTATTTTTTTGTTGATAGATTTTTTTTGTTCTTGCAACTTGGCTGGTGTTTGGTGTGCTAGTGTTGCTTTGTGCACAGAGCGCCATGTTGCTGAAATTGTATTCCATTCTAGGCGTATTGCTTCAAGAGTCTGCTCAGCTTGCTCATGTTTGAACGTAATAAGCTGGCACTGCTGATAATCTTTATCAAGCTTCTGTTTATCCTTCGAGCACTGCTCAAGTTGCTTAACAATCGCTTTTTGCTCGCTCTTGTTTGTTTTAATTTGTTGTGCAAGTTCACTGTACGCTTGCAACGATTCTTGGCGCTTCTCTTGCTCAAGAACTGTTCGCTCGATTGAAAGTTCCATGCTTTGTTTGTGAGCTTGGTTTGTGCGAATGTGCTCTAGGCAGCGCTTACGGATAGTCTCGTAACGGCCAAGTCCTAAAATGGAGCCGATAAGTTGCTTGCGCTCTTTAGGGCTTTTTTTAGAAAACTGATTGGCCTGTCCTTGGCGAAGGAAGGCTGTGTTTGAAAACGTATCAAAATCGAGGCCTATGAGCTTTTTAATTTTTTCTTGGGTCTCCTTCATCTTGGTATCGGTCAAGGGCCGCAGGGTGTCAGTTTGCGTGTCCATGATGCCAAAATCAAGGCGAGTATGTGGTTTGCCGTATAAAAAAGAAAATTCTCGACGAATACGATAACGTTGGCTGTTGAATTCAAAATCAAGAATAACCATCATCTGTTTTTGCCCAAGCCGTAGAAGGCTTTGATCCGCCTTTATAGAGCCCATAGCTTTACGAGCATGCCCCCAAAGTGCCCAGGTTAGGGCATCAAGCAGTGCTGACTTACCATGCCCATTTTTGCCTGATAGGCAGATAAGTGGGTAGTGCGAAAAGTCGATAGTTTGAAGTTCTGAGCCGTAGCTCAAAAAATTTCTGATTTGTATACGTAAAGGGATCATACAAAAATTCACCTGTGCACTGTGCCGGAATGGTTTGCATTGTAACATGGGTGGTAAGGGTCTTGCAATTTTGCTTAGAGTGTTCGCAAATGTAATGTACTGGCTCTTTTCGTCAGTGTATGCTTTTGGGCATCATTGGTTTATACGACAGGAGTATCCATGCAAGACAAAATTTTTAAAAAATATGACATTCGAGGCAAGGTCGGTACTGAGTTAATTATTGATCAGGCCGATAAGCTGGGCAAGGCGATAGCATTCTTTTTTAAAGATCAGATGCCAAAGTTAAAACGAGTTGCTATTGGTTGGGATGGACGGACACATTCTCCTGAATTCAAAGATCTGTTGATTGAGGGATTGCGGGCTAGTGGCATTGATGTGCTTTCAATTGGTTTGTGTCCTACGCCTGTTCTGTACTTTACAACACACATGGAGCCGGTTGATGCTGGTCTTATCGTAACTGCATCGCATAATGGGCCAGAGTACAATGGCATAAAAATTGTCTTGAATAAACTTACGGTCTGGGGTGATCAGGTTCAAAAGATAAAGCAGCACTTTAAGAATGGTGATGTTATTGACTCTGTGGAATCGGGTAGCCTGGAGCATACAGAAATGATTCCGCGTTATATTGCGTGGATGAGGAAGGAGTTTACGCATCTTGCTGGCTTACCGGTAGCCTTTACAGTCGATTGTGGCAACGGTGCCGCTGGTGCTGTTATGCCACAACTTGTTAAAGCTTTTGATTGGCCAAATGTTCGGCTTTTGTATGAAGAGGTTGATGGTGCCTATCCTAATCATGAGGCCGATCCAACAGTTGTCCAAAACATGCAAGATTTGTGCGATATCATGATTGCTGATGGCAATAGGTTTGGTATTGGTTTTGATGGTGATGCCGACCGTATGGCTGCAGTTACAGAGAGTGGGCGCCTTGTGCTTGGTGACGAGCTGCTTGCGCTCTTTGCTCGTGACCTTCTAGCTAAGAATCCGGGTGCAACGATTGTTGGTGATGTAAAATGCTCGCAAGGATTAGTTCAGGTTGTTGAAGAATCTGGTGGTACTCTACATTTTTCGGCATGTGGTCATTCACTCGTAAAACAGGCTATGCGTACAACTAATGCATTGCTTGGTGGCGAGTATAGCTGCCATTTTTATTTTTACGATAGATTTTTGGGGTATGACGACGGCTTTTATGCGATGATGCGCCTTGTTGAATTGGTTTATCAATCCAAGACGACGTTGAATGAACTACTTTCATTCTTTCCAAAATTTGTAAGTACGCCTGAATTTCGCCTTGTATACGAAGATAAAGATCTTCAAGAGCTAGTTAAGTGTGCTGGCGATTCTTTGCGTGAGCGTTTTGGTGGGGCAACAACAACTATCGATGGTGTTCGGTTGAAGCAGGGCAATGCGTGGGGCATTTTACGTGCTTCTAACACTCAGCCAATGCTATCGTTGCGTTTTGAGGCGCCAACGCAAGAAGAACTGGATAATATGAAAGTTATTTTTGAGAGAACGCTTGATCAAAAACTTGGCTCTGGATGGTTAACTGGCGCGTAGACTTGGCAGCGCTACGCTTTTGATTTACAATGTGATCTGAGGTGGGCCCGTAGCTCAGGGGTTAGAGCAGTCGGCTCATAACCGAAAGGTCCCAGGTTCAATTCCTGGTGGGCCCACCAAACGTCCCTACTTTTGGACGATATTCCATAGCTGATTGAGAGGCTTGTATGCAAAAGCATCCCATTCATAATTTTATAGCGCTTGTTGAATTTGATCGTAAGTTGACTGACCTTGAGCGTTTGATCAAGCAGAAACAGGACGACATTATTCAACTTAAGGAGAAGCATGATCAGGCTGATCAGCTAGCTATACAAGCAAATCTATCTATGCGTGACACGCAGAAAGTTGTTGATTTCTGTGAGTTGCGAGCTCGTGATCTTGAAGCGAGTGCTGTAGAAAAAAAACAGATACTTGAGAACGTTACACTACCTCGTGCCCGCAGGTCTGCTCAGCTTGAGCTTGACCATATTCATCAAGAGCAAGAACAGAATGAGCGTAAGATGATTGCATCATGGGATGGTTTAGAGCGTGCGCGTGTAAAAGTTGTAGAACAAAACAAATTAGTGGTCGAGCAGCAAGATAAAGTTACACAATCTGTAGAAGCGGCTGAGGCTGTTGTCGTGCAATTTGAGCAGGACTATAAAGATCTTGATAAAGATCGACAGGTTTTGGTTGACAAGGTTCCTGAAGAATGGCTCGAAAAGTACGTTAGCATGCGTGGTCGAGTTGATAATCCAGTTGTACAGGTTCAAGGCCAAGCTTGTGGTGCATGTTTCTTTTTACTTGCCACACCAGATCGTATAGCCCTACAAATGAAGGCATTGCGACAATGTGGCAATTGCTTTAGATTTTTGTATCATCAATCGTTGATTGAAGGTGACCAAGAGTCTGGGGTTGAACCTGAAGATGAACAGGAGAAATGATGGAACAGCTCGGGCTTTTTGATGCTAAAGATGGCGACAGTTCGTCTCGTAAAGCATCGGCTTGGAAGTTGTTTGTAGATGGTGCATCACGAGGTAATCCTGGTAAGTCGGGTGCAGGCGTTTGGCTTACAAAAGATGCTATTGATGTGGTTAGTAAGGGATTTTTCCTTGGTAAAGCAACTAACAATCAGGCTGAATACGCGGCTCTTTTGTTGGGTATTTTTTTTGCCATCAAAGGTATGCAAAAAGGTGATAAGCTCGTTATTTACTCAGATTCGCAGCTAATTGTGCGTCAACTTATCGGGCGGTACCGAGTTAAAGCTCCCCATATTATTCCATTATATCAACAAGCTGTTTCTTGGCTTAGTGATATTAATTACTCAGTAAAGCATGTACTACGCGACAAAAATACGGTTGCCGATAGGTTGGCCAATGAGGGAATTGAGGCCAAAAATCCGCTTCCTCGGGGGTTTGTTCTTCCCGTTTCATCTCCATAAGTTTGGGACCTATTATTATTCGACTTAGTCTTGGACTTCTTTCTACTTGTTCGTTATTTTTTTTGTCTGGTTGTGGTGGCGCTAAAAGAGCGGTTAAGCCTAAGCCTGCGACTGTGCAAGTTGCTGGATACAATGATAATCACACCAAATTTAACGAAATAAATCCTGCTGTTTACAAAAAATCGGTTAAGGTTCGTGTGTTGATGGACAGGGTCGATCAGCATAAAAAGACTACATGGAGCCTTGGTGTTCCTGGTGGCTTTGTAGTACGTGATCCTGAATCAGGTCGTGTTATTGTCCGCTCTAAAAAATATAAAGCAGAAGTTAAAGTTGGATCAGGTAACATTTTTGTAAACGGTCATAAAATCGACCTTGATAGCGTGTTGGTTGTACCCAAAAAAGATAAGCCGATTACTTTTAATGGAACGGTATATCACGGTGCATTTTTGGCAACTAAGGCTAAGGAGCGAATATATCTTATAAACGTTGTTGATCTTGAGGACTATCTGTTCTCGGTAGTTCGATGGGAAGGTTGGCCGGGATGGCCGCTTGAGGTGAACAAGGTATTTGCGGTGGTATGCAGAAGTTACGTGTTGCACAAGATGTTACTAGCTCGTAGGCTTGGCGTTCCATATCACATAAAAAATTCCAACATACATCAGACTTACAATGGGACTCATAAACATGAAATTGTGAGAAAGGCCGTTGAGCAGACCAAAGGAATATTTTTATCCTACGATGGGCAACCGATCGATGCGATGTACGACGCCTGTTGTGGCGGTGTAATACCTGCAAAAAGTGAGATGGTAGACCTAAAAAAGGCACCTTATTTAGCACGTAAAAAAGCTTGTACATTTTGTAAAAAAAGTCGTCTTTATCGATGGCGACAAGACTATACAGTTACACGATTTGAAGCGCTGTTTCAACGATTGAGACCAGGATCGGGGCATTTGCGGGGTATAAAAGTTTGTAAGCGTGATGGGGCTGGGCTGGTTAAAGAGGTGCGGGTTGTTACCTCCAAAGGTGCATACAATCTGAATGACCGCGAAATTTATTCGCTGTGTAAACGAATCAAAAGCTTCCACTTTAATGTGGGCAAGTATGGTAAGGTTGTCGTCTTTAAGGGACGAGGGTACGGTCACCACATGGGCGTCTGTCAGTGGGGAGTTCGGCAGATGGTTGAGGAAGGGTGGCACTATCGATCAATCCTTGCCTTTTTCTACCCAGGCGTTCAATTTATGGAATTGATGCCGGTTGATTGACGCTGAAATTGATAAATAAATGGAGAGAAATTTATGGCTGGTTACAAAGGACACCTTGCAGCAGGTACCATAGCATTTGGTTTGACGTTTGGACTATTGCGCTCGGTCTGTCCCGGTATAGTAATTCAGGTTCCTATTGCTCTTGTGCTCTGCTTACTTGGCTCACTATTCCCTGATATCGATACAAAGAGCCAGGTTCAGCTTCTTCTTTATAGAATTTTATTTGTTTGTGCGTTACTGCTTTTTGTTCTGCGCTATTTTTGGCTTGGAGCATTGTTGGGTATTATCTTGACCTTGCCTCTGGTTGTGCACCATCGTGGCATTTTCCATAATCTTACTTGGTTAATTTTGGGCTCGTTTGGATGCGCATTTTTGCTGAGCTCAATGTTTGCGTCGCTTAAAGTGCGGATTTTTACGAATACGGTTTTCTTTGTTGCCGGTGTTGTCAGCCATCTATTAATGGATGTTGGACTTAGACGTATTTTTGACCGTCGCTAAACGGACCTGTCTCGGCGTAGTTTTAACGTAGACGGATGGTATACAAGGGATTTTCGTAATCTTCTTTATACAAATTCAATAAAGTGTTACCGTTTTGAGCTTTCTTTCTTTCGAGTGTTTGTAGAAGCTTCGAAATGTTTTTATAGCCATGCTTGTCTGCATACTTAGTAAATTTATTTAATGTTGGTAGCTTTTGTGGGGTATTGGTTAGATCCATTAGCTTGACCGTTGATGTATCTGGATTTTTGCGTGGTATACAGCCGGCAAAGCAGCGTGATTTGCCTTTGTGTACTGAAAGCACCGAAATAAGACGGTTATCTGGGTCATATTTTAACCATCGCAGTTGATGGCATTTGGGATGCTGTTTGATTGTTGCAATATCGATAGTTTTGTTTGGCGAAATTATATATGAGTTGTTGTAGCTGCGATTTGTATTCAAAAATATTTTATTGTTCGTGATAAGTATTTTGGGATTCAGTGGCGCTTTTTGATTTGGCAATAAATAGTACTTTGTACTTTTAAATGATAAAAGCAGACCAATTAGTGAATTTTTATCTAATGTTATCCATCGAGGCTTTTTTTGTTGAGTCGTCATGGATTGTGGGCTTGAGATAACACAAAAAATTAACAGCCACGGTAACCTTTCAAAATATTGATGCACTATTCTCGTTCCTTTTATACGGTTACTTTTTCTACTTAAAGTTCATTAAGTAGCTTATTTATTTGGAAAGGTTAGTTGCAATAGTACTAGACTGAAGTAGTGTTTATTTTTTATGTATTATGCCAATTAAAAGAACAATGCTGCTTGCGGTAAAGCCGGGCAATAGTGGTGAAAGCGTACTTGGAACGAGCGGCCACAAGCCAGAAATTAATGCGCCTGCAATAATTGAGATCATCGCCGTGTTTGTGGTAATACGATTGGTGTAAAGGCTCGCAACAACCAGTGGGCCAAAAGCGCTACCAAGGCCTGACCACGCATAGTTAACTAGCTTAAAGATCGAGTCGGTGTTGTTAAGAGCTATCAGGTAGCCGATCAGCGGTAAAAGGATGGTTGTTAAGCGGGACGCTTGTAATAGTTTTCGTTGTGAGGCTTTTTGGTTAATAAATTTTTGATAAACATCGCTAGTTAGTGCTGCAGCCGCAACGATGATTTGTGTGTTTAGGGTAGAAATAGTTGCAGCTAAAATTGCACACAAAACAAAGCCAACAACAAAGGGATTGAACATTGCTTGTGACATTTGTATAAAAACAAGTTCAGGGTCGGCCAGGTGTTTGCCAAAATAGGCTAGCCCAACAAGACCGCTAGTGATCCCTGCAAATAGGCAGATTATTTGCCAACTAATACCAACAGCTTTTGCTTTATTAATGTTTTTAGGGTTATCGATGGTCATAAAATTTATGAGGATGTGTGGTTGCCCAAAGTAGCCGGGACCCCAACTAAATAGTGTTGCGGCAATGGTTCCAAGAGTTGCAACACTCCAATCAGGAATTAGTTGATTTAGGCCTTGTCCAACAGTTGCAATAGGGAAGCTGCCTGTTTTGAGGCTAAAGAAAGCTTTAATGGGAACTATAACAATGATGATGAGTAAAAATAGTCCCTGAAATAGGTCGCTCCAGGCAACAGCACTTAGGCCTCCAAATAGAGTATAAATGAGGCTTACTGCGATACCTGCGCTCATACCAAGTCTGTAAGGAATGCCAAACACTTGGAATAGTCGGCCAAGCGCAACCAGTCCGGATGCGATGTACATTAGGAAGAAAAACAGTGAAACAATGGTGCTTACAATTTGCAGGCGACCGGTTTTGTCTTTTAGTTGATGAGCAAAATAAGACGGCAGCGTTATGCTTGATAAATTAGCGGTTGCGAGACGCAGTTTAGGTGCTACAAAGTGCCAATTGAGGTACATGAAGACAATTAGCCCCAGTACAAACCAGGCCTCGAATAGGCCTCGTTGGTAGATAGCTCCAGGCAAAGCTAAAAAAAGCCAGCTGCTCATGTCGCTTGCTTGTGCCGATATCGCTGTTACCCAGTAGTTGAGCGATCGATTACTAAACAGATAATCGGATGCGCTATGTGTTTTTTTGTAAAAATAAAGCCCTGTTCCAATAAGAAACGTTGCATACATAAAAACAGCAATCAAAATATCCATGTCATCCTGACTCTTGTATTAGTAATTTTATTAATATCTTAAAGATAGTCATGAACCGCTTGAAGCGCAATGTTAAAGGCATAGTGTTTATGGTTTAGGAATTGCAATGGGGTAACTGGATGGTATTCTGAGAATGAAATTGTAAATTATTTATTGCAAAGGAATCAACAATGGTTTGTGTTGGTAAAAAAGCGCCAGATTTTTCTTGTCAGGCCGCTATAAAAGAAGAGATAGTTAATGTAACACTTAAAGATTTTGATGGTAAATATAAGCTTATTTTTTTCTATCCACTAGATTTCACTTTTGTATGCCCGACTGAGTTGCACGCGTTTCAGGATCGTTTGAGTGATTTCCAAGATC
>Ga0233428_1000699_pt1 | contig 42900 bp, 42 predicted proteins | sample SI_118_April2016_4_FD_179890 | JGI IMG/M metagenome (GOLD analysis project Ga0233428, IMG submission 179890) | Seawater microbial communities from Saanich Inlet, British Columbia, Canada - SI_118_April2016_120_MG | ecosystem: Environmental > Aquatic > Marine > Inlet | place: Canada: British... | reverse complement strand
TCATTTGTGCCAGTTCTTCCGGCGTCTCGTCATGGCGCGGCACAATCACTTCGAAGGTCCACAGCCCAGAATAGGCCACTTCCTCAAGAGCCCCGCGAATCTCATCCCAGTTCAGTCCACCTTGACCCGGGACCCAGTGATTGTCCTGGGGATCCTGCGCATCGACATCCTGCAGGTGTGTGCCCCACAGGCGGGACCCTGCGATATGGATTTCTGCCGCAGGATCGTCACCCGAGGTCCACGCATGTCCCGTGTCGACGACGAGACCCACTGCGTCTTCAGGATATGCATCCACAAGCGGTCGCAGTTCCCGCATGTGCAGGAAAGGATAACTGCAGTGATAGGGCAGATTCTCCAGCAACATGCGTACGCCTGCCGCCTGGGCGACGGGAACCAACTCGTCGAGAGATCGTTTCGTCGCATCCGTGATCAGCTGGGGCAGTTCGTCGCGCTCTGGATCAGGTACGAAAATCGGATTTGGCACGGGATGGATCACCATGCCCCTGGCACCGATGGCAGCTGCGAAGTGCAGGTATTGTGTCATGACACCCATCTTCTCGCGGCGCCAGTTCTCCTCGGGTGCACCCAGCACGTTCTCCCGCATCGGCGCATGAATGGTTCCTACACGGACTTCGCAGTCCGTCAGCAGCGCCCTGAATGCATCGAGTTCACAGCCCTCGAGGGGAGTCGACATGTGGGGCGGCTGGCTGGAAACTTCGATGTGGTCGAAACCGGCTGTGGAGATCGCCTCCAGGGCAGGCGCAATGTCCCTGTCCTTAAAGCCCACAGTACTGTAGCTGATCTGTGCCAAGTGGTCACCATTCTGGTGGCGAGGAAATCACCCGTGAATCATGGTCCTTTTTCCTTGGGCTGATGCAAAGTTGGCCTTGGGAGACCTCCGCCCTTTGGAGTCCTTCATCGGGATGCTATGTTACGGCGCGCGTCTAGCCAAACACTGTCTTCATCCTCAAGCAGCCCTCTCTTCAGCAGCCCTGTGCAGATCGCAACCAGAGATGCCGACGCCCACGGACTACAGAATCATCTACAACTGGGATGGTGCTCCCCATGGCTATTCGCCGACGCCGCAGTCGGTGGAGTCTTTCCTCGACAAGGTCTATGCGCCTCTGAAGGACACCCAGGTAGACGCGCTGTTCTGGAGTACAGGGGGTCAGGGCTCGCGATGGCCGAGTGATCTGTTGGATTTCATCGGTGAAGCAGAGGGTCGAACGTATCAGAGCGTCGGTGCGTACACAGCCTCCGAGAATATTCGGCAGATGTACGATCAAGGCCTGGACCCGCAAGCGGCTCTCATCGAAGCGGGTCACGATCTCGGATTGCATGTCTATGCATCCGTGCGCATGAATGACAATCACTTCGGCGGCGCCCAGATCTCTGACCTGGCGGCACTGCACAAGGCACATCGGGTAGAAACCATACGTCGCGATCATCCGGAGTGGCTGCTTGGCAACCGCACGAGCGAATGGTTCGCCCTATCGTGGAATATGGCCGTGCCCGAAATCCGGCAGCGTCGTTTCCAACACGTGGAAGAGGTTTGTCGACGCTACGATTGGGACGGCATCGAACTTGATTGGCAGCGCCATGCCTTCCACTTCCCCGAGGATGATGCCTATCGCCTGCGCTATTTGCTGACAGATCTGCAGCGAGCCATTCGCCAAATGACCCAGGCCCTTGGCAGGAAACGAGGCCGACCTGTCTATCTGGCCGCTCGCGTCGCGGGCTCCCTCGAAATGTGCCGTCGCATTGGCTACGACATCCCCACCTGGATTGAGGAAGGACTCGTGGATGTCCTGATCCCGGCGGGTAATGCCGTGACCGATGCCAGTATCGATGTCGCGGACTTTGTGCAGTTGTGTGAAGGCACGGGGGTTGCCGTGTATCCAGGATTCGACAGCAATCTGCCCGATCCCTTCGTCGGCCCCGAGGAGGCGATCGAAAAAGACCAGCTACGCACTCGTGCCATCGCCTCACGCTATCACCGCGCCGGTGCGTCAGGAATCTATGCTTTCAACTGGCACGCCGATGCTGACTCCAAACGAGATCTGCTCACCACCATCGGTTCGCCACAGACGCTGGCGTCGACTGACAAGATCTACGCGGCGACTCATCGCTATGTGCAGCGCGAAGGAGCCTGGCGTGGAGCCTTTCGCATCGACCGAATTTATGGTGAAGTACCGGTGGATCTGCTGCCGACGCTGTCCGGCACAGGGCCGACGATCACCCTCGATGTGGCCGACGATTTTGGCGCTCACAAGCCAGCATCACTACAGTTGCGCCTGCGGCTGAATGAGTCGCTACCAGAGGACGTCGTACGGGTATGCTGGGATGGAGATCTGCTGGGCCAGGGGCATAGGATCGCCTGCCGGCTGGAGAATCCGACGCCGCCAGGTGGAGCATTCCAGCCGCAGCCCCGCTGGCGTGAGATCTCCGACGTCAGTAGTGCCGCCTGGCTTACGTGGGATCTCACGGAATCTGGTGTCACTTGCGGGAAGCATACCGTGCACGTGGCTCTGCAGAAGCGCCATCCGCAGATCACAACAGCTCTCGTGCTGACGGATGTCGAACTCGTCGTGCGCTACTGAACTCGTCCGCTACTGATCGCAACGGTTACTGAAATCGTCCGCTACGAAAAGAGGTTGATTTGAAACTCGGCGAAATGACCGGGCCGGAAGTACAGGCCCTGGACAAGAGCAAGGTCGTCCCCGTCTACCCCATTGCCTCTTTCGAGCAGCACGGGCCGCATCTGCCTTTCCTCACAGACACGATGGAAACAGATGAGATCGTCAACCGCCTCGATGCCCGTATTCCCGACGAGGTGGTCTGTTTGCCGACGCAGTGGCTGGGGTACTCCTTCCACCATATGCGCTTTGATGGCAGTATCACAGCAACGTCTGACACGCACATCAATGTTATTGCAGAAACCGTCGGTTGCCTGATCACCGCTGGATTCTCCAAGCTACTCATCGTCAATGGACACGGAGGCAACGAGGCGGACATGGCCGTCGCCCTGCAGAAGATCAAGGAGGTCCATGAGGATTCCCAGGTCTTTGCCGCCTCTCACTGGCGCCTGGCAGGGCCGCAACTCGACGCCATCAAAGAAGCGGGCCCTCTGGGCTCAGGGCATGCGGGGGAGATGGAGACATCGATGATGCTTGTGATTCGTCCAGATTTGGTGAAGGCGGAACGACCAGGCCTGGATGGGATACACCCAGAATCATCCTATGGTGAACTCGTGTCGCATTTTCAACGCATGGATGAACGCACGCGGGTTGGTGTCCATGGCGACCCAACCTTCGGCACAGCGGAGAAGGGTGAACGCATGCTGGAGGCCGTCGTCGATGGCCTCGTCGACGTAGTCCACGACATTCAGAGCGGACGGTTATGAGAAAGCAACGCACCATCTATTTCAACGATGCTCGTCACTACTATCTGTTCGTCTTCGAACCACCTATGCGCATGGAGGATGCCTGGGTGCCGATCGATGAGGTCGCTGGGACGGCAATCGACACTTTCATCTACGGTGTCTCCCGTGCGGATGGTCTGTTCTATCCCTCGAATGTCGGTCTCGAATGGGGCTCCGATCGCAAACCCTTCGGTAATGCCTACGAATGGCGCTGTTGGGAAAACATGCAGAGTCTGAAGGCCCGCAACCTCGATCCATTGCAGGTCCTCATCGATCGCGCCCATGAGAAGGGCATGGAGTTCTTCTCCAGTCTGCGCTTGGGTGCCTACGGTGGGATGAACCCGGAGCACAGCGTCGCCAATGGTGGACGTGGCTTCATGCACACCGAGGTAAGAGACCACATCTCTGCCATTGTCGATGAACTCGCCAATCGCTACGACGCCGATGGACTCGAATTAGACTTTGCCGCGTCACCGGGAGGGTGCCCCTTCTGCCTGAATCCAGACGAAGCACCGCAGAATGCACAGGTCCTCACCGACTTCGTCGGCGATGCATCGGCAACCGTCAGAGGCCGGGATGGCAAACCCGGCATTCTGGGTGCCCGCGTCTACCCGACACCCGAGCTGAATCAGCGAGCCGGACTCGACGTTGACACGTGGCTCGCCGAGGGACTCGTCGACTTCGTCATCCCCATGGCGTACTCCTGTTTTGTCCTGGATGCACAGATGCCCATCGACTGGATCGTGAAAGCCGCTCACGACAATGACATCTCCGTGTATGGCATGCTACAGCCCTACTATTCAGATGGTCGTCGCCCCAATACCAAGGTCGAACATGCAACGCCGCAGATGATGCGAGCGGCGGCGGCCAATTTCTGGCAGGCCGATGTGGACGGCCTCTACACGTGGTTCATGGATTGGCCCATAGAAGACACCGAACGGCGAACATTGTCCTTCATGGGTGACCCCGACCTGACACGCGAGGGGGACAAACACTACTTCCTGCGGCAGCGACCAGAGAACGAGGAGAGCTTTGTTTACGAAGCGGAGCTTCCTGTGACGATTCCCCAGGCAGATCCGCAGCAGGCATACCACGTAGAATTCACAATCGCCGATGACCCCGACAATCAACAGATCCAACGACTGACGCTCAGGATCAATGTGGGCGAACTCGTCGGGCAGGATCAGTTCAGCGTCAGCCTCAATGGAGAATCACTTGCATCCGAGACGTGCCGCCGAACACCACGCTGGCATGATGCGTATACGGGTCAGTGGCTCGAGTATGACCTCGTCGGCGTGCGCCCACGTCAGGGATCCAATACGCTGCATTTTGTCTTGAGCGAGAGACCGAAGGACTTTGTAGGTGCCATCACGATTGATGATGTGGAATTGATTGTCGAGTACGGCGTCTTTCCCACTGGATGACAGCCAGATGAATGTCCTCTTCATCCTCACGGATCAGTTTCGTTTTGACTGTCTCAGTGCCCTTGGCCACCCGGTCGTGCGCACACCGAATCTGGATGCCCTTGCCACCGACTCGACCCTGTTCACCAATACCTGGTGCCCCACGATGGCCTGTGCTCCCGTGCGCGCCTCGTTGTTCACCGGATACTATGCGGATACGCATGGTATGGGTGGCAATCAGACCGTCCTGGATCCGCCCGATCGAAAGGTGTTGCCCGAGTATCTCGCCGATGCGGGTTATGACACAGCGCTGGTAGGCAAACTTCACCTCAAGCCGATGCAGCGGGCCTTTGGCTTCCGCCATCTGCAGCGTCACGATGCGCCCTACACGAACTACAGTGCAGAGGAGGCTGCTGATTCGGCCTACATCCGCTATCTGGGTGAGACGGCCTTTCAACACGACGCGCAGGAAGCGGTTCGCCGCTTCACGGAGGATGAGGCCTGTCAGCACACGGATGAAGAGCGCTTCATTCTCGGCAGTGGTTTCCTCGACACCGAACATCACGAGGTGAGTTGGGCCGTGCGCGAATCGATCCAGTATCTGCGGCATGAGCGCGATACAGACAAGCCCTTCTTCCTCAACTGCTCCATCTTCGGCCCCCATCAGCCTTATCTGTGCCCCGCCCCATGGGACCAACTCTATCCATCAGAAACCATCCCGCTACCAACCGATTTTCACTACGGAGTAGATGACAAGCCGATCTTCATGGACTCGCCGCAGATGGAATGGCAAGCGCGACGTGACAGTCTGGGATGGAACGAGGCGACCTATCAGCGTCTGTTGTCAGCCTACTATGGCTATGTGTCGATGATTGACGAAGGGGTCGGGCAGTTGATGATGACCCTGCGCGAAGAGGGCCTCTTCGACGACACACTCATCGTCTTCAGTGCCGACCATGGTGAATTCGGCGGTCAGTTCCGTGCCTTCTACAAAGGCCTGCCCTACGAAGCTTCGTGCCATGTACCGCTGATCATCCGTGATCCGCGAGATTCGGGTGGTCGGCGCTGCAGCCAGAATACGAGCAATATCGATCTGTTTTCTACGATCCTGAACACCGCCGGCGTAGATCCGCCTCACGACATCGAATCGCGTGATCTGACAGATCTGGTCAGCGGCAACGAATCCACCTGGGACAATCGCACCGTATGGAAGAAGGGCAATCAGTCTTTCCTCGTGCGCGATGCGAGCAAACTCGTACGTGGAAATGTGGGTGGTCACGACGTGTATGAACTCTATGATCTGGGTGTCGATCCCCTCGAGGAACGAAATCTCATTGATGATGTGGATCAGAGTTCAGCGATCAGCGCCTTGCGTCAGGAGTTGGACGCATGGCATCAGGACCAGGACGACAAGGGACGCGCCAGGGTCGGCGCTTCGTAATCTGACGCAACAATCAGTTCACCGATGGCTCAACAACTTCACAATTCAAGTGCAGATTTCAAGGAGAACGAGCTGTGACCCCATCGAATGAGGGCCAACGCCAGCCGTTGTTGTTCAAACAGAGCGGGTTGGACTGGGTCGATCTGGACAACATCGATCTACCGCGCACCAATGCCGATGGCAAAGCCGTCATCGAACCGACTGCAGAGCAGCGGTATCTCTTCGACACGCAAGGTTGGCTGCTGATTCCCGGCTTGCTCGACGCCGATGAAATCGAGCAGATGCGTGAGTATTGCGAGCGCCTGCACGCTGATCCCGATTCCCTCGAGGAGTCTCAGCGTTCGCCGATTGCGGGTCCCCTCGAAAAGCTCACGGATCATCCTTTCATCGTCGGCTTCATGAATGAGTTTCTGACGAATCCCGATCTGACCAGCCAGGACTGTTACGGCTTCCGCATGGAGTCGACGTCCCTGTGTGTGCGCTCTGAAGGCGAAGGTCATTTCGGACCACACAATGGCAGTGGTCTGTGGCGGATGCCCGGAGATTCCCATCACTATCGCTGCGTTCCCGGCAAGGCGCATAGCGGCCTGACCTGCGTCGTCTGGGAGCTGAACGAAGTGGAGCACGGTGGCGGCGGAACCCTGCTGGTGAATGGCAGCCACAAGGCCGCCTTCCTGCCACCTGTGCAGGATCCAGACTCGCCTCTGTGGACGACCTATTCATGCCCGGCAGGTTCGCTGTTGTTATTCTGCGAAGGCACGACACATTCCACGGCTCCCTGGACGAGCAGTGAGCGCGACCGGATCGCCATCTTCAGTCGCTATAACTACGTCAACAGCAAGTGGCACAAATGGCAACCCCATCCGCAGCATCTGGCTTCCATGCCGGCGCAGCGACAGACCCTCTTTCGACCCGTTCACGTGGAAGGCAATCTCGTCGACGCTGTGTAAGTTCGACACGGTGCAAAATCGACAGCGTGTAAATCGATACGACTCGAGTGAATGCGACGTATCACGGCGTCGAAGTCACGCAGCACAAACTCACAGGCAGTTGACCTGATATCACCGGAGCTACTCATGCTGAAGGCAGTCAAAGATCTGACCTACACGATTCTCCTTGTCGACGATATGGAGGCGATGAAGGAATTCTATCGCACCCTCTTCCCCTTCGAGATACGTGGCGAAGGCGAAGAAGGACTCAGTTTCAAGCCACCAGGTAGCACACTTTTTTCGCTGCGCAAACGCACCCGTGACTATGACGGCAAGGGGCCGCGGCATGATGCACCGGGAGTGCAATTGGCCTTTCTCGTCGAGCCTGATGAAGTTGAAGAGTGCTACCAGATCTTGTTAAAGCATGGCGTCAAGATCGCCGAACCGGTGACCGACCAGCCACGAGGGCACCGCACGATCTATTTCTACGATCCAGACCACAATCTGCTGGAGATCTACGCAGAGATCTAAGCAGCCCAGATCTATACCGGAACACTTCCTGACAGGAGCTGATATGTACGTCGGAGTCCAGGGCATTGGCACGTCGAAGATGGAGTTGGAGTTCCTGCGTCGGCATGGTGTCACGCATATGGACAGCAATGCAGACGCGGGAAATCTCGATGAACTCGTGCGCGAGCGAGAGACCGCCGCCGCCGCCGGTGTGGATCTCGAGATGATCCACATTCCCCTCGCCGAGAGTATCCCCCTCGCTCTGGATCCACAGCGAGACCAGGACATCGATGAGATCTGTCGCTGGATCGAGAATGCCGGCAAATCGGGTCTGCGCGGACTCAACTACAACTTCTCCACCGTTGGCTACCAGCGCACTGAGACGCGATATGGCCGCGGTGGCTCTGGTTACAGTTCCTGGGAGTTCAGCAAATACGACAATGATAAACCACACAAGGGAGGTAACGTCGATCGCGACGAGATCTTCGCCCGTATCAGTTATTTCCTCGAGCGTGTCATTCCAGTTGCTGAAGAATACAAGGTGCAGATGGCGTGCCATCTGCCAGATCCGCCCGCCCACGTCCTACGCGGCGAGGAGCGCTGGAATTTTCCCGTATTCGAGGGTCTGAAGCGTTTCAGTGAACTCGTCGACAGCCCCTGTCATGGCTTCAACTTCTGTTGCGGCGTCGCCTCCGAAGGGCTGGAGAAACCCGGTGAGCAATTGCCCGAGATCGTCGAGTATTTTTCATCTCGTCAGAAGATCTTCAATGTTCACTTCCGCAACATTCGCGGTGGACTCAATGATTTCGTCGAGGTCTGGCCTGACGAAGGCGACGTGGACATGCTCACCCTCGCACGCATCTTCCACCGCACCGGTTATCCCTACATGCTGATGCCCGACCATGCACCATCTCACCCGGATGACAAACACCCGCCCGGCGTTTCGGTCCGCGTAAGCCAGGGCTGGGCCTTCCAGTTCGGTTATATCATCGCCATGATTCAGGCCGTCTCAACCCCATGACAGCGCTTATGACAGATGCCGACAAGTATCTCATGGACGTTCACGGTTATCTCGTGATCAAACAGGCACTGACACCCGCTGAGGTCGACGCCGCGAATGCAGCGATCGATGCCCACGCCGACGAGATTTCGATTCGCCCACGCGACCTGGCCAACGACTCGGACACACTCGGCGGCAGCACAGGACGAGGCGATCTGAGTGGGATGCTCAATTGGGACAAACCCCATTGTGATCCCTTCCGCGACATGATGGTGCACACGCGCCTGACACCCTATCTCGAAGAACTACTCGGACCGGGATTCCGCCTGGAGGGTTTGGGCATCATCACCATGGATGAAGGTGCCGAAGGATTCTGGTTCCATGAAGGCGGCGAACCCTTTGATCGTTCGCGTGGTTACCTCTATCGCAATGGTCGCATGTTCGCAGGGATGACGAACATCGCTGTCCAACTGTCAGACGTGGGTGCCGACGATGGTGGCTTCGCCTGTCTGCCGGGTAGTCATCGTGCCAACTTTCCCTGTCCCGACGACATTCGCCTCTTCGAGGCGGCGCAGGACCGCTTCGTGCAGATCCCTGCGCAAGCTGGCGACGCCCTGCTCTTTGTGGAATGTCTGATGCACGGAACACTGCCCTGGCGCGCAACGCATCAACGACGTTCCGTCATCATGCGCTACAACAACGGCGTCACATCAGAAGGTGTGATGGGAACGTGGAATCCACCTGCATGGGTTGAGGATCTCACTGAGGCGCAGAGAGCGGTGATCACCCAACCCCACTACCGTGGCGAAGACAAGGGGTCGGCTCTATACCGACCCAAGTAGTGGGAGATCGTCGCTGGCGCGTGACATGCACCGCTGGCGCCTGATCAGCTCCGATCAAACAAACGGGCCTGTGCTGTGCCGCCCATGATCAGTGCCCGATCCGCCTCGCTCAGGTCGGGCAACTGCGTATCGATCACGCGCGTCAGCTTGTCGTAGCCTGGCTCCTGCAGAATCCAGGGCGAATCTGTCGCCCACATGAGTCGGTCTGCCCCAAAGGCCCTGAACAGCGCCCCGTGCCAACTCACCAGATCGGCATAGGGGAAGGCCTCCTTTGAGAAGGCATATTGCCCCGAAAGTTTCACGCACACATTCGGATACTGATGCAGCCCCATCGTGTTGTAGCGCGTGATGGGTGGAATCGGCAAGTCGATTCGTGGTCGTCCCGCGTCATCGTAGCTGAAGGATCCCTCCCCGGGGCAGAAGGCCATGTGGTTGAACACGACCGTCAACTCGGGGAAGGCATCGACGAGAAAGGGGACGCAGTGATTCTCTGCCGCCGGCGGATAGAGCCAGATGACGTAATCCTTTTCGGCGGCATGCTTCCAGATCTTGTAGGTGTCGAAGGTTCGCACATCGATCGGCGCCAGGGGATCCCGCTCGCCACCGATCGAGAACAGGCGAAAACCGATGACCCCTCCTTCCCCCGCGAGCCGATCCATCTGCTCTTCGGGATGGGCCGGATCGTCGACGAGTCCAATACCACGAAAACGATCTGGGTAAGTCTTCAGACAGTGTAGCAAGTAGGCGTGTTGTTCGAAGGCCGTGCCACCGATCTGCACAAGATTCGCCTTCTCGACACCTGTGTCCTGCATCTGCTGCAGCAGCTGCTCTGCGGTGGCCTCCGACTCTGCCGGCGTGACCTCGTCGACGTCCCGGGGAAACTGTGCCGAGACCTTGGCAAAGACATGGACGTGCGCATCGATCATCGTCATTTGGCCTCAGCTCGCATGGGGTCGAGGCTGAACAACCTGCGCCGCTCGGGCGTCGTGAGGCGGTCGGCCACCGACGCGAAGCGATCGTTCGCCACCCTGTCTTGTGTCCACTGCTCATAGATCAGGATGATCGACTTTCGCGGCGACGTGGTCCTGTTCACCATCGACGTATGCCAGCCATAGGAGTTGAACAGGATCGCATCTCCCGCTTTGCCCGGGAACGTCTTGTGTCCCGGCATCTCCTCGTACAGACGAGGTCGTGGACAAGGTCCTGCATCTGGCTTGTGACTTCCCGGGACAAAGGCGAAGACCCCACCATCCTCGGGCACATCCTCGACATAGACCTGCACCTTCATGTGCAGCGGATTTGTGTGCGGCACATCGGCGTGCCAGCCAACATAGCTGATAGGCTGTGCCGGCAGCGTGCGCACCTGCGACCCCACGAGAATCAACTCCTGGTCGGCAAAATCCATGAGATAGGGATACCAGGCGGGATCGTCGATCAAATCGATGAAGGCATCGTCACGCTCGAGGACATTGGGAATGTCAAAATGCGCCGCCGGTGTTGTACCCCGCGCAATCCCTTCGAGCCAATCGTCCTTGCAGTCCGCCGCGGCGCGATTGAAAGCTCCCTGCAGCCGCTGTAGATCATCGCCGACGAGAGCCCCTTCCAGGGTGAGGTAGCCATGCTCCTGCCAGAACGAACGTTCTTCCCGTGTTGGACCTGTCACCAAGCAACTCCCTTCACGCAGTTTCGTCTTGAAATCCGGCATGCACAGTAAGCCAGGGCACGTGGTTCTAGCAAGTCTGGGTGCGAGCGGGTCCTGCAGCCTGCAGCCCCCCAAACAGCTACTGCAATTGCTCAGACAGCGACATCAGTTGTTTGCGAATCGTGGCAAAACTCTCGAGAGCACTCTCCAACTCATGCTTCTCATCCCTTGATTTGCTCAGTTCAAGCGCTTCGCGCACCAGTTGCCGTGCCTCATCTGTCCGCTGCTGGCCCTGCAGCGCCCGTGCAATCCAATACTTGCACTCTACCTGATAGCCAACGGCAGCGGCAGGCAATCTGGCCTGGAGTCCGCGAAAGGTCTTTTCCACTTCGACCCAGCTTTCCTGGCGCGCCAGCAGCCGACCGCGCATGAACGTCGATCCATTGGTTGACGGATCGATGCGATCCATGACCTGCTGGTTGACTGCCAATGCCGCCTCGATTTCACCAGCGTCGTACAGCGACAAGGCAAGACCATGCATAGCTCCGTGACGGATATAGCGACCGTGGCGCGAAGCGAGCTCCATCTGCTGCAATCCGAGATCGCGCTTGTCGGGCATCCAGAAGGCGACGGCACGAAGGAACCCAGAACGTGCCGTTCGCCAATAGTGGTAGGCGCCGAGGGCGAAATACACATCGTAGAGTTTCGGATCGCGTGCCAGGGCCCGTCGCAGGTGTTCATTGCTGCGTTTGCCGTCAAGGAAAGCACCGATCCAGTTGTGGCGACGAAATCGTGCCATCGCCCGGTAGCCATACGCAGAGCCTACATGGAAACTGAGCCAGGGATCGTCACTTGTCTTCAACAGACGCGTGCCATTGTCGATGGCCTGTTTCACATTCTCATCGACCTCCGACTCATAATCACTGAGGCGGTAGCTCTGCATCCAGTTTACATAGACGATCGCTGTATTGAGGAAGGGAGCAGGCTGATCGGGAAAGGCGATTCGCAGGCTGTCGCACAGTGCCCAGGCATCGTCGTATCGACCGACATCGGAGAGATAGCCGAGTCGACGCGCCGCTTCATCGAAGAGTGGGTCAGCCGTTGCGATCTCACCCACTGCTGGCGAAGGCAACTCGCCGGCGTCACACAGAACGGGGAGGACCAGGACGAAGAGCGTGATCATTCGATGGCTTCGAGACGCAATCACCTTTTCAACACCCCTGTCTGGTTTGCACGATTCGCACCCTTGCGCAACCGGGCACGACCACCCAACCTTGATCCACTTGAGAAGCCGGTCCACTTGAGAAACTCATCCGTCTGGGAGCCATCGGCATTATGATCATAGACGTTCACGCCCACGTATTCACCCGGCCGATTCTTGTGAAGGCCAATGGCCTGACCTTTCCCAGTGCGGAGGATCAGATCCGACGCATGGATGAAAAGGGTATCGACATGGCCGTTATTCTGCCTCTCAACTCGGCCGATGGGCCGGCGGAACGTCAAAGCATGGGAGAGGTCCTCAACATCTGTGAGGCCTTCCCCGGTCGCTTCATCCCATACTGTGAAATCGACCCACGTCGTCATGACTGGCACACAGTAGAGCATTTCTATGCGGGCCTGTCTCAATACAAGGAAGTGGGCTTCAAAGGTTTTGGCGAACTCACAACACGCCTTCCCTTCGACGATCCCAAAATGATGGCGCTCTTTGGCGCCCTTGAAAAACTCGAGCTACCCGTCACCTTCCACACATCCCTCGCAGAGAAACCGACATACGGCGTCATCGACGATCTCGGGCTGCCTCGATTTGAGAAGGTTCTACAGACCTTTCCCGACCTGGTCTTCTTTGGTCATTCCGCCTCGTTCTGGAGTGAGATCGGCGGCGACCTGACGGTGGAGACAAAAGAGGGATACCCAAAGGGCCCCGTTGCAGAGGGCGGTGCCGTCGTTCGTCTGCTGCGTGAATATCCACAGCTGAATGGTGACATCTCGGCGGGATCCGGATTCAATGCCCTCGCCCGCGACCCGGATTTTGCCTGGAATTTCATCGATGAGTTTCAGGATCGGTTGCTGCTTGGCCTCGACCATACGGATGCAGAGCTCGACTTCCAGCACATCGAATGGCTGACACAGGCTCGCGATGATGGCCACATCACCGCTGCAGCCCTCGAAAAGATCCTATGGAAGAATGCCAATCGTCTGATCCGCCTAGGACTCGAGGAATAGCTATTCGCCAGTTGTCCCATGCACTGACTCGATCCAAGTTTCCTGAAGAAAACCGTCCACACGCGAAGGTTGATGATGAGAAAAAGCAAGGTTCTGGAGAAAATTCGCGCCGGAAAATGTGCCCGCTTCTGCGCTATGGGTCACTATCTCCCTTTCTATATCCGCTACGCCGCACACCACGATTTCGACGGCATCTGGCTCGATCTCGAGCACCGGGCCATGGATCAGCGGGAGGTCCAGAGTGTCTTATCCATGTGCCATCAGCACGACATTGACGCCATGGTGCGGGCCCCCACCCAGGAGCGCACGAAGCTCTATCGCTATTTCGAGGATGGCGCCAGCGGTCTGTTGATGCCACTGGTGGACGATGTGGATGAGGCCCGGGCGATTGCACGATCCGTGAAGTTCCCACCCATCGGCAATCGTGGCATCGACGGCGCAGGTCTCGATGCCGACTACGCGATCGACGTCGACAACTTCACCGACAATGCCAATGCGGAGACCTTCGTCATTCTGCAGATCGAGACCTTGAATGCCTTAGAACAGGCAGAGGAAATCGCCGGCGTCGAGGGTGTTGATGGCATCTTCGTCGGCCCCGCCGATCTGAGCCTGCGTCTCGGCCTGACCCCGGGAGCCCCGACCCTCAGCGAAGCCATGCAACAAGTGGCGGATGCCGCGGCCCGACAGGGTAAAGCCTGGGGCACTGCCGGGGGCGGCGTGGAAGAGTGGAAGCAATATCGCCAGATGGGGGCGCAACTGCTGATTGGTGCCGGTGATTTCGCTCTCAGAGATGTACTTGAAGAGGCGAAGGAGAATATGAACGCTGCGCTGGGAGACTAGTCTTCGCGGATCGTGCCCAGGCGCTCAGCACTCTATGCAGTGATCTCGTGGCCGCACCCAATAAAGGGTGCGGCCACTTTTCGCTTTAGGTTGCGAATCCTTCTAAACGAGACGAAGCTCAGCCAGATAGATGTGACACGGCGCCACACCTCGCCTCGAGCCCTCGTGGCTGGAATAGTAGGACAGCAACCCTCGACCACCGCCAAGGTCAACGAATCCCGGGTAGGAATTGTCACCACCACTTGGTAGCTCGGCCGCCTCGTGCAGGCGATCGTCCTCTAACCAATACAGACTCGTTACGGGATGATCCGGGTCCAACATCTTGCGGCCACCGACGAGAAGTCGGTCACCCCAGCGCGCGAGAAGTGGCCCACCCACGTTGCGGTCCAATTCGACGTGATCAAAGTGATCGTAGGGCGGACGCAGACGACTCAAGCGTGCAGGTACAGGATCTGCGCCACGCACCAAGGCCAGACAGGCACCATCTTCTTCGAAGAGAAACGCCGTCTCATCACCATAGCCATCGGCAAACAGGCCTGCTTTGTACCAGATGAGTCCGTCATCGCTGGCCAGCATGGCCGCCTGAATGAGTTCACGACGATTCTCATCCTGTCCCGGGGCGAACTCACGACGCCGACGACCACATAGATAGGCACGGTTGCCGTGGGCAGCGGCGCGCCAGATGTAGTGACCATAGGTCCCTTCCATCATGGTCGGCCCTGTCCAGACCACGCCGTCACGACTGCTGACAGCGTAGCCAAGGTGATCATTCATATCACGCTCATCACTATCGGCGAGCGGACACAGCCACGTGCCCGAGTAGACGAAGAGCTTGTCCTGAAAGAGCAGGAAGTGCGGATCCCGTACATCCCGACTGGGAACAGAGAAGCAGAACACTTCCTCCCAGTCGTTCACGCCGTCGTCACTCACCAGGACGTGAATCTTGGATGTCGGGAAAATCATGTGCCCTTCCGGGCAACTGCGATATGCCAGAAAGAATCTGCCCTGAAATTTGGCAAGATCGGTGAAGGCATTGTGCAGACCGTCATCGACGATTCTGTGAATCGCGTCGACTTCGATACGTGGCAGGTCACTCATCTGATACTCGTCCCATCCTGATCGATTGTGTCGTGCGCCAGGTGATTGCGTTACTTACACCATCCCTGCCGAAGAAACTCTGTTCTGTGGAGCCTACAATGAGCACGACGAGTGTGCCAGCCTTTCCCGGATTTCTGGAAGAAATGACCGTCGAGCAAGTACGGGCTTTCGATCCCGAGATCGTCGTACTGCCACTGGGCTCAACCGAACCACACGGCCCACACCTGCCACTGGGAACTGACTGCTTCCAGGTCACCCGCCTGTGCCACATGGCCGTACGGAGTGCCAACGAGAATGGCGCTCGGGCGTTGCTGTATCCAACCCTTCCCATCACGAACAACGTGAACTTCCGTCACTTCCCCTTCGCCCTGCGCGTGGGCGTGCGCACCCTGATGCAGATGCTCATCGACATCGTCAGCCAGTGCTGGGATGATGGCATTCGCAAGGTTGTCTTCGTCAATGGTCACGGGGGAAATCCGGCGACCCTCGACGCGACACTGCGCGAGATCGCCGGCATGGACAACATGCCTTTCGTCTGCTGGACCTGGGGCGCCTGGCCTGAAGGCGTCGAATATCCCATCGAACACGCATCAGATCATGGGGGCGAAGACGAGACATCTCGCATGCTGTGGATCAGACCGGATCTGGTGCGCCAGGACCGCATGACGAACAACCCCTTCGGACAGCTACGGATCCCTGGCCTTCTCAAGAGCGCGAAGTTCGTGCGTCCCTGGCATCTATATGTCCCAGAAAGTGCGGGCGGCGAAACGCGTGCCTCTTCCGCAGAAAAAGGGCAGACGATCCTTGCCAACACGTCCACACAGTTGAGTAATTTGCTCGTAGAATTGTCTGCAGAGCCCTGGGACGAGCGTTTCCCCTACGTGTGAGAGCTCTCGCTGCACCAGCACTTCACGTAGCCGTCGGCGGCCGCTCCACCAACATGCCGCCCGGATGGAAATCCAGAATCTCCATCTTCTCAGCTGCCGTACAACCGAGCAGAATCTTCACCTCTACATCCTTCTTCTCAGGATCGGCAGTACAGACCACCGCATCGAAGAGCGCCTCTGCCATCGACCCACGCCACACATCGACGCCCTCACCATCCGCCGCCTGGGTGCCGGTCAGGTAACCATAGTCGAGGGGATAGATGATCTGACGGAGGCGCGGATGGGGCGCCCCCTTGGGTCTGTCGATGACGACCTCTCCCTGTAGTAGAAAGGCGTCTAGGTTGAGCCAGAAACCTGCACCGTCGTGAGCCATCTCTCAGTTGCCATTCTCTGCATCGTCGAAATCGAGGGCCGCCGAGTTGATGCAATAGCGCAGACCTGTCGGTGCCGGGCCATCCGGAAAAATGTGGCCGAGATGTCCACCACAGCTTGAGCACAACGCTTCCGTGCGAACCATGCCGTGTGTCGTGTCATTCTCTTCACTCACACGGCCATCGGCCTTGGGTTGTGTGACACTCGGCCAACCACTGCCGGAGTCGAACTTGTCATCAGAAGCGAACAACGCTGCTTTGCAGCCAGCACAGACATAGGTCCCCGCAGCCTTGTTGTCGTTGAGTTGCCCTGTGAAAGGACGCTCAGTGCCCTTCTCACGCAAAACGGCGTATTGCTCAGGCGTCAACTGCTCACGCCACTGCTCATCACTCTTTTGCCCATCACTCTTGTCGTTGTCGCCCACTTGATATCCCGCCAGATTGAGTTCTGTCTTGAGTTTGTGATCACATCGCTGCGCCTGTTAAGTTACCCGTCGCCTTCGGAGGGAACAATGCGATGACACTCACAGATCGAGCAGCGGATATCCCATGAATCAGTCACACGACCCACAGGCAGGCGACAAGACAGACGACGCAGAAGATGTCATCGTGCTCTATCGCGGTGGCCGCCTACCCTCATGGGATCAACTCGACGCCACATTGCAGTTGGAATATCAGCAGGAGCATGTGGATACGATGCTCGCTGTCGCCCACGAGCACAGACTTCGAAACATCAACGGCTATCGTCTCATCGCCCCACACGGTGCCTGGGAGAGATTCTGGTCGATCGCATTTCCCTCTCTGGCGGGGGCGGAGGCCTGGATGTCGGCGGAAGTCGCGCCACCCTATGGCCGCTACGGTCACTACGAATACGATCTTGCCCGTCGATGGCGTCCTGACAGTCTGAGTTGGTTGCCGCAGCGCGAGATCACCTCGGGTGGTGCCGACCCAAGGCAGGTTCCTGCCCTGGCAGTAGACACGGGATCCATCGTCGTGCTCTGCTTCAGTCGTTGGCAGCGTGGCTCGGACGAAGTCACCCCAGTCGTTCGCGGCGACGAGCGCCGTCGGCAGCGACTACAGGATGTCGCCAGAGACCAGGGCCTGATCCACGGTGAGGTGTTTCACCTGGTTGGTTCCGGGCGAGACGGCGACCTGGCATGGGTTCTCGAATTTCCAGACCTCAGTGGCGCCGAAGCATGGATCGACGCCGAGGTGGAACCACCAGGTGGCAGTTATCACGAACGCACCTACCATCTGGCCCGAAGATGGGCACCTGATTACTTCGTTACGTGGCCGGAGGCTTAAGAGCGGCTTAGTGACCGGATGAATGGCGTTGGTGCCGACGTAGACCAACAAAGCTCGACACCCTCGAGAATGTTTCTGTCCAGATGGTGCCATTGCGCTCGGTGAGAAAGTCTGCCACCTCGATGAAAGTCGCCTCGTCGAGATCGGTCGATGACTCTCCGATCCCACCAAACACGAGCACAACCCAGCGCCCTTTGCTCACCCCTTCCTCAATGAATTCGATGATCTGCTCGGCCGTGCGGCCCCCAACATCCCATGCCTGCACGTAGGACAAATCCACTGACCATGGCTCATTGCTGATTCGGCGCGAACCGCCCCTGGCTGCCAGGAATTCGGATGCCACGAGAGGCACGTAGGATAGACGTGTCTGTCCCTTCCCGGTAAATGTCTCGTAGCAGGGATAGGCGAAGGTGCGACGCTCGGCGGGTATTTCCGGGAAGAGCACGTCGAGAACCGTCTGGGATGCTTCAACCGTCTCCCAGACTTGCTGCACTGAGAGGCGCTCCAGGCAGAAATCGGGATTGCTCGACTCGTGTGCGCATGAACATGGACTCGCACTGGAATGGTTGCCAATCTCGTGCCCCATGGCAGCTACTTCCTGCCAGGCTGCACCCTGGGCGAGCCATTCAGGTGTCGGCGCGGCGTTGACGAAGAAGGTGCCCTGCAGCCCACTCCTGGCGAGAATCGGCACCACAACATCCAGATGTGATGATTTGCCGCCATCAAAAGTCAGGGAAACGGTGCCCTTGATCCCCGTCGGCCAGAAAGCCGCCGGTTCCTCCGCCCTTGCGGACCCCGCCATCAATCCAAATCCGACGAGTAGATAGAAGCATTGAGACCGCATGCACGAATCCTCCATTGTTCAGTTTCGTCTTCTGATACCATTCCTGACCAGATCGATTATCGGCGCTGTCGCCGGGCTGTCAACCCAGCGCAGGAATCGGCAGACATGGTAACCATTTAGTGGATTTTGACCAGATCTCCCAGTATTTTTATCATATTTGTTAATATTTTCACCATGTGATTAATATTTTACTTGCACACAGCAATAATTTGTGTATTTATTCACATGACATCAAAATAGTGCATGTGAGATGAGTTTTCGCGACTGAAGGATCTTGATATGAGGAAAATGATTGAGCGCTGCCCCGCATGCGGCGATCACATGGCAGTGAGACGCATGGAGTGCGTCGCCTGCGACACGGCTGTAGACGGGCAGTTTCAGCCAAGTTCATTTGACCGCCTGTCCCCCGAGAGCCTGGCCTTCGTCGAGTTGTTCGTGCGCCGTAAGGGAAATCTGAAGGAAATGGAGCGAGAACTCGCCGTTCCCTACAGCACGGTTCGACACCGACTCGATGATGTCGTGCGCGAACTCGAGGCATCCGCAGATCATCTGCCCCCCCCTGTTCACGAGCCCGCCCTCTCGCCCTCCGCTGAAGCCCCCGCGAAGGCTGGCGGGCGTCAGAATGTCCTGGAGCGCCTTGAAAAGGGCGAGATCACCCCCGATGAAGCCATCAAACTGCTGGGAGGAACCGACGATGAGTGAAGATCGCAAGAAGGTCCTGGAGATGTTGTCGGAGGGTAAGATCAATGTTGAAGAGGCAGAGAGACTTCTCCAGGCCTTGGGAGAAGGATCGGGGGCCGACGAGGGCAGCAAGACCCAACACGTCTCACTGGATGATCTTGAAGACCAGATCAAATCAGGCGTGGATGGGGTCCGCCGCACGGTTCAAGCCTCCATGCCGCGACTGCGCACAGTCATCCGCGATGCTGCCCCCGACGTAGAACGAATCGTCGAGGAAGCGACGGCATCGATTCCGGGCGTCGTAGAAGAGGTGACCAGGGCCATTCGTGATGCGATCGGCGCCACACGCTCCGTCAATGACGACCAGTTTCCAGCTCGTATTGAACGCAAGTTCGTCGAGCAGGCCCCCATCAGCCTCGATTCCGAAGTCGAATTGCACAACCCGAAGGGCCACATCGAAGTCGTCACGTGGGACGAAGAGCGTGTTCAAGCAGACGTACATCTGACCGTGCGCGCGCGCGACGAAGAGACGGCGAAGGCATTTGGCGACGAAGTCCAACTACTGCAGGAGCCTGGCAATGGCCGGCTCGTGCTGCGACCAGTCTTTCCACGCGGCAAGGAAGACGCCTCGTATCGCCTGGATATTCTCCTTCATATCCCACGACAGTTGCGTCTGAATCTGAAGACATCGCACGGCGATCTCGTCATTCCTGAGATGGAAAACGATGTCGTCCTCGGCGGACACCATGGCCAGTTGCGTCTGGCGGGCACCTCTGCAGACGCGGGTATCGACCATCATCATGGCGAAGTCGAGGTCGGTCGCATTGGTGGCAAACTCGCCCTCAATGCGCACCACTCAGGTGTATCGGTAGACGAGGTAGTTCGTGACGCCAGCGTCAACGCCCACCACGGCGGCATCAGCCTTCGTCGCATCGGCGCAGATCTCGTCCTCAACTCACACCATGCACCGCTGGATGTAACAGAGGTCCATGGTGCGGCCGTCATCAATTCACACCACGCACCAGTGAGCCTCGACCAGGTGCAGGGCGAGGTCACCCTCAACTCCAATCATGGTCCCGTCGCAGCGGGCGAAGTGGGGGGCAACCTGCATCTATCCAGCAACCACGGGCCCGTCGATATCAAGAGCGTCAGTGGCGACCTCTCCGCGCAGAACAGCCACGCGCCTCTCGTGGTTGGATCCGTCGGTCGCTCAGCTGTCGTGCGCAGCACCCATGGTCCCCTGGATCTTGGCCCTGTCGAGGGAGATGTCACGATCGAGGCAGCACGCGGTCCAATCCACGTCGGTGGTGCCGGCGGTCGCGTGACGATTCGTGCCAGCCGCGGCGAGGTCAGGATCGACAATGCGAAGGGCGAAGTGATGGCGGAGAATAGTCGCGCCTCTATCATCATCGCCAACGATGAGCCCGTTCACGCGGCGTACACGCTCAGTAACAACCGTGGTGATGTAGAGATCATCCTGCCCGACGGATCAGACGTTGAGGTCCAGGGCTTTGTCCGCAAAGGCAGCGTCGACACCGACCTTCCTCTCGCCGTGTCGGCGAATGGACAACAAGGCCAGTCGGTGAATGGCCTCTTGGGCAAGGGCGGCTCCCAGGTACGGGCCGAGGTAGATAGCGGTCGACTCATCCTGCGGCAGCGTAGATAGCGAACTCTGTACGCAGTGTATCCCCGATTGTGCCTGGCACGCCTCTGACTGTGCCAGGCACTTCGCGTTAGACAAGCGCCTGCCGTTGCGCTCGCCCTCCGCCCGGACGAAATTGCACTGCATGGAAGAACGACGTCTCGCCGTCATCGTCTTCACCGACATCGTCGGATACAGCCGTATGGTTCAGACCGATGAAGGGCTGGCCCTCGAGCTGTTGGAAGAGCACAATCGGATCGTCGGTGAACTGATCGACGGCAAGGGGGGACGCACACTCAAGACAGCGGGTGACAGTTTCCTTGCATCCTTTGAGTCTGCCGGGGCCGCTGTTGCCGCAGCTGCTGGAATCCAGCAAGCGTTGGCAGTACGCAACGAGCCTCTCCCCGAAGAACGGCAGCTGCACATACGCATCGGCATCCATGCAGGGGACGTCGTATTCACCGATGATCCGGCGGGCGGGCGCGATGTCCTCGGCGATGGCGTCAACGTCGCCAGTCGCGTCGAAGCACAGGCGGGCGCAGACGAGGTCTTCGTCTCCCACGATGTGTTCTCCATCACCTATGATCGTGTCCCCTTCGGCTATCGCGATGTCGGTGTCCGTGACTTGAAGAATATCTCTCGGCCGATCCACATTTATGAACTGCTGTGGGATCCGGCGCGGGCAGAAGAGGCCGATGCGAAGCCGCCACGTGCCTCGGCCGGGCCCAGCAAGAGTGGTCGAGTCGGCATGTTCGTTGCGATCATCGCCGTTGCCGCAGCGGCTGCCGTCATCATATTCAGTCCCTCCCAGATAACTGACGATCCCCTCGAGGCGCGTCCCGCTCTCGCGGTCCTCGGTATCGAAGACCAAACAGGTGACGAGGGCGGGTATCTGGGCCGTATTGCGCACGACGCTGTGGAGCAATACTTCTACGAGTTTCAGCCTGTACGCCTCGTCAGTCCCCTCCGTGTCGCCAAGGCGCGCCGCGAACTGGGCGTAACCGATGGCAATCTTGAGATGGGTACTGTCGATTCGCTGACGCAACTGGCCGGTGGTCGGCTTGCCGTCACAGGACAACTGAGTCGACGCGGTGAGGCGCTGCACCTGCGCACGCAACTCTTCGATCTCCAAGGAGAGGGGCAGGTGTTGGTGCGACGATCGTGGACTGCCGGTAGCGACGATGAGCTACTGAGTCTGATTGATTCGGCATGCGCCGCATTTCAGGATCGACTCTCTGATGTTTTCGGTTTTGAGATAGAGGAAGGACGTATCGCGCCGATCGGCGAGATGACGACGAAGAGCTTGGTTGCATACCAACACTTCGTGCGTGGTCACGACCTGACTTATGCTGGCTATTTTGACGAAGGTGCAGAGGAGCTCATTCGCGCCACACAGGTGGATTCGCAGTTCGCCCTCGCCTATTCGCTGACGGCCTGCACATTCTCCTTTGCCAAGAAGGACTCCCTCTCTGCACACTACTTCGATCTTGCGACGAAGTACGCAGACGAGCGATTGCGCGCAGGCACAGGCCTCGGGTCACTGATCTTCCAGGGAAATACCGCCTGGGGGGAGGGAGATTCCAAGACCTCTTGTGACAGGTACCGCCTAGCGACAGAGCTGTATCCCGATGAACGTGAGGGGTTCCTGTACCATGGTTTGTGCCAGCAGTATCTGGTAGCGTCGGAAGCTCAAAGCGCAGGGGATGAGGCAGCCCGGACCGAGGCACTCGAAGCGGCCGTAGAGAATTATCAGCGGGCCGCCTCCTTGTCGCCAGGCTTCTTTCCGATCTATTTCGACTGGGCCTATGTGACGAAGGATCTGGAGGGCACAGATGCCGCCGTTCGCCTGCTCTCCAGCTACTTACGCGACTACGGCGATGGCCCCGGGGGTGATGCGGCGCGGCGCCAGTTGGCCCAACTTCGCAGCGCTGGCTAGTCTTCAGCTTTGATCGGCGGCTGGCGGCGGCAGAGGCGGAAGTTCATATGCCTCTTCACGCGCGTGCACTCGTCGGCCTGTGCACAGTCTCTGCATCTGTGGCGGCATGCGTTCATAGGTCTCTGGCCAGACGGGCCGATGGTGGTTCTCCACCCAGTTATTGAACCACCGAGGATAGTAGGCGACGTTCAACCCAACACGAATCTGATCGCTGCGATTGGCTCTCGCCATGTGGAATGCGCCACCGTGCCACATGAGCAGGCTTCCAGCACGTCCACAGATGGGGAGAAGGTCGGGGCCATCTACATCCAACTGTGCCGGTGGCTGACTCAGTCCTGACCGATGACTGCCTGACACGACGGCGGTGGCGCCATTCTCCGCGGTAAAATCTGTCAGCATCCACATGGTGTTGATCATCCAGGGAATGTTGGGCACGCGGAGGAAGTTTGATGCCGAATCGACGTGCAATGCCTGATGTGGCGCACCGGGCCAGGTGGGCTTTGAACAGGCTTCGACCACACGGCACTTCGGTCCGAGGAAATGCTGTGCCACCGCCACAGGTGCCGGATGTGCAGCACAGTCCCATGTCCGATCATCGAGATTGAGCATACCGAAGAGGGTTTGATAGTATTCGTCGCCGGAGATGTTGTCCGCGAGTTCCGGGTCGGCATGAATCTTCAAGCAGCCATCAGCGAAGGCCCTTGCCCAAGCGGCTGGCATGAGGTCCGGCAGCAGACAGTAGCCGAACTCTTCCAGATGCTCTACTGCATTGTCGGTATCGGTAGACATTTCACAGGCTCCTCGTTCCTGAGGATGGCGAGCCTAGGCACTGCTCGCGTCGCGAGCAAACGGGAGATGTATTGTGAGTGATCGGCGCATCGTCATGATCTCGGGGTCCTTCGAATATGACTCAGAGGAATCCCTCGTCCTGCTGCGCGACTATCTGCATGTCAACGCGCCACTGAAGGCGGAGTTGATCGTCTTCGACAGCGAAACCGCCGACGTAACCCTGGCGCCCATCGACGAAGCGGATGCCGTCGTCCTTTTCACACGCCGCCTCGAAACCCAGGGTCTCGAGTTGGAGCGTTTTCAACATTACTGCGCTCAAGGCCGCCCATTGGTTGCCCTTCGGACGGCGAGCCATGCGTTCCAACACTGGCTCGATCTTGACGAGCAGATTCTCGGCGGGCACTACGACGGGCATTTCGGCTCAGGCCTGGAAACAGATGTCCGGCATGCAGAGGGGGTGCAACACATCATCCTTGATGAGGTCGAGCGCTTCCCCGCCTACGGTTCGCTCTATCGCAATACGCCCCTCGCCTCAGACACAACCGCCCTGCTGCGCGGCCGTGCAGGCGAGCAGGACGAACCCGTCGCCTGGACCTGCGAGAGAGCAGGCCGGGTCTTCACTACCTCTCTTGGACATCAGCGAGATTTCTGGGAATTGGACTTTCTGCGATTGCTCGAAAATGCCCTGCGGTGGGCCTGCGATATGGAGCCGGCTGAGTCACGCGACGGCAGCAGCTACAAGGATGGCAACGATCACAAGACAGCCCGATAGATCCGCTCCGCATCGACTTCGCTCACATCCACCGGGTTTGGATCAAGCAGTCTGCGAACGCTCAGGCCAATCTCCATCATCGCAGGTAGATCTGCTTCCGTCAGATCCGCATCGGCCAGACAACCATAGGGAGTGTGTCGTCGTCGCAGATCGTCGATCCAGGCCGCCACTCGCCGAATCCCCTCCTCGCGACTGACACCGCCCAGATCAATGCCAGCAACACCGGCTGCGTAGTAGTATTTCTCGGCCACAGCTGGAGCATTGTGCAGCATCACGCCGGGCAGCACGAGGGCCACCGCCGTGCCATGCGGAACGGGCTTACCGCGCAGGAAAGACAACTTCTCGATACCATATCCGAGGGCGTGGGCCGCACCGGTGTTGATGGGGCTCAGTAGCAATCCCGCCAGAATACTGCAGCGTGACATCTGACGCCGGGCGGTCGGTTCGTTGGCACCTGCTGTGACAGCCTGCTCGAAGTAGGGCAAGCCTGCCCGCAAGGAAGCACGAGCGACGGCATCTCCGAGCGGGTTGCTTTTCGTCGACGCCGTGCATTCGAGGGCATGCCCGATGGCATCCAGACCCGTCGTCGCCGTGAGCACAGGCGGCATCTTCGCCGTCAGCTCGGGATCAACGATGGCAATGCGCGGCTGAATCTTGTCGTCGTAGATGGCCTGTTTTCCCTGATCGGTAGCCACAACCGACACACGACTCGCCTCGGCACCTGTTCCCGCCGTCGTCGGCAGACAGATCAGGGGCCATGCGGGAGCGGCGTTGAACTGATCGAAACCAAAGTAGTCAGGCACGGAGCCACCGTTGGCGGCGACAGCCATGCCGACCTTGCAGCTGTCCATCGTCGAACCACCCCCTAACGCCACGACGGCATCGAAGGAGTCTGCTTCGCGCAGGCGGGCAGCAAGACCGTCAACGCTGGCAACGGTCGGATTGGGCACAACATCTGTATCAATAACGGAGACATCGATTCCCGCTTCAGCCAGACAGCTCTGCAAGCGCAGACTCAATTCCTCCAATGCCGGATCGCGCACGAGATACACGCGCTTGGCCCGTAGACGCTGACACTCATCTGGCAAACTCTGCAAAGCCCCGTCGCCAAACAGAATTCGCCTGTCATCGAAGCGGAAGGTCTCGACCAGTGCGGCGCGCATCTGGGGTGCCGCAAACGCGTCGTCACCGTCGAACAGGGCCTCGTTGATCTGCAGAGTTGGATTCGTCATGGAGTGTCCCTTCCGTCTTGGGTACAGGGAAAGTAACACTGGCCCTGGGGTCCCTCAACGAATCGGTGAGTTCAGCAGACGTGGTGCTTGACGGCGGGCGACCGAATGGGGTTCGTGACGTGCATCAGCCTCCCAACCACGATAGGAACTGGCATGATCTATGAGTTGCGCACCTATATCATTCCCGCAGGCCGCATGGATGACATTCTCGATCGATTTCGATCCAGGACGCTGGGCATTTTCGCGCGCCACGGATTCGACCTCGTCGGTTTCTGGACCGTGGACGATCCGCAGGAGGGAGAACTCGTCTATCTGTTGCGTTGGGCGTCGCAGGAAGCCTCTACTGCAGCTTGGGCCGCCTTCCGTGAAGATGAGGAATGGCTGGAGACACGTCGAATCACTGAGGCAGATGGAGCGATCGTGGATCAGGTCATTGAGAAGTCGATGATCGCCACCGATTTCTCTCCCATGACCTGAGGGGCCGTGTTGGCACTCGCCCAGAGCACAGCTATACTCCTTCACAAGACGATCTTTACCTGCAGGAGTATGTGATGACTGTTGCCCCCCACGACTTGAATACTGCCTACCAACGCGATGGCTACGTCACGCGTCTGGATCTGTTCTCCACCGCAGAGATGCAAACCTTTCGCGCCAGCTTCGACGCCCTTGAGTCGCGTGAAGGACCCGAGAAGTGCGCCATCGGTCTGCAGGGCCGCCATATGGACGAGGAATTCATCTGGCAGATGGCTGCGGATCCTCGTGTCATTGAGGCGGTTTCGGCTTGCATGGGAGAGGATGTCATGCTCCTGTCGACACACTTTTTCTGCAAGTATCCGGATCCTGACAACAAGAAGTATGTCGCCTGGCATCAGGACATTACCTATTGGGGGCTGGAACCACCCGAGGCGCATACAGCATGGATCGCTGTGGACGACGCCGACATCGAAAATGGCTGTATGGAGGTGATTTCGGGGTCGCATCGGGATGGTATCGCCACCCACGGCACATCTGAATCGACAGACAATCTGCTCAGTATCCATCAGGAGATTCCCGACGACCTGGTCGACTCATCGCAAGCGGTGCCTATTGAACTCACCGCCGGTCAGGCGTCGATCCACGATGGACAGTTATTTCACGCAAGCCGACCCAATCGATCCGATCGCCGCCGCTGCGGCCTGACGGTGCGTTTCATTCCGCCTGCAGCGCGTCAGGTCGAGAAAAACTCAACTGGACAGCAGTGGCTTCCGATCCTGGTTCGAGGCGAGGATCCATACCATCACTATCCTGAAACGCCGGCCCCCTTCCCATTCCCTGGGAGTTGACACCTGACCGTGTCGCCGGCCTATTAACTACTGAAGAATTCAGCGAAACCCACAAAGAAGAGACGTAAGTCCCATGGCCAAGTACGACCGTATGACCGTTCTCAACTCCATCGTCGGTATCGGAGTTGTCCCCGTGTTCTATCACAAGGACCCGCAAACGACGATCGATATCATCAAGGCATGCGCTGAAGGCGGCGCACGCTGCGTCGAATTCACCAATCGTGGCGATCTGGCTTGGAAAGTTTTTGTCGAGGCCATGGAACACGTTCTCGACAACGATCTCGACATCATCATGGGCGTGGGATCGATTGTCGACGCGCCGACTGCAGGGATTTACATCTCCAGTGGCGCCAACTTTGTCGTTGGCCCTCTGTTGAACCCAGATGTGGCCAAGGTCTGCAACCGTCGCAAGGTCGCTTATGCGCCGGGTTGCGGTTCTGCCAGCGAGATCGGCCAGGCAGAGGAATTGGGTGTCGAGATCTGCAAGGTCTTCCCCGGCAAGGAGGTCGGTGGTCCCGCCTTCGTGAAGAGTATGCTCGGACCCTGTCCCTGGACGCGGATCATGCCCACTGGTGGCGTCAATGCAACGCGCGAGAGTCTGCAGGAGTGGTTTACTGCAGGCGTGTCGTGCGTGGGTATCGGCAGCAACCTGGTGACGAAAGAGATCGTCGCCAACAAGGACTATGCAGCGCTGACGAAGAATGTCCGTCAGGTCGTCACCTGGATCGAAGAGATCCGCGGCGAATTGTGAACCTCGTATGTTTCTGACCCTTTTGTTGGTCACCTTCGCCGTCTCTCTCGGAACAGCGGCGTTGTTAGCGGGGTTGTTCCGTGATCCGGTAGATAAGATCCTGGCGCGGATCATCGCCGATGACATCTCTTCCGCCTGGCGGCGATATATCACCTTCGCCATCTATGTGACGGGTGTATCCGGTGGCGTCCGCATCTGGGATCTTGAGCAGTATATCACCCCTCGAGTTGCGCCATCCGCGCGTATGCTGGAAGGTGTCGAGAAGGTCGCCGATGTCGTCGCTCTGACGACGGATCGATGGGTCCTCGAGGTCTATCGGACCCTGATCGGCACCTTGCAGAGCGTGGCGTGGATGCTGCTGGTATTCTTTGTCTTTTCCCTCGTCGCCTACGTCATCGTACGGGTTTCCGAGCGACGCTCAGCCAACTGAGCGTCGTCGCCGAGACTGGCGAAAGACCAGTCCAAAAGCGATCAGCCCGACGCCGGTGACCATCGCCGGAACCAGGAAAAACCACGTCCACTCGTGCCCACCGCCGTCCATGGCGAGTCGATCATAGGTGGTTCCTGCCAGATAGTTGCCCAAGAGTGACCCGGCGCCGCCTCGAATCATCGACATGAGGCCCTGCGCACTGGCGCGATTGTCGACATCGCTCATCTCGTCGACAGCGATCGTAATTCCCACAGCGTAGAAGGTGAAGACGAAGCCGTGCAGGCTCATCGCCGCCGCCATCAACCACGCGGGCTCTCCGAGGGCAAAGAGCGCGAATCGCAGCGACTGGGCGGCAATACCGACAAGCAGGATGCGCTTGATACCGAATCGGCGCAGGGAGGTACCCAACATCAACAGGACCGCCACTTCCGCCACCTGCCCCAGGCTTTGCACCCAGTTCGCCGTACTTGGCGCCAGACCGACGCCCTGAGCCTCTGTGAGAAAGAGGAAGGCGAAGTTGTAGAAGAAGGGGTTCATCGTCGATGAGACGAAACCAATCGCAAGCAAGACGACGAAGGCCGGATTGCGCAGCAAACGGAAGCTGGCACTAAAGCCGAGGGAGCCGGCTTGCTGATTTCCGGGAGGCGTGTGTGGCAGACTGAGACAATACAAACCGCAGATCGCGGAGATCACGGCAGAGGCCAGAAGTGCATCGCCCATATGCGACCCACCCGGATCCCATCCCTCCCACAACCGCAGATATCCGCTCAGACACCAACTGATGAAGATCCAACCCAGGGTGCCCCAGACCCGCACCTGTCCGATACGCGTGCGATCCCGCAGATGATGGAAGGCGACGACATTTGAGAGGGTTCGCGCCGGCATCCGCAGCAGCGAGACACCAGCAATACAAAGCCAGAAACCGCGAAAGGTTGTCTGCTGCCAGGCAGCGACGAGGATGGGCGCCGTCAGCACATAGCAGATGCCCAACATGATCTGACTTGGGAAAAAGCGATCCGCCAGCCAGCCCGCCAGAAAGGGCGACACGAGGGCGGCGAGGGCCATGGTGGCGTAGACCGAACTGATCTGGGTGCCACTGAAACCCATATCCGCCATGTAGCCACTGAGCAGGACCAATGACGCAGCATCGGACATCTGCGCCAACCAGAACATGCCCGATAACCTCGCCACAGTGGCCTTCGACGCGGGCTCTTCTTCCTCATCTGAGGCGGCAATGCTCACGGGCAAAACACAGCAATAGGGAGGCGGGTGTGTCCATTCTGCAGATCCTGGACTTGCATCGAACCGAGAGTCTTTCCAGTATGTCGTGCCAGTACCCGCGTACGACTCGTTGGCTGTAGGTGGCCGCTGATCACGATGATCCGAGGAATTAGGAAGAAAAATGAGCGAAACATACGATGTGCTGATTCGCAATGGTCACGTCATTGATCCGAAACATGGGATCGACGGGATTAGCGATGTAGCAGTGAAAGACGGCCTCATTGCCGCTGTGGGCAATCAGTTGCCTGGAACCGCCACAAAACAGATCGATGCCAGCGGACTCCATGTCACGCCCGGACTACTCGATATCCACCTGCATGCGTACCAGCGGTTCGGTGGCTGGTTGCATCCGGATCAGGTCAATCTTCCCTATGGTGTCACCACCTGTGTCGACACGGGCAGCTCTGGCTGGCAGCATTTCCCTGACTTCGTCGAGACCATCATCGAACCAGCCACCATGCGAGTCCTTGCCTTCATCAACATCGTCGGTGCCGGCATGGCTGGTGCCTGTGAACAGGACACGAGCGAGATGGTTGCCGAGCCGTGTGCCGATATGATCAAGCAGTATCCGCAGCACGTGGTCGGTTCAAAGTCCGCCCACTACGGCGGCCCCGGCTGGGAGCCGGCACAGGGAGGCATCGATGCAGCGCGACTCGCCGATTCGATCACCATGGTCGACTTCGCACCACAACCGACGCGTAGCTACGAGGAGTTGCTGACCGATCGCATGGCGCCCGGTGATATTCACACCCACCTGTATGCCAGTCACATCCCGCTGCTCGACGATAACCTGGTCATCAATGACTACGTGCAGGCCGCCCGCGACCGAGGCATCATCTTCGACTGTGGTCACGGTGCCGGTAGTTTTTGGTTTCGCATCGCCGTGCCCGCCATGAACCAGGGCTTTCAGCCTGACACGATCAGCACAGATCTGCATAAGTCGAGTCGTATGCGGGCCAATGCGACCATGGATATCACCATGTCAAAGTTTCTCGCCATGGGCATGGGCTTGCAGGAAGTCGTCTACCGCTCAACACAGAAACCTGCCGAAGTGATTCGCCGACCGGAACTGGGCCACATCGGCGTCGGCGCGGGTGCGGATATCGCCATCCTGAATGTGCGCGAAGGAGACTTCGGGTTCGTTGATTCCGGCCTGGCCAGAATCAAAGGAACGCAGAAGATCGAGTGTCGACTGACGATGTGTGCTGGCAATATCGTCTGGGACGATGAAGGAATCAGTACGCTGGGCTGGGAAGAAGCGGGAGACTACAAGCGCGTTCCCTGAGCTCTGCAGACTTCTACCGAACGTATCTATTCGAGGGGCACTTCGTTGCTGAAGTGCCCCTCTTTGTCTTTCACGGCGCCAGTGCCATCTCTGCGACAGGCCACTGCATTTGATCTGACAGATAGATCTCACTGATCTGCGCCGCCAATTCGCCAGAGAACAGACGTGGATTGTTGACCAGCACAATCACCGTAAAGCTCTGCTCGATGAACCGATGGATCTGCGTGGTGAAGCCATTGATACTGCCTGAGTGACCGATACTGCGCAGACCATTGATCTCGCCAAGACGCCAACCGAGGCCATAGGCGGTTTCATTGCCATCGTTTGTGCGGGCCGCAACGTAGGTCTTCTGTAGCGTCGTGTGACTCAGCACGGTCTCGCCATAGAGCGCCTGATCCCACTTCAACAGATCACGAACCGTGGAATAGAGATTGCCAGCCCCCGTGAGCAGATACATATCCAGCCACCAGGTATTGATGATCCCATCGCCCTGCGTCGAATAACCATGGGCTCTGTGGGGGACGATCTTTCGATACTGGTCGACGCCTGTGTCATCCATGCGCACCGGGTCGAAGATGTATTTCTGTAGATACTCTTCGAAGCTCACACCAGATTCCGATTCCAACAGATGTGCCAACACGACGTAACCAGAATTCGAGTAGCTGTATCGACTGCCCGGCTCGAAGGCGAGATCTTTGTGTTGGAAGACATCGAGCAACCCCGCCATATCACGGCCCACTGCCGCCGCTGCCCAGAATTCAGTATCGCTGAGATAGTTAGGAATCCCCGACTGGTGCGTCATCAAATGGCGCGTCGTCATCAACTCGGCATGTGGATAGTCTGGCAGATATGTGCTCAATGGCAGATCGAGATCGATGCGACCCGCTTCGACGAGTTGCATGACAGCAAGGGAGGCGAATTGCTTGGACACGGAGGCAAGGCGAAATCGTGTGCGGGGTGTGTTGGGGATCCCGTGCTCTACATCGGCCAGACCATACCCCGCCTCGTGCAGTATACGGCCCTCGTGCGCGATCAATACGGACGCACCAGGGTCCTCGGGCCCCAGATGGTCAAACAATTCATCTACAAGGGCGCTTTTGTCATGCACCGGCCCGACGATCAGATCAGGGACATTGACGGGCTCGCCATGTGTCACCTGAAAGGACGCTGAACGACGCCCCGCTCTACCGATACGAACATCATGTGTCTCAATCAGGAATTCCCCGGCCGGCAGGGTCATCTCGAAAGTCCCTGCTGCATCTGCAGCAACCTGAATCCAGCCACCATCGCCACTGACCCGCAGGCGCCGCGATGGAGCGCCATCACTGTCGCCAGACCAGGCAACGCGACCCGACACATGACTGCCTCCCGCGGGCGGTAGTAGAATGAGGTCACCTCGACGCGAGGGTGCCCCGAGTTTCCCCTGCCCAGATCCCCATCCAAGCCAGGTAAAGGACTGATCTTCGTCGCGATCCGAGATCGCCACCTCGAAACCGATCATATCTCCCGACGTCGGGTGAAGACCTGGCCGTATCGCCGCAAGATCAAAACTCCACTCGTACACATGCCGTCCATCTGCGTAGCTACGGGCGACCCTGGCGAAACTGGTGTCCGTTATCGCTGAGCCATCGGTATACACCGTGTGGTAGTCTCCCCAGAGCACGTGCTGCAGGCAGCCAGATTCTCGATCGCCATGCTCGAAATCCAGGAAGACTTCGCTGCCATCGCTGCCATTCCATGCATGGGACGTATCCGCGACGACAGGTGAATCGTCCGTCACTTCGATGGCAACGAACAAGCGCGCCGCCTGCGGATTATGGACGACACGAAACCACGCGGCCAGATCCGCATCGCCCTCAGGAGCATTGCCTGAGCGAGCGTTAGCGATGACATGCCTCTGCAGACCCTCTGGCCAATCGGACAGGTCGCCATCGACAGATATTTCATCGACTGCAGGTGCGACGGCGAGCAGAGAGTGATGTGCATCTGAGGGGACAGGCGCCAGCACAAGCACAAGGGGAAGTAGAAACAGGTGGATTCTCATTGGACATTTCAAGGAGAAGAGGAAATCTGGCAGCAGAATTTTCCTGACTGATCAATTTAAGGGAAGAAAACTCTACAAGGTCATGTAGAGTGCTGCGCTCCGCGGCGGTGACTCCCGGGAGATTTCATTGTGGCACGGTGATTGCAATTGAGTCTGTGAGCTAAAGAGCGACCTGAACACACAGAAGAATGCCTCTGCGGAAGTTGTCCACATCAGTGGAACTTCGACAAAACTAAAACGGCATGTCTGGTGTGTTGGTCGCTCTTTTTTTCTTTGCAGTTCGCATCGAAACACGAGAAAAGGGCCCGTGGCACAAGCCGCGGGCCCTTTTTCGTTCTGTTACCATACATCGCCCCGCATTCGTTCACGGGTCACATCTTAGTAGCGGTAGTGATCAGCCTTGTATGGGCCACCACGGCTGATACCGAGGTAGTCGGCCTGTTCCGTGCTGAGCTTCTCAAGCTTGATGCCCAGCTTCTTCAGGTGTAGACGAGCAACTTTCTCGTCCAGACGCTTCGGCAACACATAGACGCCGACGTCATGCTTCTTCGTGTACAACTCGATCTGTGCCAGCACCTGATTGGTGAATGACATGGACATCACGAAGGAGCTGTGACCCGTTGCACAGCCAAGATTGACCAGTCGCCCCTCGGCAAGCAGGATGATCGAATGCCCATCAGGGAAGGTGTATTCATCTACCTGTGGCTTGATCTCTACATGCTTGATGCCACGGCGCTTCTTCAACTGTTCGACCTGAATCTCGATGTCGAAGTGGCCGATGTTACAGACGATGGCACCGTCCTTCATCTTCTCCATATGATCGAGGGTGATAATGTCCTTGCAACCCGTGGTGGTGACGAAGATGTCACCCTCCTTGACGGCCTGATTCATGGGCATCACCTCAAGCCCTTCCATCGACGCCTGCAGCGCACAGATGGGATCGACTTCGGTAACGATCACGCGGGCACCAAAACCCTTCATCGAACCGACAGAACCCTTGCCGACATCTCCATAGCCAGCGACGACGACGGTCTTGCCTGCCGTCATGATATCCGTGGCGCGCTTGATGCCATCAAGCAGTGACTCACGGCAGCCATACAGATTGTCGAATTTCGACTTCGTCACCGAGTCATTCACATTGATGGCTGGAATCTTCAACGTGCCTTGTGCCAGCATGTGATTCAACATGTGCACACCCGTCGTCGTTTCCTCTGACGTACCCTGAATCGCGGGCAACATACCCGGGTGCTTGTCATGCACCCACTTGGTCAGATCACCACCGTCATCGAGGATCATGTTCGGCCCATCGTGCTTGCCCCACTTGAGGGTCTGGTTAGTGCACCACCAGTATTCCTCTTCCGTCTCACCCTTCCAGGCGAAGACCGGCGTACCTGTCGCAGCGATGGCGGCAGCGGCGTGATCCTGTGTTGAGAAAATGTTGCACGACGCCCAGCGCACCTGCGCACCCAAGGCCTGCAGCGTCTCGATCAGGACCGCCGTCTGGATCGTCATGTGCAGAGATCCGGCAATACGAGCACCCTTCAGCGGCTTGCTCTTGCCATATTCGTCGCGCAGAGCCATGAGTCCGGGCATCTCACGCTCGGCGAGGCGTATCTCTTTGCGGCCCCATTCGGCGAGGCCGATGTCTGCTACTTTGTAGTCCTTCTTGCTGTTTTTGCCGTTCTGGCCGTTTTGGCTGTGACCCTTCGACGTTTTGCGGGGTTTTGCTTTGAGCATGCTTTGGTCCCTCGGAAAGTGATGAGTGGTAGTGTAGGTTTTGAAGTTTCTATGGTGGTGGGCTTACCCTCTTCTACTTCGAATCCTGCCTGGCTAAGCCAACGACGCATTTCAATCGGTCGAAAACCGAGCCAGAGATCGGCATGGGCGTCGCGCATCGATTCGTCGTGGTGTTGTGCAAGATCGACGACGGTGATCTCACCACCCGGTGCCAGGGCGCGCCAGGCTTCGGCAATCGCCGCCTGTGGTCTCGGTACGTGATGCAGCACCATACAGGCAATGACTGCGTCGACTTCCCCGTCGGCGACAGGAAGGTGCTCGAGGTCACCCAGACGAAATTCACAACGATCCACGGCCGCCTTGCCTGCTGTCTGGCGCGCCAACTGCAGCATCGTCTGTGACGCATCGACAGCGACGACTTTCTTGGCACGCTCCAGCAGGGATGGTAACATCAGCCCGGAGCCGGTACCCAGATCGAGGACTCGATCTATCTGATCCGGCAGCAGGGAAAGGGTGATCTCGCGATAGGTCTGTCCGTCGGGGCTCTGTCTATCCCCGGCGACCTTGTGGTCGGTGAGACTGTCGAAGAAAGAAATCGTCTGTTGACGTCGTCCCTCGATGGCCTCTTCCAGGCGCTGCAGGTCGTTCTCGTAGGCGGGAAGCTCGCGTTCATGATCAGACAGCAGAGACAGCGTATCCTTGACCAGTGGCCAGTCGCTGTCCGTGTGCGATTCATAGTAGATCCACGTGCCCTCGCGTCTGCGGGTCACCAGATCGGCTTCCGCCAGAATGCGCAAGTGCCTGGAGATTCTGCTCTGCCCCATCTGCAGGATGGACAGAATCTCATTGACGTTGAGCGGACTACGCCCCAACAAGCGCATCAATCGCAGACGCGTTTCATCGGCCAGGGCCTTGTGGATTTGGAGAGGTTCAGGCATAGTGTTTTTTGTGCGACTCTCTGAGTATACATTCTTGCAACAGAAATATCAAGATTTCTTGATATATGTAGAGGGAAATGATTCTGGTGGAAGAGGATTCGGTGCCAACAAGCGATGAATTCGACGGCGCGCGTTCATGTCGCCCATCCGTCACGTCTGCCTTTAGTGCACCGCGTGTGATCGGCCTGTTCCTGTTGCTTCTGGCCGTTCTTCACGGTCTGTATCAGGCTGAGAGACGGTTACTCGACGGACAACTCGTTGATCTTCCCTACACGCGATTTGTGACCCTCGCTGCCGAGGGCCTGGGCAACATTTTGCTCCCCTTCGACATAGAACGACGGGGTGATGTCACCCTCGGAACACACCCAAATGCAACACATGACCCAACCTCTGCCGACTACGTGGGCAACACAACCGTCGTCATCCGTGGGGGATGCAATGGCATCGAGGCCCTGTTGTTGATGCTCGCCGGTGTCTTGGCACTGCCTGCTCCGTGGGCCATGCGACTCAGAGTTCTGGCGTGCAATCTGCCAATACTCTTTGCCCTGAATCTGTTGCGGATCCTGGCCCTGCTGTATACGATGGCGCGTCATCCTGGGTGGATCGATGTCGCCCATGATCAGATCGCCCAGGGGGTGATGATTATCGTCGTCCTGCTACTGTGGATACGTCACGTCGATCGCGTGCGAGCACTGCACGCAACGGTCCGCGCGTGAGCTCGCGCGTTGTGGTTAGATGGATCCTTGCCTTTGTCGGTGCCAGCACATTGCTGGTGATCCTGCAGCCAGTCTACATCGACTACCTGCTTGGCAGCATCGCAGTGATCCTTGTTGATCTCGTCTATGGTGCAGAGACAGGATGGAGTGCTCGTCTCGACGGGATGAACCTCCAGTGGACGGCCGACGTGCATGAAGGCAGAGTGGGACTCCGGATCGCGTCCTACAATCTGGCCCTCTACCTGACGGCCATCCTCGCTGTGGCGCAAGTCGACGCTTTCGAGCGGGCCCGATGGTGCGCTACGGGGCTGGTCGTGCTGTTCTTGTGGCAGTTAGGCGATGTTCTGCTCACGGTCGAGAGTCAGTGGCTGACCCTCGCAAGACCGGACGCCTACGACATGGCGGGTGGCGTCGATGTCTGGTTCTTGATGGTGAAGTTCGCCAACAATCTCAATGTGCTGGCAGGAAGGCAGTTGATCCCCTTCGCCATCGTCGGGCTTCAATGGTGGCGCTCGCGTGCAACAGAGCGGGCACCGCTCTCAGGTCCATTCAGAGCGATCGACGGTGTCGCCGAATAACATGGCCCCACTGTCGTCAACGGCTGTGTCCTGCTCACCCTCTCCTATTCTGAACATGGCCCGTGTCGCCAGATCGATGTCGATCTCCTCGACAAGCACTTGCTCACGCTGTAATTGCGTCTGCGCCTGAATTCGACCGTCGGGCGCGACAATCATGGAGCAGGAGTTTTGCTGCGGCAGGCAAGCATTGCAGGACGCAAACCATACGGTGTTCTCCGCCGCCCGCGTGACGATCATGGCGTGATGGATGGGAATCTTCCAATCGTTGGGCCGTGTCGTGTTGTTTTGCGGATGAAGGATCAACTGCGCACCACGACGCACACATTCGGCCGTCGTGTGGGCGAAACGGAAAGCCTCGTAGCAGATGACGACCCCCACCGTGACGCCTGCCAGTTCAAAGGTGTGCTGTTGTGTTCCTGCCGAGTAAGCGACGGCGTCGAGAGGCGTCAGGATGGTCTTGTGATGGGCACCGATGATCGTCCCACTCTCGTCGATGATCAAAGCAGAATTTGTCGGTTTGCCTGCGGCAGAGGGCAACTCCGTACCCAGGACACAGGCCATCCCGAGTTCACCGCAGCGCTTGGCGATTTCGGCATGGGTTTCGTCGAGCCAGTCCGAATCGACCGGCGCATCGGGCATCGCAATGTCGACGCGATAGCCGATGGTCTGTGTCTCAGGAAAACAGAGAATCTGCGCGCCCTGATCCGCCCCGTCCTCAATAGCTGCCAGGATCGCGGCGCGATTGTCCTGGATGTTTGCCGTCTGGCGCGTCTGGGCGAGCCCGACTCTCACGCCTCCGTCGACCTCACCATATCGTTGCCACGCTCCTTGTCACGCTCGAGTTCGATGTAGCCAGCCGTCTCAGCGGCTGCCATCAACTCATTGAAATTGCGGAAGCCAAAACGTTTAACGTTGAAACCGGGATCGACGCGGCGCAGGCTCTGCTTCACCAGCGAACTCCACAGGGGAGAGTGGTCTTCCTCGAGAGACACCACGACCTGTACGAGGCGATTGATACCCTCTTCCTGAGAGGGATCGGCCGTAGGGCCAGTACTCGCCTTTGCCTTCGGTTTCGCCTTGCTCTTGGCGCGTACCGTCGTCTTTGGCTGCTCCTTCGCCTTCGTCGTTGGCTTCGCGGCAGCCGGTGTATCAGCCGTCGCCACTGATCTGCGGCGTGTCGGCTTGCGCTGCGACTTCTCCACCAGATCATCATAGAAGAGAAATTCATCGCAGCTGTTGATCAGCAGGTCGGATGTCGACTTGCGTACACCACAGCCAATGACACGCCGGTCATTCTCCTTCAGCTTCGACGCCAGGGGCGAGAAATCGGAGTCCCCCGTGATCAGGGCGAACGTATCGATATGGTCCTTGGCATAGCTCAGATCGATGGCATCCACCACCATACGGATATCAGCCGAGTTCTTACCGCTGTGCCGCGTTTGTGGAATGTCTATCAGCTCAATGCCCTGCGTGTGCATGTCTCGCACATCATTGCGATAGCCACTCCAGTCGCAGTACGCTCGCTTATAGACGACGCGACCGCGCTCCAGGAAGCGCTTGAGGACGATGTCAGCCTGGAATCGACCAGGCTTCAGTCCAATGGCCAGATTCTCAAAATCGATGAAGACGGCGATAAGTGGTTCGTCGGCCATGGAGGCCTTTCTGATTGGTGGCGGTTGAACCGCCGTTCACTTCATACCTGCCGTGGCAATTCCAACCCAAATCGCGTGGCTGCCACTTCGATCTTTGCCCAGGTCCCCGGTGGCATGGGCACGCCATCACGCGTTCTCTCTTGCAGGGTACGCAACTCTGGATCGCCAGGGACAAAAATCTCCTCTACACCATCCTGACGGGGCAGAGATTTTTCGGCACGGATCAAGTCCTCCACTTCCTGCCGATAGTCGACGAGGTCGCCGAACATAGTGACATCCACAGCGCAGAGAAACGAATTCTGTGCGCCTGGCTGTGCCGGCCCTGTCTTGTCGCTGAGTATATTCGGACTTACCAGAGGATTCGCCGCCATCAATCCTGTGAAGCACTCAAACAATAGAGCCAGACCATACCCCTTGTACTCTCCTGCAGGACGCAGGGTGCGTGCCGCAGCAGGATCCGTCGTCGGGTCTCCGTGCTCGTCGAGGGCCCACGTATCCGGGATCGATTCTCCCTTGTCGCCGGCGACCATCACCTTGCCGAAGGCAGCGATGCTCGTAGCCATATCGAGAACCAGAGGTCCACGGTCCTCGGGCCCCGGCACGGCAAAAGAAATCGGACTGTTGTGCACCCCTGCAGCGCGTGATCCAGGATGGGCCATGTTCGGCGGATTTGTCACCACCGCGATTCCCGCCAGTCCACGCAGGGCGAGTTGCTCGGTGTAGTAGCCCATCGCCCCCTGGTGCGTCGTATTGCGGATCAGCGCCCAGCCAACGCCCGCCTGTTTCGCCTTGTCTGCCACGAGTCCTACGGCGAAATCGGTCACGACAGGGCCGAAGGCGTGATCGCCCTCGATGTAGATCGCCGCCGCCCGCTCACTGAGGATGCGGATATTCGGCTTTACCTTCATGCTGCCACTGTCGGCGGCGGCCAGATAGGCCTCAATCCGCGCCACACCATGCGAATCAACTCCGCGCATGTTCGCCCATAGAAGCACTCTCGCTTCGGTCGCCGCATCTTCCCGCGACATACCGACTCCCTCGAAGGCCTGTGCCGTAAAGCGCTCCAGGTCCTTGCCGTCCACGCGAATGGTCAAGCGTCTTCTCCTGTGTAGTTGATGAGTGCCCGTCGTGCCATCTCAAGTCCCTCAGGCAAATCGTGGTCCAGGAATGCGATTCCAACTCGCCTCCTCCGCGTCGCCGTCATAGGTCGGCAGGAGCGAACCGATTCTCTCATAGGCGTCAGCGGGCCAGCGGTCGTCCATACCAGCTTTTGCCATACGCGCCTGAATGGGCTCACTTAGTTGGTCCCAGGCCGGATAGTACCAAAGCGTGATCACCGTCCGTCGTTGCTCGGTCTTGTTCGCATGCGCCGAATGCAGCAGACGAGAATCTCCCACCACGAGATCTCCTGCTTTGACCGGGATATCCACTTCCTCTGTCTGCGCCTGATAGGCCGGGTGATCCGGATCGGCGACAGCTCGGAGCTCTGCCGTATGAGCATCAGGGACCTCGTCATGCATACGGTGGCGCTTGCGATGCGTGCCCTTGAGCACACGTAGACAACCATTGTTGATGGTCGTGTCGACGAGATACCACATAAGGAACGCCTGCATTGGCTGATCCCAAGTGTAGGAGCATTCCTCGTCCCAACCCCACCAATCCTGGTGCCAGAAAAGCGGTGGGGATCCACCGGGTTTGCTGATGACGAAACCGGACGCAAATTTTGGATTGTCAAAGCCCAACTGGGCGAGTGCATCGCGGGCACAGGGTGCAGCAACCAACTCGGCAAAATGCGGATCCTCGTAGACGCTGACGAGACTACCCGTCGACTTCTGTTCGTCCAGATGCTCCTGCGGCAGTGCATCTAACAGCCGATCCGATGCTCTCCGCGTTCGTTCGAGCAGATCGTCGTCAAGAATCTGCGGGAAGTGACAGAACCCATCACCTAACAGTTGCGCCCTCAGTCCGCTGGCCGTTGCCGTCGCCATCAACTACTCTCCATCGTCAGAATCCTCATGTGATCTTCGATCTCGACTGACCTGTCTCGCCGCTCAAGATAGAGAATTGATCGCCATGCTGCGTATCACTGTCCTGCAGTTTGGTGGTGGCAACTTTCTGCGTGCTTTCACCGATCTGTTCCTGCACCAAGCCAACGCGAATCGAGATGCAGGCAGAGCCGTCGTCGTTACTTCGACCGAGAGTGATCGAACACGCCTGATCAATGCCCAGTCTGGCACCTATCACGTCGTTGTGCGCGGTCTTGCAGGTGGCCAGCAGATCGACGAGACGATTTGTGTGGATGGCGCTATTGAGCGGGCTCTGTCTGCCGCCCATCAATGGCCTCAGATTCTCCGGACCGCCACGTCCGCTGACCTGCGCTGGGTAGTCTCCAATACAACGGAGGCGGGTCTGCAACTTGCCCCTGAGGAAATCACAGATTTGCCACTCAACGCAGTCACCCAGGCGCCTGTGTCATTTCCGGCGAAGTTACTTGCCCTTCTCGCTCACCGACACGAAGCCGGGCTGCCGGGCTTGACCATCCTGCCCTGCGAACTGGTTGACGCCAATGCAGACCTGCTACACCGCCTGGTACTGGAACAAGCCCAACGCTGGAGACTCGCAGATTCTCTGCTCAGCTGGCTCGATTCGCAGTGCATGTGGGTCAATACCCTCGTTGATCGCATCGTTTCAGGCCGGCCGCAGCAGCATCCCTTACTTGAGCAAGACGACCTGCTCACGATGACGGAACCCTTCGCCCTATGGGCTGTGGAGGATCAAGGCGAACTGGATATGTTCCCTCACCCAGCCATCGAGCGCGTCGCTGACGTGACACCTTACAGTCTCCGTAAAGTGCGCCTCCTCAATGGCGCCCATACGGCCCTGGTGGCGCGGGCGTTGCCTCTTGGACTTGAGACGGTAGGCGAGGCGGTTGCGCATCCTGAGATTGGTCCGTGGCTGCGTCAATTGCTGGAGCAGGAAATCCTGCCCGCTCTCGGCGATCGAATCCATGCAGGGACGGAGTTCTCTGACACAACCTTGGAACGCTTTGCCAATCCCTGGCTGCACCATCGACTTTCTGATATTGCCTTGCATCACGAAACCAAGCTGAGAACGCGACTGCAGCCAAGCTTCGATGACTACGTCGACCGCTTTGGCGATCAACCCAAATTGCTGACACAGATACTGACGGAGACGACTGCTACGTGAGGACACTTCAACTTGCTGAACCGGGTCGATTCGAACGGACGGACACCAGAGAGCCAGGCGCTCCAGCGTCCGGCCATGCGACCCTGCGAATTCGTCGCGTTGGGATCTGCGGCACGGACTTGCACGCATTTCGTGGGCGTCAGCCATTCTTTGAGTATCCACGGATACTCGGTCACGAACTCGGTGCCGAGATCGTCGCTCTTGGCAGTCACGTCGAGGGTCTGTCCGTCGGCGACCGTGTCGCCGTCGAACCCTATCTGGAGTGTGGCCACTGTCAGCCCTGCCGGGCGGGAACCTACAATTGTTGTGAGTCGCTACAGGTGCTGGGTGTGCATACAGACGGCGGCATGCGAGAACTCATAGATCTTCCAGCCCACAAACTGCATCGATCACAGACACTCGAACTTGAACAACTGGCCCTGGTGGAGACACTGGGAATTGGTGCTCATGCTGTGGAGCGAGGACGGCTTGTCGCCGACGAGGCGATCCTCGTCGTAGGTGCGGGTCCGATTGGTCTTGCCACAGCGCAGTTCGCCGCCATCGCCGGTGCCCACGTGCATCTACTGGAGTTGGACGATCGCCGCCGTGAGTTCGCTCTCGAGCATTTCGACATCAAGGGTGCACCGCTCCTCGATACGAAGGAGGAGCCAAAAGAGTCGCTTCGGCATCATCTCGGCGGGCTTTTGCCGACCTGCGTCTTTGATTGCACGGGGTCACATGCGTCCATGCAAGCCTCCTTCGCGTATCCTGCGAGTGGTGGACGTCTTGTCTTTGTAGGGTTTCAACCTCAGGAGATACACTTCGAGAATCCGGAATTCCACCGCCGCGAACTCAGTATCTCGGCCAGCAGAAACAGCACGTCCAGAGAGTTTCGTCGGATCCTGGAGCTTATGGAGACAGGCGGTATCGACACGACCCCCTGGATCACACATCGGGCCGATTATGAAGGAATCGTAGAGGAGTTTCCCACCTGGCTGGAACCGGAAACCGGCGTCGTCAAGGCGATGTTGTCGTTGTAGGCTGACCGCAGCCGTGCGGATTCGTCAACCGCGCCTGACGTTCCCTTTTTCAGGGCTGAGTCACATGTGGCAGCAGGCGCTGCCTGAGGGAGCGTAGGTGTTCACCTGACATCACAGCTCGACTCCGATCCC